>Ga0097691_1001880_pt1 | contig 14778 bp, 14 predicted proteins | sample NGESurdeep072012_8_FD_72858 | JGI IMG/M metagenome (GOLD analysis project Ga0097691, IMG submission 72858) | Arctic peat soil microbial communities from Barrow, Alaska - NGEE Surface sample 210-1 deep-072012 | ecosystem: Environmental > Terrestrial > Soil > Wetlands > Peat ...
TAATCTGCTACTCTTAAAACAGGCTCTTCGCATTCAGGATGTGCAATCACTTTCGCTTTGGGATGACGGATCTTTAATTTGGTTATTTTCTCCAGGCTGAATATCTCATGAACGATGCAGGCGCCGTTCCATAAAACCATATCACGTCCTGTTTTCTTTTTTAAATATGCGCCGAGATTTTTATCAGGAGCAAAAATTATTTTCTGTTCCGGTGGTAAGCTTTCAATTATTTTTTGTGCGTTAGATGAGGTGCAGATGATATCACTAAGGGCTTTAATTTCTGCAGAGCAATTGATGTAGCTGATAATAATATGATCAGGATGTTTATCTCTGAATTGCTTAAAAAGTGCCGTCGGCGCTGAATCAGCTAAGGAACATCCGGCTTTAAGATCGGGTAATAAAACTTTTTTATTAGGGTTAAGGATCTTTGCGGTCTCTGCCATAAAATGCACACCGGCAAATACAATGATATCAGCTTTGGTTTTTTCTGCCTGTTGTGCAAGTCCGAGACTATCGCCAATAAAATCTGCAACATCCTGTATATCGGGTTCCTGGTAGTAGTGTGCAAGTATGATGGCATTTTTTTCTTTTTTAAGTCGTTCAATTTCTGCGAAGAGGTCCAAGTTAACATCAATATCAATATCCAAAAAACCTTTTTGCTCAATATTTTTTTTTGCTGCCTCAATGTTAATATCAACCATAGTATTTAATATTAATACTTATTTATATAATAGCTTATTACTATTATGTATGTGAATTTGTGGAAAGTAAATTTTTTCCATCTGATGCAAAATTAAAACTTCCATCTTATCCACTCTCATCCACAAATAACTAACACCGATATTTAACAATACTGGTATAAACATAGGTAGGTTTGTCAACAGGTGTGGATTAAAAAGGATGAGGAAAAAATTATTGATCAATTTTAAAAATTTCATGTGAATGAAGGAAGAGGAAAATGTTGATTAATATGTTTTTTACTGAAATATTTGATTTATCGGGATAATTAATGTTTTGTTATCAAGAAAAGTTTTTAAAAAAAGCCGCTTTTCAACAGGAAAAAGATTTTGTCCCCAATAGATTGTTAACAGAAAAATTTGGAAGATTTAAAACTTTATACCTCCCTCTTTTTTGGAGAGGGAACTAAGCCTGCCTGCTGGTAGGCGGGGGTGAGGTCATTTGTTCCTATCTTATTTTTGCCTATTTTTGCCGCCTTAAAAATTAAGTAAAGAAATGTCTATCATTCAGAACATACGAGATAAAGGAACCGTTATTGTTATTGGGGTTATTTCATTGAGCCTTATTGGATTTTTATTAATGGATGCCCGCAGCGGCGCCGCAAAAGGATTATTTGGTGGCGGAGATTCAAAAACCATAGGAATCGTGAATGGAAAAGATATCGGGATAGACGAGTTTAATGCCAAGGTAAAAGATGCTGAAGCACAATACCCTAATACAAACGGAGGAGTAAGACAGCAAATAATGCAGAGCGTTTGGGACCAGATGGTAGCTGAAAAAATTGTGGCAACAGAATTTGATAAGCTTGGCCTGGCATTTACCCCAAAAGAAATGAGCACCATAATGTTTAGTGATGAGGCGCCACAGCAATTGAAACAGGCATTTACTGATCCGCAAACAGGACAATATGATGTTGCCAAAGCCCAGCAGTGGTGGGCACAAACACGCAAGAGTAAAAATGAGGAACAACGCCAGGCTTTGAATTCTCAGATCATAGAGCCTATGCGCTTAAACAGCCTGTATACAAAATATACTTCCATGATCGCCGGCAGTATATACACACCTTCCTGGATGACGGCTAAAGAAAATGAAGACGATAATTCTTTCGCAAATATTTCTTATGTGTCAATTCCATACAGTGTAATAAGCGACAGTGCAATAAAAGTAACCGATGATGATATTGAAAAATATCTTGAGAAAAATAAATTAAAATATAAGCAGGAAGCGGGGAGAATGATGTCTTATGTTACATTCAGTGCTTCACCCGGCGCTAAAGATAGTTCAGGTGTGAGAAATTTGATAGAGGGTTTGAAACCTTCGTTTGCAGCAGACACAAATGCAAAAACATTTTTAGCAAGAAACACAACAGCAATAAATTTCTTTGATGGTTACGCCTTAAAATCAAAGATGCAGATGCCTGACAAGGATTCTATAATTAACCTGCCCGAAGGAAAAGTTTTCGGACCATACCTGGACGCAGGAAATTATGTGCTGGCAAAAAAACTTTCAACAAAGCTTTTACCTGACAGCATAAAATGCAGGCATATATTATTAGGAACCAATAATCCGCAAACCGGAGCGGTTATAATGCCCGATAGTGTTGCCAAACAAAAGATAGACAGTATTGAAGCAGCAATAAAAACAGGCGCTGATTTTACAACGTTGGAAGAAAAATACTCTACCGATGAAGCTGCTAAAAAAGATAAAGGGGTAATGACGTTTGATATTGCCACCATACAAAGTGAAAATTTTGCAAAAGAATTTGGTGATTTTTTACTGAATGAAAAAGGTGAAACAAAGAAGGTTGTAAAAACACAGTTCGGCTGGCATTATATAGAAATACTTGAAAAGAAAAATCCACAGCCTGCATACAAGGTAGCATATTTAGCTAAAGAAATTATACCCAGTGATGAAACTATCAACGCTGCAAATGCTGCGGCAACAAAACTTTCCGGGCAGTCAAGAGATCTAAAAGCGTTTGATCAGTATGTAAAGCAAAATGGCCTAACTAAGATTGATGTGCCCGCAGTCGTAAAAGAAAACGATGCACAACTGGGAGGCTTGCAGGATGCCCGCCCTATTGTAAAATGGGCATTTGATGCAAAAGAAGGAGAAGTTTCTGAACCGTTTAGTGTGAGTAATCAATTTGTGGTTGCTGTGGTTACAAAAAAAGTAAAAGAAGGATTACCTGATGTTAAGACCGTAAGACCATTGGTTGAGTCGCTGGTTCGCAATAAGAAAAAAGCTGATGAAATAATAAAAAAGCTGGGGAAAAATTCTTCCCCGGAAGCCGCCGCCGCCGCATACCAGAAGCAGGTGCTGACAACAGGAGCGGATTCTACACTAACCTTTAATGCAGTAATAATTAATGGTGTTGGCAATGAACCAAAGGTTGCCGGCGCCGCATTCAATAAAGATTATCAAACAAAGGTTTCTCCGCCAATTGCCGGCAATACAGGTGTATTTGTAATTAAAGTGAATAGCATCAGTACAAAACCGCCAGCTCCTTTAGCAGTTGCGCAGCAGCAGAAAAATATGAAACAGAACCAGCTGATGCAATCAGCCCTGGGAAAATCTTTTGAGGCATTGAAAAAGAAGGCTGATATAAAAGATAAGAGAAGTAAGTTTTTTTAAGTGGTAACAGCAAGCTGATGTTATCGACTGCTTTTCTTCGTTGTTTTTTTGATTACAATACAACAAATGACTTCTTTATCTAATGGTTTTTTTAAGTAGATGCCATTTACTTTTATATCCATTTTCTTTGTTAAGATGGAATCAAGTACAACAGATCCATTATTAATTTCAAAATACTTTGAAGGGTTGTAATACATTGAGTCTTTTGCATCATAAAATTCTGTCAGGTCAAAGCCACCGAACTCAAGTTTACCATCATTATCCATGTCAGTAAAAGGAGATGGTCCAATACCTTGTGACCTGTCATTATAAACACACTCTGTAAGTTCAATCGCTTTTTTATTAGTCACTTTGAATGCCTTAAGTGTATTGAAATTTGGTCTATCATCAATTTCTAAAAATAATAGTATTGATGAATGCTGTTCAATTAGTCTGTTGTATTTGCTTGAATAAACAATGCCTTCGATTGTCTTGCTTATGGGTCTTTGATTAAAATAAATAATGTCTTTAGAAATTATAACACTGTCGCCGGAATGGGTTTTTAAAATAAATTTCTCTTTTGTTTGGTTGAGTGAAAAGAAAAATGATATTGATAAAATTATAAATCGCATTTTTTTAAGTTTTAGTTTAAGCTCCCGCTACCCAATAAATATACTGCACCTTTTTTATATTGAAATTTCAAAAGCGTAACTTTGCAGTATGGAAGATGTAATAGCAAATAAGGTGGCTGAAAGCGGTTTGATAACATTGGACCTGGAAGAATATTATCCAAAAGAAGAAACAGCGGTGTTCGACATGAAGGATCATCTTTTTATGGGATTGATTTTAAAAGAAAAAGATTACCGTGAGGCATTAAAAACCATTGACTGGAGTATCTACCAGAATAAAAATGTTTGCATTACCTGTAGCGCAGATGCGGTAATACCTATTTGGGCTTATATGCTTGCTGCTGCTTATTTACAACCCGTTGCAAAAGAAATAGTTTTTGGCAATGAAGACTTTTTGCACAGAACATTATTCTTAAAAAATTTATCGGCAATTAATATAAATGAATTTGCAGATAAAAGAGTGGTGATAAAAGGCTGCGGAGATAAAAGTATTTCTGAAACAGCTTATGTTGAAATAACAAAATTACTAAGACCGGTTGTTAAAAGTATAATGTATGGCGAGCCCTGCAGTACAGTGCCTATTTATAAAAAAATCACCCCAACCCCTAAAGGGGCTTAAAAGATATTTGCAATATTATTATTTAATATAAACCTCACCTTTATAAGGATGAATAGAAGAATGATATGAATAACCTGCAATATGCAGCAGGTAATAGGTCATGATATCGCACCAGCAAATTTCATCTTTAAAAAGATCATCAACAGCCGCCGGCATTTTTCCTTCCTGCCTGCACGCTTCTTTATTATAATTGTATTCGCCGCCATTTCTTTTTATCCATTCTTTAAATTTTTCCATTTCAGAAGGCGCTGAAAAAATAATTTTAAAGTGGGTATCTTCTGTTACTGATTTTAGATCGTCGTTAATATAATGATGTGTTTTATGCCGGTGCCTGATTATTTTAGCTGTATTCATGATCCTTAATTATTGCCGACTGGTTCTAATTCTACCGAAACGCTCTTATGCTCTTCAAAGTAACGCATTAATGCATTCTCCAGCGAAGGAAGTAAAATTCCCTTTTCACTTTTAAGCACGCTGTATCTGGGTCGTGGTGCTTTCCAGTTTAATAAATGCATTGGTTGCGCTTCTACAAGATCGGTATCTAAACCCGCTTTATCTGAAACTTTTCTTGCCAGGTTAGCCCAGGTTATCCCACCGTTATTGGTAAGATGCCAAATGCCTTTTTCTTTATCTATTAACAAGTCAAGCGAAACATTTACAAGATCAGGAACATACGTAGGTGAAATAAAAATATCGGCTGCTGCCACAAAATTATTATTTGCAGAAAGTGTGTTAACCACATTGCTTACAAAATTATATTCATCCCACGGTCCAAAAAATGAGCTTGTTCTAATAACCAAAGAATTGGGATTAATATTTAAAACTCCAGATTCGGCTTCTGCTTTACTTCTGCCATAAATATTAAGCGGATTAATTTTATCACCTTCTAAATAAGGATCCTGTTTTGTTCCATCAAAAACCAGGGCAGATGAAAAGGTCATGAATTGTAATCCGTATTTTTTACATGCGCTTGCCAGTAGATATGCCCCCCTGGAATTATCATTAAAACATTTTTCAATTTCTGTTTCTGCATCATCTACTCTTACGAATCCAGCAGCATTTATTATTGCCCAGGGATTATATTTTTTAATTGCTTCTTCAATTTGATCTTCGTTGGTAATATCTACATCCTGCCTGCTTAATAGTTTAAAATTAATATAACGGAAGCCACATATTTTACCAAAAGCTTTTCCAAGCGTTCCGTGTTTACCAATAATTAATACCGGCTGCGAATTATCATAATCAGGTAATGCTGTTTTTGCTTTAAAAGAGTTTTCATAAATAAAGCGAATATCACTGTGCCACCATCCTTTATGTTCAATTAATGGATGAGAATATTTTTGTCCGGATACCAAAGATTTGATAACAGATGCTAATACCGTAGCTCTTGGAAATCCGGAACCTACGTCAAATGCTCCGGGCTCATAATCCATTTTTTTTGAAGTAAGAAGCCTGTTCCATCCATAGGACCCTAATAATGCCCATGCCGTTACTGCTTTAATATTTAATCCTTCCTCATTAAGTTTGAAACAAATATCCCACACTTCTTTCAGCCACCTTGCCTGGTCTTCTCTGCCGCAATTAAGTTGCACTTCTGTTATTGCCATTGGCAACCTAAATCTTTCCCACGCTTCTTTTAATAATATGCTCAAACCGCCTGGTTGTTCATGAGGAACCCTTACTGCTTCTACATCGGCATATACCTGCAGCTCGTTACCCCCATGTGTGAATGAAGGATATTTTTTATAATCCTCATCAAGAAAACGTTCAGAAGTTATATAATGATTGAAGCCCATAATGTCAGGCGGGCATATATTCTTTAAAAAGAAATTCAAAGAGGCTTTGGGTATTCCTAATCTTAAAAAATAATCCCACATTTTATGACCGGGCTTTACATTACCACATAACAGATCATAGGTAAGCCACCTTCTTTCATTTTCAAAATTTGCCTGGTATTGTAAAGAAGGAGAGCAATAGGTTTTTCCAAGATCTTCCGTTTGCACCAGCTTTGCAGAAGGGTTGATCCTGCGGATTATCTGCATTGCCAATACAACACCTTTTATTTGGTTTAAAAGCATTTTAGCAAAGCTTACATCATTCTTCGCATGAGGATACCAAAAGCCATACAGTCCGCTAAAGCGTGCAGTTGTAAGCGGCTCATTAACCGGGGTATAATATTCTATCCACGGAAATTTTGTGGCTACTTTTTCTGCATATTTTGCAAGCTCTTCAGAAAAATTTTCATCCAGTAAATTGGTGTAAACCGGTCCGCTTCCATGATGAACCAATCCGGCAATCGGTTTAATGCCATGGCTAGTCAGAAAACTAAGTTGTTTTTCTGTCCAGCTCCAATCTATTTCTGCTTCTGGGTTGGGTTGATGGCGCTCCCACAAAATAGGATACCGTAAGGTTTTTATACCTAAGTCGGCGATAAGAGAAAGATCATTTTCTCTTCTATAATGATTTGCATATTCCAGCTGGTCAAGATATGAATCATTAATCCTGTTTATGGTGCATTCAATACCTCCCCAAAGCTCAAGATTGCTGGAGCTTGCTTGTTGTAACTTTTTGTCCGTTGACATGAGTTTCCGATTGATGTTGCATCAGTTTTTTAAACAGGGTTAGTGACTGGGCTACCACCTGGTCCATATTATAATATTTATAAGTGGCAAGGCGCCCAACAAAATAAGTATTTGTCATTGCTGCTGTAAGCTGCTGATATTTTTTATATATCTCGGCATTTTCCGGCCGTGGAACAGGGTAGTAAGGATCTCCTTTGGCCTTAGGATATTCATATACTATTGTTGTCTTTGGATGTTTTTGTCCGGTTAAATATTTAAAATCGGTTATCCTGGTATATGGATGTTCATTAGGATAGTTTACAGTACCCGTTGGCTGAAAACTTTCTGCTTCCACAGTTTCAAATTTAAATTCCAGGGAACGGTAAGGAAGCTTTCCGTAACAATAATTAAAATAGCTGTCTATCGGTCCGGTATAGATCATAAATTTATGCGGTATGCTATCTACTATTTCTTTATAATCAGTATTCAACATTATCTTAATGTTGGGGTGAGATAGAATTTTCTCAAACATCTTTGTATATCCGTATAACGGCATTTCCTGGTAGGTATCTGTAAAATAGCGATCATCTTTATTTGTTCTTGTTGGAACTCTTGCTGTTACGGAAGCATCCAGTTCAGAAGGATCCAGATCCCATTGCTTTCGGGTATATCCTCTAAAGAATTTTTCATATAATTCACGACCAACTTTACTTACTACCACATCTTCAGATGTAACTATCCTGTCTACCTTTACAGCTTTGGATTTAAAAAATGCCTCTACCTGGTCAGAGCTGAGATTAAGTCCATACATCTGGTTAATTGTATTCAGATTGATTGGTATAGGAACCAACTGCCCATCAACACTTGCTAATACTTTGTGCTCATATTGTCTCCATGGAGTGAACTGGCTTAAATATTCAAAAACATCTCTTGAATTAGTATGAAAAATATGCGGACCATATTTGTGAACTAAAATGCCATCCTTATTATAATAATCATAAGCATTGCCACCGATATGATTTCGTTGATCAATAATTAAAACTTTTTTTCCAGCCTTAGAGGCCAGTCTTTCTGCTAAAACACTTCCGGCAAAACCTGATCCTACTATTAAATAATCAAACATATATTTTCTCCTTATTTAAATTTGATATAATGTTATTGGATTTACCATTTAGTTTTGAATCTCTCGTATTGTTGATCAATCGTACCATTTTGCGCCATGTTTTATCCCACGAATTTTTGGAAAGAAATGCATCTGTTTTTTGAAGCCATTGAGAACGATCTACTCTGTTCAGTTCAAGTTCCGCTGCAGCAATAAATTCATCAGCAGTGTCTGCAATATGAACCAGATTATTAGTACCATAAGGAGTTACTACATCAATAATGGAAGTAGAGATAACCGGTTTTCCTCCTGCAAGATATTCCGGTGTTTTTGTGGGGCTGACATATTTGGTGGCTTCATTACGTAAAAAAGGAATAATAGCGACACCCCATCCTGCCAGGTATAAAGGAAGTTCTTTATAATTCTTACTACCTAAATAATGAATGTTATTCATTATTGGTAAACTTTCAGAATCAATTTTAATTACAGGACCAATGATCACAAATTGCCATTCGGGTTTTCTTTCTGCAACTTCTTTTATAAGATCTATATCAAATCTTTCATCAACCACACCATAAAACCCAAATCTTGGATGTGGAATATCAGTTTGATCTACAGGATCGGCTATAATTTGACGGGCCTGCATAAAATGTTCCTTATCAATACTGCTGGGAAAAGGATATATATTATGATGAAAACTTTTCTTAGCATGGTATAAATTATACCCGCCGGTAAATACCAGATCAGCCTTACTAAATAGTTCTTTCTCTCTTTCCTTTAGTTCAGGAGGGGCAAATTTAAAAGAAGATAGTTCATCCATACAATCATAAACTATAAACTTAGGAGTAAAAGAATTTCCAATAGTCAAAGCCATTGGAGTGTAATACCAAAAGAAATAATCAATGATCGCTTCTTCTTTAAAAAGGTCCTTTAATAAATTAATCTGTTGAAGAGTGGGGTCTTGCCCGGAAAGGTCATGCTTTAAATGAGGAATAACAATTGTCAGATTTTCTTTACGGCTTAACTCTAAATAGCTTGTATGCTCAGCATCAAAAAGCGGTTCCTCAATAAAGTAAACTCTTCCATGCTTTAAAAACCGGCTCATCAAATGCTGCGGCCGCTGATAAACAAAATTCCATCTTAAATGACTAAAACAAACTAAATCCATAGTGTCCTTCCTGGTGGTCTGGTTTAAATTAAACGGGTTTATATAATTCATATATCGCATAAATGCTATTTATGTGCCAACGCTGTTTAAGCTATCTGATTTTATTGGAAGTTACTAATTTTTAAGCACGTGTGTAAAAAAATACTCGGTTTTTAAACGCTTGTAGAGCTATTTAACTGTAATTATAGAAAATGCATCTGTCTATTTGCTTAAGGAAACGTTTTTTAGAAAAGAGAATTACAATTTTTTATACAAAGCTCTCAGCTTTTCTCTTGTAATAATTTTTTCCCAGTCTTTTCCCAAGGCGTTTTCCCAAAGAGGCTTCATACCAAGGGAAACATTTATCATTATCTGGAAATGTTCTTCTGTTAAGCCGGCACAGATGTTTTTAGGAATACGGATACCGTTCTTCTCCACCATCGTTTTAAATTCTTTCACACCTTCAGGGTAATATTCTTCAAGATGATCGAAAACAATGCAATTGCCTATACCATGTTTAGTGCCCAGCAAATAACTAAGCCCATAACTCACCGCATGGGCAACCCCTACCTGGCTATAAGCAATACTCATTCCTCCAGCGTAAGAAGCCATCATCAATTTGTCATCGCTTTCATTGTCCCGGTTATCTTTTTCAACAAAAACCTCCCGGCAAAGTTGAAGCGCTTTTTCTCCATAAGACTTACTGAACTCGTTTAAGTAAGTTCCCTGCAGGCTTTCGATGCAATGGATATAACAATCCATGCCAGTGTAAAACCGCTGATCTTTGGGAGCATTGGCAGTTAACTCAGGGTCCAGAACGATCTGATCAAAAAGGGTGAAATCAGAATTCATCCCCAGCTTTTTTGTTGGTCCGGTAAGAACGGTTGTACGGCTTACTTCTGCACCAGTACCGCTTAATGTTGGAATACCGGCTTTATAAACTCCCGGAACTTTTACTAAGTCCCAGCCCTGGTAATCTGCAGAAGAACCGCGATTTGTTATCATTAAAGAAACTGCTTTTGCAAGATCCATTGTACTTCCGCCGCCTATACCAATAACTCCGCTAACACTTCCAAATTCTTCTTTTAATTCCGCAGCAAGACTATCAACGTAAGTTGTTTTAGGCTCGTAAGTAACATCGGCAAAAATTATTTTGTCATTTCCTTTTAGAGGAATTCGATTTACTAATTCTTTATTCTTAAAAAAATGATCTACTAAAAAGATCATTGGCAAACCGTTCTTTCGGTTAGGTTCCAGTATCTGATCTAATTGATTAAAAGAGCTACGACCATAGATAACATAGCCCACCATTTTAAAATTTCTGAATTGCATTATACAAAGTTGATGATTAATTCGTATTAATTTGGATGCTTCGTGTTATAAAGTTTATTGGCTTTTTCCAGGTCTTCAGGTGTATCAATTTCAATACCCATATAATCTGAAACAACCATTTTTATAGGAACACTATTTTCAAGATAGCGAAGGCATTCAATTTTTTCTGTGGTTTCTAAAGGTGTCATTGTCCACCTGGTAAAATTCATCAGCGCCTGTTTTCTAAAAGCATATATACCGATATGCTCATAATAAACCGGCTCAACATCTGAATTCCTGTGATAAGGAATGGGGCTTCGGCTGAACATAAGTGCATTCATATTTTTATCCACTACCACCTTTACATAGTTGGGATCATTAATGAATTTCTTATCCTTTATCTCCTGCATAATAGAAGCAACCTGTACAGTATTGCCACCATCTTCATAAAAAATATTTAATAGTTTGAGTAACACTTCTTTATTTACAAAAGGCTCATCCCCCTGAATATTTACAACGATATCTACTTCAAGATCAGCAACAGCTTCAGCAATCCGGTCACTTCCGCTTTCATGCGTTTGTTTACTCATTGTTACATAGCCGCCATAATGAGTGATCTCATCAAATATTATTTGGCTGTCGGTTACAACTACCACTTCATCAAACAGCCGGGTTGCCATTGTATTTTCATAAGTATGTGCAATTACAGATCTGTCGCCAAGCTTCTGCATCAGCTTTCCCGGAAATCGGGCAGCATCATAGCGGGCGGGTATCATCGCAATTGTCTTCATTATTAATTGTAGGATTCAGCTTCCGCTTCCGGAAGGGTTTCACTTTCATAACCGCAATCGGTGCATTGATAAACATTTTCTACAGAAACAGCATAGGCAGAAAAAAGCCATGTGGTAATAGCGGTTAAAAGATTCTCAGTACTTCTTTTGGGAACTAATATAAATTTATGAGACCCGCATTGCGGGCAAAGGAGCCGGTTATCGGAAGAGGCATTCATTTCCCTCAACAGCCTTCTTACTTTATATTCTTCGCTTTTTCTAACCACCAGTTTTATTCCGCCGATTGCATTTGACAAGAGCGGATCAATAGTAACGGTATACTCATCTTTTAAATAACATTCAATGCCTGCTGCTCTTAGCCTTGTCAATTGTATGTTAGCATTAAAGGAATTGTCAAATGTTTGTATGATAACCATATCCATTGTTGGCTAATATTATTTATCACTAATCATTATCGGAGAGTTTCCTTTACCCATTATTACAACCTTGGAATTTTGACTGAGGGCAATCTCTTTCAATGCTTTTATTTGCTCGTATTGCAATTGCTGATCGGTTAGTCCTGTATTTATGATACGCTGATAATCGGCAATGCCCTGTGCTTCCACTCTTTTTCTTTCAGCTTCCTGCTTTTCTTTTTGCAGAACAAATTCCATTTTCTTGGCATCCTGCTCAGCATTTATTTTTGATTCAATAGAAGCCTTTACTGAATTTGGGAGTGTAATATTTCTTACTAATAATTGCTCAAGTAATAATCCCCGCTTTTTAAAGTCTTCTTCAATAGTTCTGTAAATGCGCTGCTGAAATTCATCCCGTTTTGTGCTGAATAATTCAACTGCCTGGTAATACACAGCATTATCCCGGATTTTTGTTCGTGTAATGGGCCGTACAATTTTATCTTTAAAATCAAGCCCTGTTTGCTGTATTAATTTTGGAGCATCATCAGCAACCACCCTGTATAAAACGGTAAGGTCAATGGTTACTTCCAGTCCATCGCTTGCTAAAACACGAATTGCATCATCTCCGGATTTATTACCTTCATCTTGCACTCCGCTCATTGTATAGTTCTGTGTTTTTACATCCACCTTTTTAATTTCATACAAAGGATTTACAAAATGAAGTCCACTGCTGAGCACATCATTTTTTACACTGCCGAACAAAACCTTTACACCAATTTCTCCGGCATCTATCTGCACAACAGAAGAAATAATTATTCCCAATAAAATAAACAGGGCGCCAATAATGCGACCGATTTTACCATAAGGATGCAGCGCAACATTATTTTTTATAATTATGCCGGTTACACCAAAAATTATAAGGCCAAGTATAATGAATATCATAACAGAAAGTTTTAGTACTGCAAGTTCATCAAAACTATTAATTATACCATTTAAAGTCATTAGGTCATTAAGCCAATGGTCAATAAGTAAATTAGGCTCCTCCGTAATCTTATAGGATTTAAAATTAAAGGGGATTACAAAGTCTCCCCTATCGGGGGAGATTTAGAGGGGGCTTTTAGGAGGGTTAATTATTCAGCATCAAAGGCATTACCAGCATCAGCAGCTCTTCATTTTCGTTAACTTCTGTAGGTTTAATAATTCCCGCTTTGGTTGGAGTGCTCAATTCAATAACCACCTCGTCAGTATCTGCAGCATTCAGCATTTCAATTAAAAATTTTGCATTAAAAGCTATCTGCAGATCTTCTCCATCGTATTGACAAGCCATCCGTTCATTTCCTTCAAAACTAAAATCAACATCCTGTGCTGCCAGTTGCAATTCACTTCCGCTTATGCTAAGCGCAACCTGGTTTGTGCTTTTATTGCTGAATACACTTACGCGGCGCAATGCACTTTGAAAATCATTTTTGTTAACTGTAAGTTTATAGGGGTTATCTGTCGGTATCACCACTTTATAATCAGGAAACCTTGCATCAATAAGCCGGCAAACCAATTCGGTACCGCCATGTTTTACAAAAAGGTGGTTGCTGTTATAAGAGATCTGCAGCTCATCATCATTTGATGGCAAAGCGCTTTTTAATAAATTCAAAGGTTTTTTAGGAACAATGAAAGTATCCGTTTTAGGACAGCTTATATCTGTTCTTTTAAACCGCACCAAACGGTGGGCATCTGTAGCAACACATGTCATCCCGTTGCTATCAAGCTCAAAGAAAACCCCTGTCATAGCGGGTCTCAGGTCATCATTGCTAACAGCGAACAGGCTTTTATTTATAGCCGTAACCAATGCAGAAGAAGGCATTGTAAAAGAAGTTGCGGCATCAGCTACGGGTTCTTTTGGAAAGTTATCAGGATTTTCTCCCATCACTTTGTATTTACCATTATCACTTGTGATCTCGATCCCGAAATTCTTATCAATATTAAACGTGAGCGGCTGCTCAGCAATATTCTTTAATGACTCAAGCAAAATTTTTGAAGGGATGCAAACCTTTCCGCTGTCCTTCGCTTCAATGTCAAGATGTATTTTCATCACGGTCTCCAGGTCAGTGGCAACTACGGTAAGCTTGTTCTTATCAATCTCAAACAAAAAATCTTCCAGTATAGGCAAAACCGTATTGGCATTAATAACGCCGCTTATCTGCTGCAGGTGCTTTAGTAACTGAGATGAGGAAACGATGAACTTCATATAATGTTATATTAGAAAACCAAAGATAAAAGATTGCGGTTAATGAATTCAAAATAATAAAAATAAATTTGACCTCACCTTGAATCCCTCTCCATCCCGATAGCTATCGGGAGAGAGGGAAGCGAATTGTATTTTTACCATAATGAATACAAAGCTTTCAAAAGAACAGGCGCTGCCAAAAATAAAACAGTATTGTACTTACCAGGAAAGATGCCACGCTGAAGTAAAAGAAAAACTGTACGCATTCGGTTTGTATAAAAAAGATGTGGAGCAATTGATGTCGCAACTGATAGAAGAGAATTATTTAAACGAAGAACGCTTTGCCATACAATATGCAGGAGGAAAATTCAGGATGAACCAATGGGGGCGAATAAAAATAAAGTATGCCTTAAAGCAAAAACAGGTAAGTGATTATTGCATTAAAAAAGCTTTAAAAGAAATTAATGAAAGTGATTACAAAAAAACCTTGCAAAAACTTGCAGAGAAAAAATTAAAAACGTTGAAAGCAGAAACCAATATTTTTATTAAGAAAAAAAAGCTACAGGATTATTTGTTACAGAAGGGTTATGAGGGGGAGTTGGTAAGGGAGTTGATGAATGAAAAATAAATGCTTAAGATTTTTTAGGATAA
>Ga0097691_1001881_pt1 | contig 14773 bp, 14 predicted proteins | sample NGESurdeep072012_8_FD_72858 | JGI IMG/M metagenome (GOLD analysis project Ga0097691, IMG submission 72858) | Arctic peat soil microbial communities from Barrow, Alaska - NGEE Surface sample 210-1 deep-072012 | ecosystem: Environmental > Terrestrial > Soil > Wetlands > Peat ...
ACCCCAACGCGGCGACCCCGACGTCGGTCACTGCCCCTTCCCAACGCCGCAGTGTCTCGGTGGTGACCCCGAAACCCTCCGCGACCCGCACGGCCCGCGCACCCTTGATCCGCACCAGCTGCACCGCGGCAAGGCGCCGGCCCAAGTCATCACCGGCGTCCCACGCGAAGACCAGCTCACCACCGGCGAATACCCGCCCCCCGGCCGCGTCCTGCACCAAACAGGCGACCTGTCCGATCTCGATCGCGCCCGCGGGCACCAGAGTCAGGGGCAGTTGAGCCGTCATGATCGCCATCGTCCCCTACCCCAATACTTGAGTGAAACACCACATTAATTATAACGCACAGCGGGCACAAAGACAACCCCGCCAGCGACAAACATGCAGGCCAACCGGCTGAGAGCGACGACGCTATAAACACCATGTCTGGAGCCCTGGTTCCTCGACTTCGAGAAGGGTCATCGGATGGCTTGATGGTACGGCGAGCATCGCCGAGGACGACCCAACGCTAGAGACCTACCTCGAGGACCAGTTTGTTGTCCGGGTGCGGCCCCGTGCCGTCTACCCGAACTATCCGAACTGCCCGCGCTATCTCCACCGCTACCAGTTGGTTGAGCGCTCCCGTTTCGTCCCGCACACCGAGACTCTGACTCCGGTGCCGGAGTGGAAGCGGTCGGACTGGGCAGCCCACGCGCTGCCGCCCGCAGGCCTCACCCGAGCCTGACACGTAGGGTCCGGGTGCCCGTGACGTGATCGGTCGGTAGGCGCTTATCCAGCTGACAATGTGACCCCTCATCCGCCCGGTCTCGCTACCCCATGTCGGAAACCCGAGAGCCGTCGGTCACAGCTCAAGGACAAACGCGATGTGCTCCCCGGCACTGTCCTCGCTTGTCAAAGATGCTGTTCCTTGGGCCGCGGCCCGCCGGAAACCGCATTTCTCAAGCACCCTCATCGAGGCGATGTTGTGCACTGCGACATAGGCATACAGAGGTCGTGCCTTCACCTGGGCGATGAAGAGCGCGAGCGCTTGGGTCGCAATACCGCGACCCCAGTAGTCCCGCCCGAGCCAATAGCCAATCTCGTGGTGTCCCTCCTGCTCCCAGCTCACGAGGTTGCCCGCCACCTGGCCGTCCACGCCGATCGTCTGAGTTACGACGCTCTTGTCGGCTCTGATCCTTTCCCAATGGGCCATGAACGCTTCACGTTCCCGTGCCGGGAATGCCGCCATCCGAGTCGCCTCGCCGTCCAGCTGATGTTCGAAGAACGCCGCGAGATCACTGTCCTCAATACCCCTAATATGCACGTGACCCGGCCTCGGATCGGACTGGGCCATCCGCTTCCTCCCTCGTTCTTTCGCCGCGGCTTGAGTGTCGCACCAATAGAGCGTGAAGGGACCCCGCCCGCCCGGGAGGATCGTGAAAGGGCCCGCTGTTCAGGCAAGTCGTCTCGCGACCCCGACGAAGATGAGAACCGCCAAAGAAGCGAACACAAACGCAGAGTGAAGCCTTCGGCGTTCGCACGGTTTCGGGCCTTCGGAACACCCGCTCACGGAACGCCCCCGCAGCCCAGCCAACGAGCGGGTCAGCAAGGAGCCTAGACACCTGAAGAAGGACGCCCAGCACCAACAGCTGCAGTGCGGGGCTGGGGTGCATGCGCGTTGCGTCCAACATCGTCGTTCCCGATGTCGTCATCCCGTCCGCGGCGCTGACCTGGCTGGTGAGACTGGTCAACGAATACGCCCAGCCAGCACGCGAGGCCGCAGGCGAGGAGAGCGACCCCTCCCGGCGTGATGGGCGACCCCGGCGCCACGCGCATCTGGCGGATGACGCAACGAGACCTGATCTCCACGGCGCAGCGCCCACGGCCGCTGTTCGCAACCATCAGCGAGGCCGAACGCACGGCCCGGTTCAACGACATCCTGCAGGACGCCGACTTGTCGCCGAGGGTGAGTAGGCGTTGAGAGCCGCGTTGGAAGACCAGACGCACGGGCTCCGGGGCACTACTGCTGGCCGGGTGCGCGGCTCCGCTGATGGCCGCAACTCGGAAGTACGGCTGGAGCCGACTGGGCATCTGCGCCGGCGACGATTGCCTGGATGGGTATCTCGATGAAGCAGGGCGCCGTACGCGCCGCTATTGCTCTGTGACCTGCCTCAGCCGGGCCCGCGTCCGGGCCGGGTCTGCGGGCGGCAGCGCGTCGGAGCGTGCTGACCGGTCCCGCCGGCCGCTGCGCGGGCTGCCAGGTGCCGCCCGTGACCGATCCGCGACTAGCGGTGGTTGGTTGACCGCCTGTTGAGATCCGCTCGGAGCCGTTCGTTTGCGTCCTGCAGGTCCAGGACCAAGGCAACGCCGGCCAGATTCACTCCGGTGTCGACGAGGCGGGCGATGCGGCGGAGTCGGTCCAGGTCTTCGCTGCTGTAGCGGCGGGTGCCCCCGCCGGAGCGCGACGGCTCAAGAAGGCCTCTGCGCTCGTACAGACGCAGCGTCTGGGAGCCCATGCCCACCAGCTCCGCTGCCACAGAGATGGCGTATACGCCACGTCTTGGATCCGGATCAGCGTTGGTCGCGGTCATCGGGATCACCTTCCATCAAGACCTGCAGCAACATCTTGAATTATGGTGACACAGATGCTATAAAAAATCTATGGAGACCGTGCCAGATTATGACTCTGTCAGGGGCCACTGAAGAGCACAACAAGCAGGGGAGTGATGAAGATGTTGATGCGCACCGATCCCTTCCGTGAGCTTGACCGGCTCACCCAACAGGTCTTCGGCACCGCCACCCGCCCAGCGGCCATGCCGATGGATGCCTGGCGCGATGGGGACGAGTTCATTGTGGAGTTTGACCTGCCAGGGGTGAAAGCTGAAGACGTCGACCTCGACGTTGAGCGCAACGTGCTCACCGTGAAGGCCGAGCGCCCCGTCCTCGCTGCCAAGGACACCGAGATGATCGCCGCCGAGCGCCCTCGCGGCGTGTTCAGCCGGCAACTGTTCCTGGGGGACAACCTGGATACAGACCGGGTGCAAGCCGCATACGACGCCGGGGTACTACGGTTGACCATTCCTGTCGCGGAAAAGGCCAAACCACACAAGGTCGAGATCACCAGCAACGGCAAGCGCCACTCCATCAAGTCCTGAACACGTCATGACCCTTGTGGAGTTCCTCGAGGCGCGACTCACCGAGGATGAGCTGACGGCAAGCGCCGCGATCGAGGGCACCCCCGACTGGCACGTGTTCTATGCCTACCGGGACATCAAAGACGGCGATGGCCACTACGTCGTACTCGCCGACGGCCAACGTCCGATGGCTGAGCAAGCCGCGCACATAGCCCGGCACAGCCCTGCCCGGATCCTGCGCCAGTGCGAGGCCGCACGTGTGGTCATCGCCGAGTTCCTCCGTGTCGATGCACTCGGCGACCTGCCAGGTCGGGCCGTCGCCGAGACAGCTCTGAAACAGCTCGCCTCTGTGCACTCCGATCACCCTGACTTTGATCAGACCTGGCTCTGACCAGCTTGCCAGGTTGACTGAGGTCCGCGACCACCAAACGCTCCCTGAACTGCGGAAACGCGAGCCTGTGCCACCTCTCACGCACCCCTCGGTGGTCCTGGACGAGGTGGATCAGGCACCCGTCACGAGTCCGTGGTCAGCTGTTGTCGGTTTGGGTGTATTTGTGCTGTATGCCCGATGGGTCCCCCGGCCGCTTTTCCGAGTAGTGTCCACTTTGAGCATGTGGCGCCTGAGCGGTGACTCTCGATCCTTCGGTTTCGGTCCCGCGCTGCGATGAGCCGCCAACCGGCGGCGCAAACCGAGGGGCGCCCAAGATCTATAACCAACCGCTGTTTCTGCAAACGTTATCCAGATTCGCCGTGGTTCTGCCGGCGCGCTATGACCTTGAGGCAGCTCTTACTGAGCTCACGGAGAGTGTCACGGCAGTGTTGAGCCTGAGCGGTAGCGGCGTCACGATGGCCGAGGAGGGACGGCTACGTTTCGTGACTGCCGTGAGCCAGGCTTCCGGAGAGCTGGAGCGAGTGCAGGAGGAACACCAGGCGGGTCCGTGCCGGGACGCGTACGAAACCGGAGAGGTGGTCAGGGTGACCGACGTACGGGAGGAGTCTGCCCGATGGCCGGTGTTCTCGGCCACCGCCACCCGCCTGAGCGTGGCCGGCGTCGCCGGGATCCCGATGCGGCTTGACGATCAGATCATCGGCGCACTCAACCTCTACTCGCCCCAGCCGCGAGAGTGGTCGGATGTGGACATCGCCGTAGCCGGGGTGCTGGCCGACGTGGCGACCAGCTACGTGGTCAACGCCTCCAAACTGCGCCAGCAGGAGCAGCTGAGCGAGCAACTGCAGGAGGCCCTTGAGTCGCGGGTCGTCATCGAACAGGCCAAGGGGATCACCGCATACAAGAACGCCATCACGATCGATCAGGCCTACCAGCAAATGCGCAGACATGCTCGCAACAACAACGCCAGCTTGCGGATCGTTGCCGAGGCGATTGTCGCTGTGGGGCTTCAGGTCTGAGCTCGGAGGCCTTCGGACTCGAGTTCTTGGTGCGGGTGGCGTCTGGGGTGTAACGTCTGGGTCGCGGCGTCCCTCCAGACCCATGGTGGCGTCGGTTGATCCTCGTGCTACTCCCGAACCTCGGTGGCCCGTGTCCTTCTTTCTGGGACCACCGAATCGAGTTCGCCATGGCGCAGCAACCGAGCAGTGCGTTCGACCTCCCCACCGGCGTAGACCACCACGTGGTCCAGTTGCCAACCCGGTATGCGGCCTACGTCCCGACCGAGCCCCTTGGGCAGTCAGCCATGGGTCCGACCACTGGACCGCGGGGACGGGTCAGGAAATACGTCATCCGTCAGGTAGTGGTCCTTGAGGTTGCCTGCCGTCTCAGTGATGTGGTCGAGGAACTGGACCTGGCGATCCAGACCGCTCTGGCCGAGGGGCCCGCCGGTGTGGTGTGTGACTTGTCGGCAGCCCTCGAGGGAGCCGTGCCAGGCGCCCTCGAAGCGCTTGCGACGGCAGGTCGGCACGTTCGCGACTGGCCCGGCATCCCCGTGGCCGTTGCTTGCCCAGACCCGCAGGTTCGTGAGGGGCTGCGCGCTCAGCCCCTGGGCAGTCACCTGATCGTGACCGCTTCACTTTTCTCCGCGGTGACCGCCGTGCTGGCGACCCCCACCCTGACCGTTGCGAGGCTACAGCTCGCCCCCCATCCGACCGCCTCGCGCGCCTCTCGGGAGTTCGTCACTCGCACTCTGCTGGACTGGCGGCTGGGTCGGGTCAGCCCCTTCGCAACCCTGGTGATCAGCGAGCTCGTGGCCAGCTCGACGATCAATGCCGGCACCAACATTGAGCTTTCCGTAGCCTGGAACCTCGGCGCACTTCGCCTGACCGTTCGAGACCACGGCCCTGGTCTGCCCGGTCAGCGGCCTTCAGCTGTCTACCTGCACGGCCGACGGCTCACTATCGTGGCCGGCCTCTCACGGGCGTTCGGGGTTCTGCCCACCTCTGACGGTGGCAAGGTCGTGTGGGCCGTACTCGAAGCCCCCCGGCCGGGCCCCTCAGACAGCCCGCACGCTTCCGCCTTGGAACGCCAAGAGGCACTCATAGTCCAGCACGCTCGCGGTCAGGCCGAACTGTCGTTGGGAGATGAGCCCAGCCAGAGCTCGACCTGAGATTGCAATCACCAAGCTCCGGGGGGAGGCGGGCAGGCGGACGTTGGTGCGACCACGAGAATGGGCCGTGCCAACGTCCGCACTCCGCAACGGCTCGTCGCCCCGGTTAGGCCTCGGTGCTCGAAGAGTGCCCCTCTGCTCGTTCGGCACCAGTGAGCTCGACCGTGTCGTGCAGGTGCCGGCCTACTCCTCGGTCCGGGCGCACGATGAAGAAGTACAGCGCCCCGACAACCGCAATGATGAAGATGACGAGCAGCGTGATCCAGTCCAGGTTGAAGTAGGCCCGCGGGCTCGTCAGACCGGTCGGGGCAACCACGTTGACCAGCATCAGGACGAGGTACACCACCCCGGCGATGCTCACCGGCCAGGCCCAGCGGCCGAGCCGGAACTGGCCCTCGGGCACCCACCCCCGGGCACGCGCAACCATCGAACCGATCACGGTCATGAGGAACGACAGGTAGATACCACTGACGCCGAAAGACACCAAGGCCACCAGTGCGTTGACGTTCGCCGGATAGGTGATGAAGCCGATCTTCACGTCGTGGTTGGGGGAAGGGAATACGAGAAGTATGAACAGGATCGTGACGCCGGCTCCGGCGAGCAGGGCGTTCACCGGGGTCTTGAACTTCTTGTTCACCCGAGAGATCCAACCTGCCCCCGGTAGGGCGCCGTCGCGGGCGTAGGAGAACGCCAGCCGGCTGCCTGCCCCCTGAACAGACGTCCCACAGGAGAGGAAGGCAAAGATGATCAGCAGGAGCAGGCTGTCCTGCAGCCAGCTCGGCAGCTCGCTCAGGATGAACGGCACCCCACCGCCCTTGACGGTCTGAGCGACAGCGTGGGAGCCCGCAGGCATCGCCAGGAGCAGGGCGGCGACGAGAATGAACGACGCGATGCCGCCCCAGATCAACGCGAGGCGCATGGCGCGCGGTACCTGTCGGCCGGCGTCCTTGGTCTCCTCCGCGATGTCCCCGGCCGACTCGAAGCCGTAGAAGATGAAGACATGGGCGAGTACTGCGATGAGCGCCGCCCCGGTGATCCAGTTGCCGCCGAAGTCGAGTCCCAGAGGGTTGGTGGCTGCGTGGGTGACCCCCTCGCTGGAGAACAGGAAGCCGAGGCCGTGGTGGAAGCCCGAGATGGCCAGGATGATCGCGATGCCCAGGGTGCCCACAATCTCCACGTACACGCCGAACTGAGCGACCAGGCCCATGACCTTGGCGCCGGTGATGTTGAGTGTGGTCTGGATGGCGAGCAGCACCAGCGTGACCACCAGGATCGTGGCGTGCTTGGTTGCGTCGAGGTTGGTGCTGAACCAGTTGTTGCTCAGCGAGACGACGTAGGTGACCACGCCGGTGTCCACGGCTGCGACGGTGACCAGCAGCGCGATGCCGTAGAACCAGCCGACGAACCAGCCGTAGCCGGGACCAACCGAGAACTTGCCGTATTGGTAGAGCGCCCCCGCCACCGGGTAGTGGCTGGCGAGCTCCCCGAACACCAACGCGACGAACAGCATCCCGATCACCGGGATCAGCATCAGCCACAGGTAGGCAGGGCCCCCGGTGCCGACGCCCAGGGCGAAGAGCGAGTAGATACCCACCATGGGTGAGAGGTAGGTGAAAGCGACGCTGAAGTTGGCGAACAGGCCGAGCACGCGGTTCAGCTGAGGCTTGTAGCCGAGGCTCTTCAGACGTGCGTCCTCATTTTCGAAGACGGTAGGAACCGGGGGAGTCGACTGGGACACGGGATACCTCCGTGGGAAGAGGACATCAGATGATGCTCCTCTGCGGCCTCAGAGGCTGTCAACGACCACGGATGGCGTTTCCTGGCCGGATTGAATTCGACGTGTGGGCCAAGTGAAGGCGCCGCTGCGCCGCATCCCGTCATCTCTTCCCGTTGGGCCCGGAATGAACAGAGCCTGCTGCGCCAGGGATGAACAAAGTGGTCGGAACACCGATCCACAACGTTTCTCGGAACCGATCGACGGCTAAGGACGCCGGTCGGCGAAGCGGGGATCGGTCTCCCACCAGGGTCGGTCGAGCACAGGCTCCGCCGTCTCTGTCTCGTGCGCGTCCAGGAAGGCATCCGTCTGACGGGCATCAGCGTCGTCGGCGCGGACCCATGATATGAAAACCGCTGCCAACAAGGGCAGGCCGACGACCTCCGCGACAGCGATCATGGCGCCTCCGCCGAGCCTCTGGTCCAACGCCGCCTCCGGCCCCCAGGTCCGGTTGGTGAAACCCGCAACGCCAGGCGCCAGAATTGTCGGGGCGGTCATCACCAGGATGCCTGGGATCGCGTCGATCAGCCCATCAACAAACGCAACCAGTGCCCGCACCGGATGGGTGCACCACGACGGTAGCAAGTCCTCACCCAGCAGGGGCAGGACGACCAGCAGGCCCGTGAACAGCAGCTGCAGGTAAAGCACGTCACGCACCACCGTGTTGGACAGCGACGATGTGAAGTACCCAGTGAAGAAGAAGACTACGAGCGACCCCACAGCCAGCAGCGAGCTCACCAGTGGAAACATCAGGATCCGGGGGAGTGGTCCTGTCAGCGCACGACGCAAGTGCCCAACGCCCCTTGCTCCCAACGCTTTCTCAGCCAGCGCGATAGGTTCCCCGAGCGCCAGGCCCATGGGCGTCACCGAGGACAGGATGGCCGCCTGGATTGCGGCCACCCAGAACAAAGACGAGCGGTACACCGCGAGCGCGCCACATGTGCCGAAAACTAACGAGCCGACGCCCAGGATCATGAACGCCGCGCTCCGCAGCCAGTGCCACTTCGCGCCGAGCCTGCGCGTGCGGACCAGAGAGACGACATACAGGCAGGTGAGAGCCAGGGCAAGCACAGCACCCAGAGGATCGAACATCCAGGAAGTCAGCAGGGTCACAGGAGTCAGCGGAGGCAGCACGCATGCATCATGCGCCAAATGAGCAAGATTTGGGGCTTTTTCTCAGGTCTACGAGTACGAAAGATCGGTTCGTTACCCCTCATGCTGTTACTGGTGCGTAGGGATATTCGCTGCCCCCCGAAGGCGGAGGTGACGGCGATCTTGGCACGGACGATCATTGGCCGGGCAGAGTCTGCCGCCATTCGGTTCCGTCGTCCTTGATTGCGCGGAGGTGAGTCCCCAGGCGGAGCGTCGCATCCTCCGGATCACTGCTTCTCCCGCTGCGCGTCCGACGTGGAAGGCGGAATTGACAACCCAGCTGTGCCCTTGCGTCTCAAGCCACTGTTCGGAATCATCTCCGGAGTAACGTGCGGTCTAAGTGACACGTGAACTCGGGGTGGAGGACGACATGCTGATCACGACTGCGAACGACTTTCCGGATCATGAGATCGAGCGTGTGCTCGGTGAGGTTTTCGGTCTGACTGTGCGGTCACGCAATCTCGGATCTCAGATCGGAGCCGGCCTGAAGTCGCTCGTCGGCGGCGAGCTGCAGGGTATGACGGCGATGTTGGCACAGGGTCGTGAGCAGGCGATCGAGCGGCTTGTCCAGGAGGCCACCCGGCGGGGCGGGAACGCGATTGTGGCCATGCGCTTTGACACCAGCGAGCTGGGCAGCACCTGGACAGAGATCTGCGCCTACGGCACTGCAGTGATCGCACGCGGGCTGTGACCTGCCCCATGGCTTCACGGTCGCGCTCACCGGCACTGAAGTCAGATGATGACGGGAGCTCGACGCCGTGAAGAAACGGGTCTACGAGAAAGAGCTTCTCCGCCTGCAAGCCGAGCTCGTCGTCCTGCAGGAGTGGGTGCGGGCGAAGAACAAGCGGGTCATCGTGATATTTGAGGGACGCGACGCCGCGGGCAAGGGCAGCACCGTCAAGCGCGTTACGCAGTACCTCAACCCCCGGGTGGCCCGCATCGCAGCGCTGCCCGTTCCCACCGATCGCGAGAGGACACAGTGGTATTTCCAGCGGTACATCGAGCATCTGCCCGCGGCCGGCGAGATCGTGCTGTTTGACCGAAGCTGGTACAACCGCGCCGGTGTCGAGTGGGTCATGGGTCTGTGCACCGCCGAGGAACACCAGAGATTCCTCCACCAGTGCCCGATCTTCGAGAGGCTGCTAGTCGAGGAAGGCATCATCTTGCGCAAATACTGGTTCTCCGTCAGCGACGGCGAGCAGGAGCGCCGGTTCCGGTCCCGGGTGACGGACCCGATGCGGCAGTGGAAACTGTCGCCGATGGACGTGGAGTCACTGAACCGTTGGGAGGACTACTCGCGGGCCAAGGACGAGATGTTCGTCCACACCGACATTCACGAGTCCCCCTGGCTCGTCGTTGAGAGCGACGACAAACGACGCGCCCGGATCAACATGATCGCCCACCTGCTCTCAAGCATTCCCTACGAGCACGTGGAGCGCCCCCCGCTGAAGCTGCCGCCGCGCCCGCCGCCGACCGGCTATGTCCGCACGCCACGCCACCTGCAGACCGAGGTGGCCGACTACGCGGCCACGATTGGATGAGGGCGCGTGCAAGCCATCTGCATGCGGGTGCAGGCCTGCCGAGCTGAGCAGCTCTGATCGATTGATGTCGGCGACGTCTTGAAGGGTGGCCCAGGCTGCGGAATGCGCACGGCGGTTTATCGGCTGACAGTGAGCAGACGGCGTTCTCCTGGAGATGATGCGGGCCGCGCGGCGGCTTCGGCGGGCGTCGTAAACACGAGGAGGACGTGCATGGCACAGGTTCGACCCCCATCGTCCGGGAATACCGCATCCGGTAACACCGACTGGACCTGGCGCCGCGAAACGCCGCTGAGCCGGTTCCTGTCAACCGAGAGCGGCAGTGCGGTGGTTCTGCTCGCGGCCACCGTCGTGGCACTGGTCTGGGCGAACGTCGCCACCGCCTCATACCAGGCTGTCTGGCACACCACGTTGTCGGTTCAGCTCGGTGGCTCGGGTCTGACGATGGATCTGGTCGGTTGGGTGAACAGCGGCCTGATGACGTTCTTCTTCTTCGTCGTGGGTCTTGAGGCCCGTCGCGAGTTCGACCTGGGTGAACTTCGCGAACGGCGCCGGATGGTACTGCCCGTCACCGCCGGGATCGCTGGCATGAGCATGGCAGTCCTGCTGTACCTGGTGGTCAACGCTGGTGAGTCCTCGGCCCGGGGCTGGGGGGTGGCCATGTCAACCGACACCGCCTTCGCACTAGGGATGCTCGCCCTCATCGGCCCGCGGTTCCCCGAGCGACTGCGCGCATTCCTGCTCACCGTGGTGGTCATCGACGACATGGTCGCGCTGCTTGTCATCGCGACCATCTACTCAAACCGGCTCAACGTCGCAGCACTTGGGGTGGCCTTCGCCCTGTTTGGGGGAATCCTGGTGCTACTGCGGTTGCACGTCCGCCAGGGGGTCGTCTACCTCGTCGTCGGCATCGCCACCTGGGCCGCGCTGCACCTCTCTGGGGTCGACCCGGTGGTCGTCGGCCTTGCCATGGGTCTGCTGACCTTCGCGAACCCTGCCGGCCGTGAGGAGCTCGAGCGCGCAAGCGACAGGTTCCGAGACTTCCGCGAGCAACCCACACCCGAGCTCGCCCGCTCCGCCCGAGCAGGTCTGCAGCAAGCCATCTCACCAAACGAACGGCTCCAGGATGCCTTCCACCCCTGGACCAGCTACGTCATCGTGCCGCTGTTCGCGCTGGCCAACGCCGGCATCTCCATCCACGGCCAGTTCTTGTCGCAGGCGTACCGTTCGCCGATCACCCTCGGCATCATCGGTGCCTATGTGGTCGGCAAGCCAGTGGGCATCCTGGCCGGGTCATGGATCGTCACCCGGGCGACCAAAGGACGGCTGCGTCCACCGGTGGGCTGGATGGCGGTCGCGGGCGGCGGCACCATCGCCGGCATCGGCTTCACGGTGAGCCTGCTCCTTGCCACCCTGGCGTTCAGGGGACGCGACCTTGAGGAAGCCAAGCTCGGCATCCTGACCGCAGCCCTGGGCGCCGCCGGGCTGACCTGGGTCCTGTTCCGCATCACCGCCGCACTCCCACCAGCACGGCGAGCGCGCGCTTTGCTGGGCACCGCGGAATCCATCGTTGACCTCGCGGACCCGGTCCACCCCGACCGTGACCATGTCCGAGGTCCCAGCGAGGCGCCCATCACCCTGGTCGAGTACGCAGACTTCGAATGTCCGTACTGCGGCCAGGCCGAGGCGATCGTCCGGGAGCTGCTTGCCGACTTCGGCGACATTCGGTATGTGTGGCGCCACCTTCCACTGCGCGACGTGCATCCACACGCGCAGTTCGCAGCCGAGGCCGCAGAGGCCGCCTCACGACAAGGCGCATTCTGGGCGATGCACGACCTCCTGCTCGACCATCAGGGTGACCTGCTCACGTCGGACCTGGTTGGCTACGCGCAGCAACTGGACCTGGACGTCGAACGCTTCACCACTGACCTCCGCCGCCACGCTGGCGCGGCCCGGGTCGCCCAGGACGTCGACAGCGCCGATGTCAGTGGGGTCTTGGGCACTCCGACCTTCTTCCTCAACGGCCGACGCCACCACGGCGCCTACGACATCGAAACGTTGTCCAACGCTGTCCGTCTCGCGCGAGCCAACGTGGCGATCAGGCCGTGACGGGCCAGTACTGGCCCGCTCTCGGCACGAGAGCCGTCGGGAACGAACCAGCATTCGCCTACTCGGCGAACTCAAGGAGGAGTCTTGACAGCTCACTGGACCACCGCGGACATTCCGGATCAGAGCGATCGTGTGGCTGTGGTGACCGGTGCGAACTCTGGCCTCGGCTACCACGTCGCTCTGGCACTTGCGGTGGCCGGTGCCGAAGTGGTCCTCGCCTGCCGCAACACCGATAAGGCGCAGTCAGCCATAGCGTCGATCCGAGCGTTCGCCCCTGCCGCCAGCGTGACTTTCACGCGGCTGAACCTTGCTGACCTTGCGTCGGTCGCGGCATTTGCCGACAGTTTCAGAAGCGAGCACGACCGGTTGGACCTGCTGATCAACAATGCCGGGCTCATGGCGGTGGACCAGTCACGCACGGTGGACGGGTTCGAGACTCAGATCTCCTTGAGTAGTGACCCGTTCACCGTTGAGATTTACGCCTCGGCGAGCTGGTAGGTCAGTGGCCGGGGGTCGGTTGGCATGACTGCTGGTGTGGCGTTGAGTTCTTCGGTGAGGAGCTGAAGGGCGCGGGCCACTCGTGGGCTGTCGGGCCGGTCGAGGGTGATGGTGATCGCCTTGGCCGTGTAGGCGACGTGGCCGCCGAGGTGGAGCAGGTTACGCAGGATCGCCCGGTATTCGTCGGGGTCGCCCAGGTAGACGTTGAAGTGCTCGGCCAGCCACGCTTCGGCATTGAACGCGAGCAGCCGCAGCACCATCTGCAGGCCGCGGCGCCCCAGGTGGGGGCGGGCTAGTTGCGCGTCGGGGTCCAGGTCGGTGGCCTGGACCTTCGCACGGATGGGCCGTAGCGCGGTCTTGGCGTCGTCGGCTGCTGCGATGGCGGTATCGATCCGGGCGTGGACTCCCGGTAACGCGGCGTTCTTCTGTTTGGGGGTCCCCTGGCCGTTCAGGAGCTGGGGCAGTGCCCGTTCGGCGGTGGCGAGCTCCTCCTGCGCGTCGGCGACCTTCTTGCGGGCGGCGGTCCGGGCCGGGTTGGTGACCCTGCGGGTGTCGGGGCCGATGTCCATCCCGTAGCCGGCCAACGCGTCGATACCGCCCCGCGCGGCGGCGTACTTGAACATATTCTCGATCCGCCACCGGGCCCGCAGCCAGTACAGCAGTCCTACCGCGGTGGCGGTCGTGTCACTGGTCAACACCTGCAGCACGGGTGCGTCGTGTTCGTACAGGGTGAGCTGGCGGGCGGGGCCGTACCCCTTGATCTGAACGGTCTCGTCGGCGAGCATCACCTGCACCTGCTCGCCGCCGCGGGTGATGGCCCCCTGGGTCGGGTTGGCGGTGGTGGTGGCCAGTGGGGCCCGCCGGTAGCTGACCCAGTCCGCGCCGGCGTCCCGGCAGGTGGTGAACACCGGCGGGTAGGACCCGCCCCGGTCGAAGCCGAGCAGGATCGGGGCATCCGGGCCGAGGACCTCGCGTAGCTGGGCCAGTACCCCGGGCAGGTTGGACGCCAGCGATGTCGGCTCACCGGATCCGAAGACCACGGCCCGGCCGCGGGCGTCCACCACCAGGGTGTCGTCGCGGCCGGGTTGGGCGTGGCGGCGTTTGGTGTTCCACCCCTTGGCGACCGGTTGGGCACCGGCGTAGGGGACGAAATGGTCGTCGACGAAGTAGACGGCGTCGGCGGCGGGGCCGGCCGCGAGCATCCCCGCCGCGAACGCCCTTTGTAGGCCCAACGGGTCGTTGTTGTCGGCCAGGGCCGACAACCGGGCCCGCAACGTGCCCAGCTCCGGGGTGGCCGCAAGTCCCACCGCCGCACCGGCCTCCCCCCGGCGCAGGTGCTTGGCGGCCTCCACGGTGCCGGCACCCAACGCGAAGCCCAGGGTCGCCGTGGTCAGCACGCCAAGGTCGCCGTACCGGCGAGCCGGGCCACCGGTCAACGTCGCGAAGATCCCTTGGGCGCCGACCACGTGCAGGTAGGGGAAAAGCATCATCGCACCGGCGTAGCGGCATCGGTAGGAACCAGTCCCGATCGCGGCCGACCCCGCGGGCGGAGCCACCGGTTCGGCAACCACGGGCAGGTCGGCCTTCCTCGCTTCCGTGTCGTCCGGCTCGGACTGCGTGGACTCATGCTCATGCTCAGTGCTACTGGTAGCGGGCAGCCCATCCTGCACGGGGGTCGGGCCCAACCGGGCGAGCAGAACGCTGACCACCGAGCGAGCACACCCCAGGCGTTCACAGATCGCCTGCTGGGTCCACCCCTGCCCGGCCCACGCCCGGGCCCGGGCCACCTGGCGGTCGCTGAGCTTGGTTGGTCGGCCGCGGCGGCGGCCCACCAGCCCCGTCGAGCCGTGCCTGCGAGCCTTGCCCCGCAGGATCGACACGTACGTCGCAGTCAACCCGAACACCGCCGCGACCTCGTCGACCCGCCGGCCCGCGTCGGTCAACGCCACAATCGCCAGGTTGCGCATCCCCAGGTCTTCGGCCTCGTAGCGGTACACCAGCGCCGGTCCCCAAGTCACCAGAACCTGCCCGTC
>Ga0097691_1001882_pt1 | contig 14771 bp, 14 predicted proteins | sample NGESurdeep072012_8_FD_72858 | JGI IMG/M metagenome (GOLD analysis project Ga0097691, IMG submission 72858) | Arctic peat soil microbial communities from Barrow, Alaska - NGEE Surface sample 210-1 deep-072012 | ecosystem: Environmental > Terrestrial > Soil > Wetlands > Peat ...
ATCACTTGTCCGGCATCTTCCACCGGTTCGCCGCGTCCCAATTGTGAGTCGCGCGTGTTCAGGTAGATCGCCGAGCCGCCCAGCTGCTGCATGCCGGCTTCAAAAGACAGGCGCGTGCGCGTGCTGGCTTTCTCGAAGATCATCACCAGGGTGCGATCGGTTAGCGGCCAATACTGCTGATAGGCTTTGAATTTCTGCTTGATGATGCGGGTGCGATCGAACAGATATTCAAACTCATCGCGGGTGAAGTCCTTGAACTGCAAAAAGTGTTTTACTGTCACAGTCTGTTTTGCCGAAATGGGTTTTGCTGACATGGTTTGATTCCAATCAGGATTGCAAAAATTCTTTTATCAGCGGGCACAAGCCATCTATTAACAACTGCGCTTGGTCTTGCGACATGATCAGCGGCGGCAACAGCCGTATCACGCTGTCGGCGGTGACATTGATCAGCAGTCCTTTGGCGAGGGCCTGTTTGACCAAGTCACCACAAGGCCTGTCGAGTTCGATGCCGATCATCAGACCCTGACCGCGAATCTCCTTGAGGCCGTTCACGCCTTGCAAGGCGGTGGTGAAACCCTGCTGAATAAATTTTCCGAGTCTCTCAGCGTGCGCCAGTAGTTTGTCCTGTTCAAGAATATTCAGCGTGGTCAACCCTGCCGTGCAAGCCAGCGGATTGCCGCCAAACGTCGAGCCATGATTGCCGGGCTGGAAGATCCCGGCTGCCTTGCCAGCGGTGATGCAAGTGCCGATAGGCACACCCGAGCCCAGCCCTTTGGCGAGCGTCATCACGTCCGGCAAGATGCCGGTATGCTGATAGGCGAACCACTTGCCGGTGCGGCCGATTCCGCATTGCACTTCGTCCAGCATCAGCAGCCAGTTTTGTTCATTACAGAGCTGCCGCAGCTGTTGGAGGTAATGGATGTCCAGTGTGCGGATGCCGCCTTCGCCCTGTATCGGTTCGACGAACACCGCAACCACATTGCTGTTGTGTTGAGCAACGTGACGGATCGCCTCCAGGTCGTCGTAAGGCACGCGCACAAAGCCGCTGACCAGCGGCTCGAAACCGGCTTGTACCTTGCGGTTGCCGGTGGCGGAAAGGGTTGCCAGCGTGCGTCCGTGGAATGCCTTTTCCATCACGATGATGGCGGGGGCTTCGATGCCCTGCCGATGTCCGTACATCCGCGCCAATTTGATCGCCGCTTCATTCGCTTCGCAGCCGGAGTTGCAGAAGAACACTTCCTGCATATTGGCCAGGCTGCACAGCTTGTCGGCGAGCAGTTCCTGTCCGTTCACCTGATAGACGTTGGAGCAGTGGATCAATTTGCCGATCTGCTCATTGAGTGCCGCAGTGAAGCGAGGATGCGCGTGACCCAAGGTGTTCACGGCAATGCCGGCCAAGCCGTCCAGATAACGCTTGCCTTCGGTATCCCACAGCCACGCGCCTTCACCGCGCACGAAAGCGACGGGAAGCCGAGCATAAGTGTTCATTACATGTGACATAAAATAATGACGGCGGACCAGCCGCCGTTCAGTTATAAATCAAGGGGCGTATATTGAGCTAAATAACCCCTACCACGCAAGAAAAATTAGTCCTGCAAAGCAAACAAGCCGACATCGCTGTCGGCTTGGTCGCGGTGAATCAAAACGCCGGGGCGATTACGCCATTGCCTTGATAGCCGCAGATAGACGGCTCTTGTGGCGAGCAGCCTTGTTCTTGTGGATGATCTTCTTGTCCGCGATGCTGTCCACAGCGCTCACGGAATTTTTGTATACAGCTTGGGCAGCGGTCTTGTCACCGGCTTCAATCGCCTTGATGACCTTCTTCACCGCAGTGCGCAATTCAGAGCGCAAGCTGCTGTTGTGGGCATTCTGTTTTACTGCTTGACGGGCACGTTTCCGAGCTTGTGCGCTATTTGCCATGACTACTCCTTGAAAATTCGGTACGACGAGAGGCGCGCATTCTAGTGACTCACGCCTATTTTTGCAAATCTTTTTACGGTTATGCTGCTTGGCCGGGCTGAAGCATCGCCAGTGTTATGATACGCAACGTTTTAAATCCCATGCTTTGATGCCGTATGAACCTACTTAAATCACTGGCCACGATCAGCGGCTTGACCCTTGTTTCGCGCATCCTCGCCTTTGTGCGCGACGTGCTGATTGCCAGGATATTCGGCGCGGGCATGGCAACAGATGCTTTCTTTGTGGCTTTCAAACTGCCCAATCTGCTGCGCCGACTGTTCGCCGAGGGGGCGTTTTCGCAGGCGTTCGTGCCTATCTTCGGCGAATACAAGAACCGGCGCGGGCATGAAGAAACCCAATTGCTGGTCGATCACGTCACCACGATGCTGGCGATCATCCTGTTCGTGGTGACGCTGATCGGCATCATCGCCGCGCCGATCCTGGTGTATATCAGCGCGCCCGGCTTCCTCAAGGATGCCGCGAAGTTCGACCTCACCGTGCAATTGCTGCGCATCACCTCGCCGTATATTTTCTTTATCTCGCTGGTGGCGGTGGCGGCGGGCATCCTCAACACTTACAACAAATTCTGGGTGCCGGCCTTCGCGCCTATTCTGCTCAACCTCTGCTTCATCGGCGGCGCGCTGTGGCTGGCGCCGTACTGCGATCCGCCGATCATGGCACTGGCCTGGGCGGTGTTCGTTGCGGGCTTTGTGCAACTGGCGTTCCAGGTTCCGTTCCTGAAAAAAATCGGCATGTTGCCCAGCATTCGTTTTAATTGGAACGACGCAGGCATGTGGCGCGTCATCAAACAGATGGGCCCGGCCGTGTTCGGCGTTTCCATCAGCCAGATCAGCATGATCATCAACACCATCTTCGCCTCGTTTCTGGTGGCGGGCAGCGTGTCCTGGCTGTATTACGCGGATCGGCTGATGGAATTTCCTTCCGGCATGCTGGGCGCAGCACTGGGTACGATTCTTTTGCCCTCGCTATCCAAATGCTATGCGAGCAACAACACGGCGGAATATTCCAGGCTGCTGGATTGGGGCTTGCGCTTGACCATCATGTTGACGCTGCCCGCCGCGTTGGCCCTGGGTATGATTGCCGTGCCGTTGCTGGCGACCTTCTTTCAGCACGGCGCGTTTGCCGCGCACGATGTATTGATGACGAGCAGGGCGTTGATCGGCTACAGCGTCGGGCTGATCGGACTGATACTGGTGAAGATACTCGCGCCGGGTTTCTATGCGCGGCAGGACATCAGGACGCCGGTGAAGATCGGCATCGTTACGTTGTTGGCGACCCAGGCGATGAATGCGCTGTTCATTGGCTGGATACAACATGCCGGACTGGCCTTGTCGATCGGTTTGGGCGCGTGCCTGAACTCCGCGATCCTGTTTTATTATCTGCGCAAACATGGCATCTACCAACCCGAACCGGGCTGGGGAAAGTTCTTTGCCAAGATAGCCATCGCCGTGCTGGCCTTGGCGCTGACGCTGTGGTTCGGCATGGGCACCGAACAAAGCTGGCTGATCGGCTCAGGCTGGTCGCGCATCCTGCGCTTGTCCGCGCTGGTTGCCGGAGGGGTCGTCGTTTACTTTGCCGTGCTGGCCGCGCTGGGATTTCGGCCCAAGGATTTTTCCAAACGCGGCGTCGCCTGATCACGGGACGATCAGTCATTCCTGTTTTGCAACTACCGGTCGCACTTGCGGGGGATGTTGTGGTATTTGAGATGAGAAGAATGGGATGAAAAGGCCAACAGATGCTGACCCACTGTAGCTGATTATTTTTGTGCGTACACGTTAATTTCAGCTGCGGCTGTTAGTGCCATAGATGTAATTTCTGAGATCGGCGATTTGGTAGTTCATGCGCCGTAAAATACTTTGAAAGTTGAGCATTATTCCATGTAACACACGACACATCATTAGCGGATGTGAATTAACTAAACCGTCAAATTTGCTTTTATGCATGCTTAAAACGGTCGTTTTCCCTACGGCATAAAAAATTGCATTGATGGTAGTGCTGGAAACGAGGCCATTTAAATCTACTAAATCGCCGGGGCTAAGCATGCAAACAGTCGATTCGCCTATACCACAAGGAATTTTTACTTTGATATTGCCATTCGCCAGAATAGACAAATTATCATGGGTCTCAGTTTCCGACAAAACAACTGCCTCCCCCGATTTATAGCCTTTGATCTCAAACATTCCTGCGATACTTCTGATTTCTGTATCGCTCAAATTTTCGGTAATGGCAGAGTTGTGCAACGTATCAATGACTGTGGTCATTTTATTTTCCTTTGCGGGTAGAATTTTCAGGCGGAACTTTGAATAGAAGTGATGATAGGAAGTGCAACGAGAAACCAAAGAACGCCAACCACTATCCAGCGTACAAATTGGGCAATCACCCCAGTTACTTTTGTATATGCTTTTTTCATTTTGACCTCACGCAAAAATTCTATTACATACCCGTTATATGACAACTTGATGAACACTATCGATAATCATCCCTCTTTCTCAAGACCTTCTCTGTACGCTAGTGCACAGAGAGAGCACTGGTAGTCGCTATAAGGAACAGGCTAGCTCAGCTTCCCTTTATGTATTTTCATTTTGCATCTCCTGTTCAAAATCCAAAGTCTGTTTGCGTTTTGGTACTCGTCATTTGATTTGATACGCCCGCGCCATTGCCTCGTTGTGCTGATAACGCCTCATGAAATCTTCCCGGAAGCTGGAAGTGGTGCGGTTGCAATATGAATCTAACTTTATTTACTCCGGCAAGGGTGAAACGTGCATCGCCTTGGCAACCACTTCGCGGGTCAGGTGCGGGGCGAACAATTCGATGAAGTCGTAAGTGTAGCCGCGCAGGTATTCGTTCTTGCGTATCGCGATCCGCGTGGTGCTGGGCTTGAACAGATGGCCTGCATCCATCATGCCTAGTTGTTTGTCCCGCTCGGGGATGAAAGCCATTTTCGCCAGTATCCCTATACCTAATCCCAATTCCACATAAGTCTTGATCACGTCCGCATCGATCGCGGTCAGCGCGATGTTCGGCTGGATGTTGGCTGCCTCGAACGCGGCATTGATCTTGCCGCGTCCGCTAAACGCGAAGTCGTAAGTGATGATCGGGTATTGCGCGATCTTCGCCAGCGTCAGTTTTTTCTCTGCCAGCAAGGGGTGGTGCAGCGGGGCGATGACGCAATGGTTCCATTCGTAGCAGGGCAGCGTGATCAGTTCGTCATACAGCGCCAGGCTCTCGGTGGCGATGCCGATGTCGGCTTCGCCTCTCAGCACTTGTTCTGCGATCTGCGTAGGGTTGCCCTGGTGCAGACCCAACTTCACGCCGGGATAGCGTTTGATGAATTGCTTGACCGTGGGCGGCAAGGCATAGCGCGCCTGCGTGTGCGTGGTGGCGATAGTCAGGTTGCCGCTGTCCTGCGAGTGGAATTCCTCGGCGACCTGCTTGAGGTTCCCGGCATCGTGCAGCATGCGCTGGGCGATCGCCAGCACGGCTTTGCCCGGCTCGGTGATGGCCACGATGCGCTTGCCGTTGCGCACGAAGATCTCGATACCCAATTCCTCTTCCAATAACCTGATCTGCTTGCTGATGCCGGGCTGCGAGGTGTACAGCGCGCTGGCGGCATCGGAGATATTCAATCCCTGGCGCACGATCTCATTGAGGAAACGCAGTTGTTGTAGATTCATGGCATCTTTCCAATATATTAATCAGTTATAAGATACTAACATAAAAGTATTTAGAGATATAAGGTGTGCGGCCTAAAATGCGCTTCATGAATTCTAACGGGTGGTAGCGCATGGACTGGATGTACACATTATCCGGCTTTTTGGTCGGGCTGATCGTCGGCGTCACCGGGGTGGGCGGCGGGTCTTTGATGACGCCGTTGCTGGTGCTGCTGTTTGGTGTTTCCCCGGCGACTGCGGTCGGTACCGATTTGTTGTATGCCTCGCTGACCAAGACGCTGGGCGGTTGGGTACATGGGCGGCGCGGCACGGTGGACTGGAAAGTGGTGGGCTTGCTCAGCCTGGGCAGCTTGCCCGCCGCCGTGATTACGATAGTCCTGCTGAAATATCTGGTGCTGGATGAGAAGACCTTGCGCAGCCTGGTGGCCAGCGTATTGAGCGTCGCCCTGTTGCTGACGGCGACAGCGCTGCTGCTGAAAAACTGGATAAAGAAGATCGCGCAGCGCAAGGATGGCACGGTGTACGAGTTGCATCATCGTTATCTGCCCGCCGCGACGATAGTCACCGGCATCATCGTCGGGACGCTGGTGACAATCTCCTCGGTTGGCGCGGGTGTGCTGGGTACGGTCGCACTGTTGTTCCTATACCCGCGCATGCAAGCGGTGAAAGTGGTGGGCACGGACATCGTCCATGCCGTGCCGCTGACTGCGGTGGCCGGGATCGGGCATCTGGCCCTGGGCACGGTGGACATCGTGTTGCTGGGCAGTTTGCTGCTGGGCTCGTTGCCGGGAATCTATATCGGCAGCCATCTGAGTGCCAGAGTGCCGGAGACGGTTTTGCGACCTGTGCTGGCGATCATGCTGTTGTTCATCGGTTTCAAGATGGTGTTTATATAAACATTAAGGTAAAGACTCATGAGTACCAATAAACCAAACAAACCGAAACAAGTCAGCTGGTTTAGCGGCTGCGGTGGACGCATCGGTGTGGTGGTCGGCCAAACCGGTGAACATGCATACATAGGAGCTGCATTGCGCCACGATGAAGATGCGGATGTAGAGCATATCCTGATGCATGGCGCAAGATTTCCGCTGGAAGCCGCGTTGTTGCTGCCAGTGTCCAAAAGTTATTTTGTCAATGAAGAAGCGGGGAAGAGCTAAATGTACCGTTACGATCAATTCGATCACCAGATCACCGCCCAACGCGTTGCGCAGTTTCGCGACCAGATTCGCCGTCGTTTGTCCGGCGAACTGACGGAAGACGAATTCCGTATCCTGCGTCTGCAAAACGGGCTGTACATGCAGATCCATGCCTATATGCTGCGCGTTGCCGTGCCTTACGGTTTGCTGAGTGCGGCACAGATGCGCATGCTTGCATCCATTGCGCGCAAGTACGATCGCGGCTACGGGCATTTTTCCACGCGCCAGAATACCCAGTTCAACTGGATCAAGCTGCAGGATGTGCCAGATATCCTGACCGATCTGGCCAGCGTGGAAATGCACGCCAATCAGACCTCCGGCAATTGCATACGCAATATTACCAGCGACGAGTTCGCGGGTGTGGCACGCGATGAAATCGTCGATCCGCGCCCTTATGCCGAGATATTGCGCCAGTGGAGCACGTTCCATCCGGAGTTCGCTTATCTGCCGCGCAAATTCAAGATCGCCATTACCGGTGCAACTGAAGACCGCGCGGCGATAGCGGTGCACGACGTCGGCCTGGCGGCGGTGAAGAACGCGCAGGGCGAGATCGGTTTTCGCGTGCTGGTGGGCGGCGGTCTGGGACGCACCCCGATAATAGGCACCGAGATTTGCGATTTCGTGCCGTGGCAGCATGTCATCACGTATCTGGAGTCCATTGTGCGCGTGTATAACGAATACGGCCGTCGCGACAACATCTACAAGGCGCGTATCAAGATCCTGGTGAAAGCGCTCGGTATCGAGGAATTCAGACGCCGGGTGGAAGCCGACTGGCAATTCACCAAAGATGGTCCATGCACCATTACGGTCGAGGAATTGAATCGTGTCGCCGCTTTTTTCACCGCCCCCGATTATGAGCAACTGCCTGAAAATGATGCCGCCGTGGCGGCGCAACTGCGCGAGAACAAGGCCTTCTCAAACTGGATGCAGCGCAACGTCAAGCCGCACAAAGTGCCGGGTTATGCGGCGGTGGTGCTGTCACTCAAGAAAACCGGCATTGCGCCCGGGGATGCAACGGCAGAGCAAATGGACGCGGCGGCGGAATTGGCAGAGCGTTTCAGCTTCGGCGAATTGCGCGTCACGCATATGCAGAATCTGGTGCTGGCGGATGTCAGACAATCCGACCTGATCGCTTTGTGGCAAGCCGCCAGAGGGCTGGGCATGGCAACACCCAACATCGGCCTGCTGACCGACATCATCTGCTGCCCGGGCGGGGATTTTTGCTCCCTGGCGAATGCGCGTTCCATCCCGCTGGCCAAGGCGATTGCCGAGCGATTCGATAATCTCGATTTTCAGCATGACATCGGCGAGATCGAGCTGAACATGTCGGGTTGCATGAATGCCTGCGGGCATCATCACGTCGGGAACATCGGTATTCTCGGTGTGGATAAGGACGGTGAAGAATGGTACCAGGTGTCGATTGGCGGCGCGCAGGGCAACACCAGCAGCCTGGGCAAGGTCATCGGGCGTTCCTTTACTTTTGCGCAAACGCCCGAGGTGATCGCCCGCCTGTTGCAGGTGTATGTGCGCGAGCGTTTTGACGACGAGCGTTTCATCGAAACCGTGCGCCGTATCGGCCACAGCCCGTTCAAGGAGTATGTATATGCGGCGCCGCTAAACGACGACGAAGCGCTGAGCGGCGCCGAATATGCCCTGTTGGCAGCAGGCACGCCCTATGACACGCCGTTATATTCACCGGTACTTTGACATGATCATCAAAAACAAAACTATCACAGATGACGACTGGATCGTGTTTCGCCTGGGTGAAAACGACACGCCGGAAGGTGTTGTCGTTCCGCTCGGGAAAGTCATTGTGCCGTTGAAAGTTTGGCAGGCGCAGCGCGATGTACTGCAAGTTCGCACAGAGCTGGGCGTGTGGCTGGCCAGTGATGAGCGGGCGGAAGATTTAACAGGTGATCTGGCAAGATTTTCCGTGGTTGCAGTTGATTTTCCCAAGTTTGCGGATGGGCGCGGTTATTCCATCGCCCATCATCTGCGCGCCAGACTGGGATATACAGGCGAATTGCGCGCCATCGGCGATGTACTGCGCGACCAGATGTTTTACATGCAGCGTGTTGGCTTCGATGCTTTTGCCACCAGAGCCGATAAGGACATTCGCGTGGCATTGAATGGTTTGACCGATTTCTCAGTCACATATCAGGCGTCATCGGATGAAAAATTGCCGATGTTTCGTCGCATACAACGCGGAGGCGGACTATGAATGCATTGCAACAAAAAGTAGAACAGGTGAAAGATGTGCTGGCCACAGCAGCACGTGATTTCCCGCCGGTAGTGTTCGCGAATAGCCTGGGCGCGGAAGACATGGTGCTGACCGATATTATCGCCAAACACCATATCGACATCGGGATGTTCAGCCTGGATACCGGACGCCTGCCGCAAGAGACTTATGAGCTGATGCAGGAAGTGCGCAGGCATTATGCGGTTCCACTGCATGTATACTTTCCGGACAGCGCGCTGGTCGAGGAGTATGTCGCGCAGCACGGCATCAACGGTTTTTACGACAGCGTGGAGAATCGCAAAGGGTGCTGTTTCGTGCGCAAGGTGGAACCGCTGCGTCGCGCGTTGGCAGGCAAGGGGGCATGGATCACCGGGATGCGCCGTGATCAGGCCGTGACACGCGGCACGCTTGAAGTATCCGCTTTTGATGTCGACAACGGTTTGCAGAAGTTCAACCCGCTGCTGGATTGGTCTAACAAGGACGTATGGGCGTACATCCGCCAGCACGATGTGCCCTACAACAAGCTGCACGACCAGTTTTATCCCAGCCTGGGTTGCGCGCCCTGCACCCGCTCTGTCACGCCGGGAGAAGACATTCGCTCCGGACGCTGGTGGTGGGAAGATCCCGCGAACAAAGAGTGCGGCCTGCACGCAAGCCATGCTCCACAGGTGGCGCATGGATCCGGGGTTTCAGTGAAGACTCATGCCGAGAGTAGTGCGGAGCTAGTCTGAGCCAAGATCATTGAAATGGAAAATATCATGAAACTGGTCGAGAACATTAATATGAGTACACATACTTTTACCCATCTGGACGCGCTGGAGAGCGAATCCATCCACATCATGCGCGAGGTCGCGGCGGAGTGCAAAAATCCCGCGCTGCTGTTTTCCGGCGGCAAGGATTCCATCGTGATGCTGCGCCTCGCGGAGAAGGCGTTCCGTCCGGCGAAATTTCCGTTCCCGCTGGTGCATATCGATACCGAGCACAACTTTCCCGAGGTGATCGCGTTCCGCGACAAGCGCGCCGCGGAATTGGGTGAGCGGCTGATCGTCCGGTCGCTGGAAGACTCGATCAGGAAGGGCACGGTCGTGCTGAAAAGCCCGCTGCAAAGCCGCAATGTGTTTCAGTCGGTGACGCTGCTGGAGACCATCGCGGAATTCGGCTTCGATGCCTGCATGGGCGGCGCACGCCGCGATGAAGAAAAGTCGCGCGCCAAGGAGCGCATCTTCTCGTTCCGCGACGAATTTGGCCAGTGGGACCCGAAGAACCAGCGCCCCGAGTTGTGGGACATCTACAACACCCGCGTGCATCCCGGCGAAAACATCCGCGTGTTCCCGATCAGCAACTGGACGGAAATGGATATCTGGCAATACATCGAGCGCGAGACGCTGGAGATACCCGACATCTATTTTGCGCACGAGCGCGAAGTGATCCAGCGCGCCGGCGGCATCATGCCGGTGTCGCATCTGGTGCAGCCGCAACCGGGCGAGAAGGTGGTCAGGAAAACCGTGCGCTTCCGTACCGTGGGCGATATCACCTGCACCTGCCCGGTGGAGTCCCTCGCCAGGAACGCGCTGGAGATCATTGCAGAGACCGCGACCACGCGCATCACCGAGCGCGGCGCGACGCGCATGGACGACCAGACCTCGGATGCTTCGATGGAGTTGCGCAAGAAGGAAGGATATTTCTAACAACCCGTCATTCCGGTGCAGGTCGGAATGACATGAATCCGGATTAAGAGAGATAAATTTATGAGCAACGCAACACAATTACTTCGTTTCATCACCGCAGGCAGCGTGGACGACGGCAAGAGCACGCTGATTGGCCGTTTGCTGCATGACTCCAAGTCGATCTTCGAGGATCAGCTTTCGGCGATCTCCAAGACCAGCGCAAAACGCGGCATGGCTGCCGTCGATCTGTCTTTGCTTACCGACGGCCTGCAGGCCGAGCGCGAACAGGGCATCACCATCGATGTGGCCTACCGTTACTTCGCCACGCCCAAGCGCAAGTTCATCATCGGCGACACGCCCGGCCACGAGCAGTACACCCGCAACATGGTGACCGCCGCCAGCACCGCCAACCTCGTGATCATCCTCGTCGATGCGCGCAAGGGCGTGCTGGTGCAGACGCGCCGCCACACTTATCTGGCGAGCCTGGTTGGCATTCCGCACATCGTGCTGGCGGTCAATAAAATGGATATGGTGGATTACTCCGAATCCAGATACAGCGAGATATGCGCGGAGTATCTGAAATTCGCCGCGCAGCTGGGTTTGACCGACATCACCTGCATCCCGCTTTCAGCGCTGGAGGGCGACATGCTGGTGGATCGCGGCGATAACCTGGACTGGTATCAGGGCACGACGCTGATGAATCTGCTGGAAAACATCGTGATCGATTACGACGTGAACACCACCGACTTCCGTTATCCGGTGCAGTGGGTATGCCGTCCGCAAACCGATGAATACCACGATTTCAGAGGCTTCATGGGGCGCATTGAAGCGGGCGAGATTGCGGTCGGCGACGAGATCACCGTGCTGCCCTCGGGCCGCACCAGCAAGGTGAAAGAGATCGTCACATATGACGGCAAGCTGCAACGCGCTTACGCGCCGCAATCCGTCACACTGACGCTGGAAGACGAGATCGATATTTCGCGCGGCGACATGTTTGTGAGGACCAGTGCCAATCCGCCCAAGGTGGAAAAAGAATTCGAAGCCATGCTGTGCTGGCTGTCCGAAACCCCGCTCGACAAGAATCGCAAGTACCTCGTCAAACACACCACGCGCACCGCGAAGTGCTTGTTCTCGAACATCGACTATCGCGTCGACGTGAACACGCTGGAACAGCACAGCACCGCCACGCTCAACATGAACGACATCGCGCGCGTGGCGATAAAGGTGCAACAGCCGCTGGTGTTCGACAGCTACACCACCGACCGCGCCACCGGCAGCTTCATCGTGATCGACGAGGCGACGAACAATACCGTTGCGGCGGGGATGATTGCTTGAATAGGGCGGAACGCATAGCGGTTCTGCCGGATGGTTTATGCGGCGGATCGCCCAAGGGCATCCGCCCTACGACCGAGTTGAGCGGCGAGCAGTCGGAGCGCGCAGCGCAACGGCTGCAATTTCGTCCGCTCGAACGCGTTGTTAGGCGTCATTCTCGCGTCACCTCATCGTGCTGGTGTTCGTTACGATGAAATTGCCGACGACTGCTGTATACGTGACAGTGACTTCACCTTCGATAATGTTCAAGAGGCCATCGATTTCCGCCCGAGACTCCGGACGGCATTCGACAATTGATGCGCTCCATTCGCGAACTCCGTCGCAGATTCCAGCGCAGATTCCAGCGCAGAACGGCTCGGTTCCGACGTAGAGGACGATCGACTCATCGCCAGCGCCCGCGGTGCTCATATGTGCGAGATTGCCGGCCGTTGGCACGATAAGCTTGTATCCGGCCTTTTCAGGCGGCCTCGCCTCCTTCACGCCCGTGTGAAGATAAGCGTTACGAAGTGCGTAGCAGTCGTCCCCCGACATGGGAAACCCTTTCCCGTCATGTCCAATTCGGAATAGACGTTCTCTCACCCAGACGTCGAACCACTTGGGATAACGCTTTCCAGCATGGCCTGGGCCCGCCCATTCCGGATATTCGATCTGCCCGCATATGTCAGGAACCGCCAACGCAAGAGCCAGCGCGGCATGCCAATTGCGCGCGTTCACGCACGCTTCGATGGAGTTCGCGATATCTCCATGAATGACGCCTAATAGTTATTAGACGGACCCACCGGTCCGTACTATTGAAAATAGAAAAGCATGCAGATTCAGGTTAAACGATTGATTCATTGACGACCCCGAAAATTTGTCTGTTCGCACAGGCATAATAGTACAGGCAGGTGAAATTTGCTTATGGCGACTGAAAGGATTTCGCAGGGTGGATGCGTGCTGCGCACTTTATCCACCCTGCCAAGCTGCGCAACGCTATCGTAGTGTGCTATCTTTCGCATTATCCGACTGTTGATGCTTTCTATTTTCCATGAGCCTGTTTGCCTTGATCACCGCGCTGTTGCTGGAGCAGTTCCACCCGCTTTCCTCGCGAAAATACCTGTACGGTTGGTTGTCCAGCTACGTTCTGTTCTTTCAGCTTCACTTCAATGCCGGACAACGTGAACACGGCAAGATCGCCTGGCTGCTGGCGGTGTTGCCGTTGTTGGCCGGTGTCGTGGCGTTGTATTGGTTGCTGTATCACGTGCATCCGCTCTTTGCCTGGGCGCTCAACGTGCTGGTGTTATATCTCACGATGGGATTCCGCCAGTTCAGCCATTATTTCACCGACATTCACCTGGCGTTGCGCGCGGACAGGCTGGACGAGGCGCGCGGCCTGTTGTCCCGTTGGCGCGGCATGCCCTCGCATGAATTGAATGCCGAGGAAGTCGCGCGCGTTACCATCGAACAGGCGCTGATCGCATCGCATCACAACGTATTCGGCGTAATCGTGTGGTTCGTGTTGTTCAGCGCACTGGGCTTGGGTGGCGCGGCGGGCGCATTGCTGTATCGCCTGGGGCAATTCCTGCGCGCGCATTGGGGCAACGCAGACAAGTACGATCTGGGCGAATTCGGCGGGTTTGCGCGACAGGCATTCTATGTATTGGAATGGTTGCCGATCCGGCTGACCGCGATGACCTTCGCAATCGTCGGCGATTTCGAAAACACCGTTTATTGCTGGCGCACCCAGGCAGCGAATTGGCCTGACAGCGAAGCGGGCATATTGTTGGCCAGCGGTGCCGGCGCATTGGGCGTGCGTCTGGGCATGCCGTTACCGCAAGGCGGCGTGATGGAGGACAGGGCGGAACTGGGTATTGGTGATGATGCCGATGCCGACTTCATGCAAAGTGCCATCGGCCTGGTATGGCGCTCGGTGGTATTCTGGATGGTTTTGTTGCTGCTGCTGACGCTGGCGACTTTGCCGGTTCAAGTAAATTAATAACAAAATAAATGACTTATATTATATGGCATGAAAAGATCCGAGCATGATCCACAGCGATAACCTCACCGCCGAGCCGCGCCCCGAGTCCAGCCGGATAGTTTCGGCCGCGCCGGCCTCTCAACACGAAGAGGCGCTGGAGCGCGCACTGCGCCCCAAGCAACTCGACGAGTATGTCGGGCAGGAAAAAATCCGCGGGCAGCTGGAGATATTCATCGAGGCGGCCAAGCGGCGCAAAGAGCCGCTCGATCACGTGCTGCTGTTCGGCCCGCCCGGTTTGGGCAAGACCACTTTGGCGCAGATCATCGCCCGGGAAATGGGCGTGAATCTGCGCCACACTTCCGGCCCGGTGCTGGAGCGTGCCGGCGACCTCGCCGCGTTGCTGACCAATCTCGAACCGAATGACGTGTTGTTCATCGACGAGATCCATCGCCTGTCGCCGGTGGTGGAAGAGATACTGTATCCCGCGCTGGAGGATTACCAGATCGACATCATGATCGGCGAAGGGCCAGCGGCGCGTTCGGTGAAGCTGGACCTGCCGCCGTTCACGCTGGTGGGGGCGACCACGCGCGCGGGGATGCTCACCAATCCGTTGCGCGACCGTTTTGGTATCGTGGCGCGGCTGGAGTTTTACACGCCGGAAGAATTGCAGCGCATCGTGATGCGCTCATCGAATCTGCTGAAAATGAATCTGACCCACGACGGCGCGCT
>Ga0097691_1001883_pt1 | contig 14770 bp, 11 predicted proteins | sample NGESurdeep072012_8_FD_72858 | JGI IMG/M metagenome (GOLD analysis project Ga0097691, IMG submission 72858) | Arctic peat soil microbial communities from Barrow, Alaska - NGEE Surface sample 210-1 deep-072012 | ecosystem: Environmental > Terrestrial > Soil > Wetlands > Peat ...
AGCCACCTGCGTAGCGCCTCGTTGGCGACATCCGAGCCGGCCGTGTTCCGCAGGCGGTAGGTGTCCACGATGGTCCTGGGGGCGCTGTACAAGCCGATGGTCGTGGTGTCGTCGACCGGAACTGTTGTCCGCCCGATGTCAAAGGTCGCCCGGTCGAAGCTGTGCCATCGGACGACTCCTCCGAGCCGCGGATGCCATTTGTCGCGAGGCAGCGCAATGTCGTGTCGGGCGGGTATGGCATCGGTGAGATCGTGTCGAGCCAGCGCTGACAGCAAACAGATGGTCGCTTCTGGGGCACGCTCTGCCACCTCAAGGAGGTCAAGGTCGGTGAGCTCGGCATCGGCTTTCCGGTAGAGTCCGCGGCCGACCTGCTCGAGCGCTCCAGTGTCGCGCAGGCTGTACAGCCGGTAATGGGTGAGCCCGGCGTCCAACGCCTGTGCGTAGCTGAACGTTGTGGGAAGCTGTTCCATCCCTGGCGAAGTCATAGGAGAAATCCTACACAAAAGATGCCTATCTGTGTAGGATTTGGTCGGCTTGGCCGTGACCGAACGAGTTACACGTCGCGGATGCGATTCGACGCGCATGCCCGCTCTCACCCTCGACGTCGACCGTGGACATGAGAAGTCGCCGTCCAGTGGCGCGTCGTGGACCATGCACTGGGTAGCCATTGCGTGAGTGCCGCCGCGCCGGGAAGCAAGCAGGTCAATGGCGAGATGCAGATCCAGCTGGGGCCGGTTCTTTCTGACCAGATTTCTGACCGAGACGTGGTGAGACAGGGCGGTAACCCTGGGTTCTCTGGAGCCATATGAGCACGATCTTCGAAGGAGAACTGAGACGAATTGGACGCACAGGGGCCCCTTGGATGTGACCTTGTCTGCTCATAACCCGGAGGTCGCAGGTTCAAATCCTGCCCCCGCTGCCAAGGGGTAACCACAGAAGTTGGGTGGTTCACCCACAGAAGGCCAGGTCCTTGCTCCAGGACTTGGCCTTCACCATGTGTAGGTGCATTTACCGCCTGCGCGGGCCACCGCAGCACCCACTCGGGTCGCAGTTTCGGCTACTGGACGACTGCGTCGTAGACGACCGGGCAGCCGCTGGGCAGGCCAGCGGCAACGGCCACCGAGCTAGCCTCCGCCTCCTTCACGAACGACAGCTGGAACTGGCGCTCCCCGCGGGTCCACGCGTACGTCACGTCGTAGGTCTCGTCGGTCCCGGTGGACGGGAACGGCGCCTGCCGGACCCACCCGGCAGGCTCCAACTGCCCGACGAACCAGTCGAGCACCGGCCCACGGGTTGACGCGCCCGTCGCGCACCCCATCGTGGCGCGGATCGACGGGCTGCCGCCGTCGACCCCGTTCTGTCCGGGCTGCTCGTAGGCGCGGTACGTCGTCGTCCCCGGGTAAATCGCCGTCGAGCCGGGCACCTGCCGAAGCTCCTCAATGCTCGGGTGCCTGGTGGAGCAGCCACCGAGCACACCCACGCACCCGAGAGCGAGGACGACCGCAGCGACGCGAGCCGCCCGCGCGAGCAGCAACGGGTAGGCGAGCAAGAACTTAGCGGTCGACATGCTCGTCAGTATGCCCATTCCTGGTCGCCGGGCAACGGCTCGCAAGCTTAGCTTGCGGGCCGTTTTCGTGTCTGGGGGCCGGTGTGCGTTCTGACCAGATCGCTGACCAGGATCGTCTCAGGCGTTACGCAGCGTCTCAGGTTGGCTGAACACACGGAGGTGGGACTTGAGCCCGGTTTCGACGGACATCGTCCGGTGAGACGAGGCTCGCCGGGGCGTTCCCACGGCGGTCGTAGATCTCCAAACTCGCGAAGTGGCCGCCACGAGGGCCAGTACCGCTTCCTCAGGGCGGAGCGGGGATATTGCTCGGGAGGTGGACGAGCAGACCTGTAACCGAACTTTGAACATCTCTTTACCCTTTCCCGCCTTGACGATCCGAATCGCTCGGAACAACAGTTGGGTGAGGTCAATGTCCATGGAGGACGACGGCTGGATTCGCTGGTGCGGCAGCGATCTGCGGATCTACCGTCGGCTGAATCCCCGACTCGGGCTCGAGAAGTTTGAGTTTCCTCGCGCGATCGTCCACGCGCAGACACGCAAGGCACGCTGATTCGCACCCGCCCGGAGAAGGGGAGGAGGACCGCGATGGCGCCAACGATTCCGCACTCGCGCCGGGTCAAGACCAATGGCCGGCCCGCCGCAAGGGCCATGGAACGGCCGTGTGAGTCGGGGGCTCGCATCGGGGTGTGGGATTGCGAGGACCTGGATCGGCGCGTCCGCGACCCAATTGACATCGCCTTCGCCGCAGGAGCGGCGCCCCATCTGTCAGTCGGCGCCGATGCCTAACCTCGCGCTGCTCGACCTGGTGCTCCCGTATTTGCTGCGGGGGGAGAACTTGGGCGCCCAGCATGCGGCGTTCTCGGTTCTGCGCGTCGTCTCGTGGGAGACGGCGGTCGACGACGCCGCGGTGACGATCCGCGGTCGGTGCGAGTTCAACGGGTACGCCCGGATCGACCCGTCCTCGGGCGGCCTCGCCATCACCGCAGGGGTCGACGAGGGGGCCGGGGCCTTTGACGCGAGCCGCCGCACCTCGGTCTTCGACATCCGCGAGACCGCGATCGAGTTCGAGCTCTTCGTGCCGCGGGCACCCTCGGCGATCATCGCGGCCGGCGAGTCGGGCATCACCGCGACCGGGTTCACACCGGCCCGCACCGTCCTGACCGCGCTCAGCGCCGGCCCGGTCAGCGACTACCCGTCCTCGGGCTTCACGCTCGACCTGATCCTCGAGGCGCCGTCCATCCGCCCGCCGTTCCTGCACCCTGCCCGGCTCAACGACCAGGGTGTCCTCTCGCCCGACACGTCGACCCGCGAGGTCTCGATCACCCTGCCCAAGCTGCGGTTCCGCCTCAGCCACGGCAACCCCAACCCGAGCCAGCTGCACTTCGAGCTCGTCTCGATGGGAGCGAGCTCGCTGGACGACCCGGGCGACTTCGGGGTAGCAGAGCTCATCTCGATGAACCCGCCGTATGCCTACATCGGCGGTGCGAGCGACCACGTCGTCGGCATCGGCTTCCGGAGTGCGACCCTGGACCTGTCCAGCGACTGGACCCCGCCGGCGCTCAAGGACAAGGCCCAGGTCGGCGACGACTGGACCGGTCTGTACCTGCCCGAGGTCCGCCTCTTCGTCTCCCCGGACGGGCTGCGCAACTTCGCCTTCGAGTGCGGCGCCCAACAGCTGCTGATCGGCCTCGGCCAGACCGGCGGGATCTGGGGCGACTTCGAGGTCGGCCTGGTGAACCAGGGGAGTGGCGCGGTCAAGATCCAGCCGCGGTTCGCGGCCCCCAGCGGCCGCGTGTTCGGGGTCACACCGGGGGGCGCGAACCGAGCCACCGTGCGCCTCCCTGACAGCACCCGGCTGATCGTCGACGTCGTCGGCGGCCGGGTGCCGGTGACGCGGTCGGTGACCATTGGCGCCGGCAGCGCTCAGACCGGCACCGACTTCAACATCGACCTCACGGGCCAGACCACCGTTGACATCGTCATCCGGGTCACCGACTCGAGTGCTACCCCCGTCACCGAGACCCTCACGGTCCGGGCCGAGCGGATCGCGCTCGCCCCGAGACTCGCCATCCCGGGCCCCGAAACACCCGCACCGAACGACGCGACGCTCGGCACCACCACCGGGCCAACACCGGCGGGCCATCGGCTTTGCCGCAGATGACGACGACCGGGACCATGCCCAGGGTGGGATCCTCACGGATGCTGCTGAGGAGCTGCCAGCCATCGATCCCGGGTAGCTGGGCATTCACCGTGATGAGGTCGAGGCCCTCTTGCGGTGCTGTCGCGAGCGCTTCCTCAGCACTGGAGGCGCGCAGGACGGCAAAGCCCGCGGCTTCGAGAATGACGCACACCAAGGCTGCGGCTTCGCCGTCCTCCTCGACCACGAGCGCGACGCGCTTGCGGCTCTCGGACACCGCCGCCGTCTCAACCCTGGCGTCCCTGCGCTCGACTGAGGCGGGCTGTACGGCCCGTCGAAGGGGGACCCAGGCGCCGAAGCACGTCCCCTCGCCCTCCTTGCTGGCCACAGCCACACTCCCACCTAGCAACTCTGTCATCTGCTTGACCATGGCCAGGCCAAGCCCGGTGCCTTCGAACCTGCGCGCCAGGCTGCTGTCGATCTGGGTGAACGCCTGGAACAGCTTGGCCATGTTCTCCTCGGAGATGCCAATGCCGCCATCGGTGACCCGGATCTCGAGGAACTCGGTGAACTCGTTGTCGGCCAGCGCGAACCTGCGCACGGGCCAGGTGCCTTCCAGCGTGCCGACGAGACTTCGCGGGACCTGCCTTGCGCGCAGAGACACCAGGCCGCCCTGACTGCTGAACTTCACCGCGTTGGAGAGCAGGTTGTAGACGATCTGCTTGGTCTTGCGCATGTCCAGCTGCATGACACCGAGGTGCTCGTCCAGCTCAAGGTCGAGCCCGATGCTCCGCGCCGCTGCCTTGTCCCGCACGATGGACAAGGCGTTGGTCAAGAGCAGGTTCACGTCCGCGGCCTCCATCTCGAGGTTCATCATCCCGGCCTCGACCTTCGAGAGGTCGAGGATGTCGTTGATCAGCGAGAGCAGGTGCTGACCGCTCGTGAAGATATCCCCGATGTACTCCTTCTGGCTGTCGGTCAGCTCGCCCAGGAGGCCGTCCTTGAGCGCCTCGGAGAACCCGATCACCGAGTTCAGAGGCGTGCGCAGCTCGTGGGACATCGTCCCCAGGAACTCCGACTTCATCCGGCTCGCGTGCTCGAGCTCGACGTTCTTCTGCTGAAGTGTGTGCTCGATATGGCGACGGTCGGTCACGTCGCGCGCCGCCGCGAATACGCCTTGCAGCTTGTCGTAACGATCATGGATCGCCGTGGCGTTGCACGACACGAAGGTCTCTGCACCGTCGCGGGCACACACCGTCAGCTCATAGTCGTTGACCTTGTCCTCGGCGAGGACGCGCGCGATGGCTGCGTCCGCTCGGGCAGGGTCGGTGAAGAAGTTCCTCCACGGGGCGCCGATCAGCTCGGTGCGGACGCGCCCTGTCAGGGCCATCATCTGCTGGTTGACGTCGGTGATGATGCCCTGCGGATCGGTCGTCATCAAGGCGTCCACGTTCGACTCGATCAGCGAACGAGTGTAGAACTGCTGGTCGCGTAGCTGCTGGTCCAGCAGCGCCTGGGCCGCCTCGACCTCCTTGCCGGCCGTGTTGTCGGTGCCGATCAACAGGTAGCCGATGATCCCCCCTTCCGCATCGCGAAGGGCCGTCACCGAGACGATGGCCGGGAAGCGGCTACCGTCTTTGCGGACGTACGTCAGCTCGTAGATGTCCTCGATGCCGCGTTTGGCCTTGAAGACGAGAGCCTCGAAACCAGGCGCGATCGGGGTGTCCAGCTCCGCGCTGAGCTCGGCCGCCCGGCTGATGAGCTCCTGCGGATCAGAGATGTCCGCCGGGGTGATCCGATCCACCACGTCGAGCGCGTCATACCCCAACATCCGCTCCGCGCCCACGTTGAAGATCTGGATGACGCCCCGCTCGTCGGTTGCCATCTGCCAGAAGTACGCGCTGTTGAAGATGGCGTTCGACAGGGCACCCCGGACCTTGATCAGCTTATGGTTGCGCTCTCTGTCGATCGTCATTTGAAGGCCCGCCGCGAACTCGTCGGCGAGACTGGTCGTTGGACGGGCCATGTCAGCCTCCGTCGGGACAAGATGCCGGCCGAGCAGGAAGAAAAGCGTGTTCGTTGTGATTCCGCGTGGGCACGTCCCGAACCTTTCTGATCTGGTGCAGTCTCGGCGAACAGCGGCGTGGGCGGCTCTTCGATCGTGATGGGACTACCGCTCGATTCTTCCTGACACCCGCTGCGATGCTCGGATGAAGTGCAACCGTACGCCGGGTCGTGATTGTCTGTATTGAGGAGCCCGCGACGGTCCTCACGACAGCGTCCTCAGTCGCTGTGTTCGGCCTGTTTCGCACAAGTCCCAACGGGTGTCAGTCGGCGGGCCAGCCGAGCCGGTATGACGAGGTCGAGCGCATGCTGGTCTCATGCCTCGGAAGCTGAGCGCCGGTCTGCTGCTCTACCGCAAGAGCAACCAGGACAACGGGATCGTGCTCGAGGTGCTGCTTGCACACATGGGCGGCCCGTTCTGGGCGCGAAAAGACGCTGGTGCGTGGTCGATACCCAAGGGCGAGTACGAGCCTGGGGAGGATCCGTTCGTTGCCGCGAAGCGGGAGTTCGAGGAGGAGATGGGCTCAGCGCCTCCCCAGGTCCAGTACTGGGACCTGGGGAGTATCAGCCAGCCCGGCGGGAAGCTGGTGACGGCATGGGCAGCAGAGGCGGATTTCGACGCGGCACGCGCCGTCAGTAACACTTTCGAGCTCGTGTGGGCCCCCGGATCAGGCCAGGTGCGGTCGTTTCCTGAGGTTGACAAGGCCGGCTGGTTCACCCTGGAGGTCGCTCGGGTCAAGCTGGTGAGAGGTCAGCAACCATTGATCGACCGCCTGCTGCACGTGTTCGACAACCCGACGTGAAACTGAGGGAGAAACGCCGGAACGCTCAACGACCGGCATCTGATGTGGGCTGGCACAGGTTCATCGGATGCTGGTGCGTGCGAGACGCCCACCGGTGTCGCCGGTGTCCCAGCCAGCAAGGGCTTGACGCCCAGGTGGTCGCCCGCAGGTTCTGGCCCGACATAGGCTGCCCGGCATGGACGAGGCCTTCTACCTGCCGCTGCGCGACGACCGCTGGCGCGCAACAGCCCACACGACCGGCCCGTGGGACGCCCGTTTCCAGCATGGTGGACCACCGAGCGCGCTGCTGGCTCGGGCCATAGAACAGTGCTGCCCGCGGGAGGACATGCTCATCTCCCGGATGACGGTTGACATCCTCGGCGCGATTCCCGTGGACGAGCTGGAGCTGCGCTCGCGAATGTTGCGCCCTGGTCGCAGTGTCGAGCTGGTCGAGGCGGCGCTGTCCGCCGGCGGCCGTGAGGTTGCCAGGGCGCAGGCCTGGAGGGTGCTTCGCACAACCCAGAAGATCGCGCCACTGCAGCCGCGTGCTCCGGCCCTTCCGGAGCTGCTGGCGGAGAGTATGCCGTCCGCGGCCGACGGCTGGGTGGACGGGTACCTATCCGCGGTCGAATGGCGTTTCACTGCAGGGGTATTCGGCCAACCCGGTCCCGCGACCGCATGGACCCGGCTCCGGCACCCGATCGTTCCCGGCGAGCTGCCCAGCCCGTTGCAGCGCGTGCTTGCGGTCGCCGACAGCGGCAACGGCATCAGCAGTGAGCTGGACCTGACCAGCTGGCACTTCATCAACCCCGAGCTCACTGTGCACCTGCACCGTGAGGCGGTCGGCGAGTGGATCTGCCTGGAGGCGCAGACGGCTATCTCGCCCGGTGGTGCGGGCCTCGCCACGAGCGTGCTGAGCGACCTCAACGGTCCCATCGGCGTGGGTGCCCAGAGCCTGCTCATCGCCAGGCGCTGAGCCAGGTTCGAGGATGCATCCTTCGGTGGATTCGGCGTCGTGGTCGTCGCCTGCTGAAATGGCGCAAGACATGACCGTCGTCGAGCGGGTGGTTGGCTGCTGTGGTGAGCTGGTGCTTCTGCAATGCGGCGGGCATTTCGAGATCGTGGCGAACGGTGTCTTCCTCATGGACACTCGAGGCGGCGGGTCAGAACGACTGCACGTAACCCTCGCGGCTGCTCGTATGCCGCCGCCGGGTCGGATGTTGATTGGCGGCCTTGGCGTGGGGTTCTCGCTGGCCGCTGCGCTCGCTCATCCGTGCGTTGGCGAGGTACACGTCGTCGAGCGGGAGTCGGCGGTGCTGCGGTGGAACCTGGGCCCTCTGGCACCAATGAATGCGGACGCGCTGCATGACCCGCGCGTCCGCACCTACGAGGCGGACGTGGTCGACTGGCTGGCAAACGCGCCCGCGGGCTCACTTGATGCGATCTGCCTCGATGTCGACAACGGCCCAGAGTGGCTGGTGACACCCGGCAACGCGTGGTTGTACGCGAATGACGGACTGCGCACCGTAGGTCGCGCTCTGTCACCGGACGGCGTGCTCACGATCTGGAGCGCAGCGCCCGCGCCGGCTTTCGTCGCGCGGATGAACGAACATTTCGCCGAGGTGGACATCACCGAGGTTTCCGCCGCACGAGGCCAGCCGGACGTGATCGTGCGAGGTCGGGTGCCGCTGAAACCCGTGCATCTGTAACGGGATCCGGTGCGCACACCGCGGTGTCGACGTGCTCGAGTTGCCCGACCTGCATCGCACGTCGAGTCGGCCGAACGGTCCTGCATTCATCAACCGAGGGGGGATGTATGCCGACCGGCTGAGGGAAAGGTGTTCTACCGCAACACCGTCACCGCCACCTCGCGCTCGGCGGTCACCCTCACCCGCGCCAGCGTCCAGACCAGGAGGATCTACCTGGTTGCCACCCGATGCCCCACTTGCGGCACCGTCGGCGTCTACTGGAACGGCACTCTCGTCAAGGAGGTGAACCTCTACGCATCCGGCACCTCCCGTCGCAGCGTTCTCGGTGTCACGACCTTCACGGGCGTGGTTGGTGGCACCCTGACGATCCGGACCTTGACCACGGGCAGAGCCGTCCAGATCGACGGCGTCGCGCTGGTCCGCGGATAGGTTGCTGGCGACGGAAGACTCACCGCCTAGTCAATGGCTCCGCGGCCACGACTTCGCGGCCACGACCGACCAGGACAGGATTCTTGCCCTCTGCCTGCGGCGAGTGGCACAACCGAGCACGAAGGAGATCGACCATGATCACCCACACTGTCACCAACCAGCCGCCGCCGCGCGTTGACCTCGACGAGTTCGCAACGAACCGCCCGCTGGTCGAGGCGGTCGAGCGCTATGACGCTGGTTGGGCGCTGCCGACGCTGCACGAAGTCGGCCGGCACGTCGGCACGTCAGAGTTCCAGCACGACGCCGAGCTCGCCAACACCGTCGAGCCGGTGCTGCACACCTTCGATCGCTACGGCCACCGCATCGACGAGGTCGAGTACCACCCGTCGTACACCCGCATCATCGAGGCGGCCGTCGGCTACGGCGCGCACACCTCTGCCTGGGCCGAACCGCGGCCGGGCGCGAACGTGGCGCGTGCTGCGACGTTCATGCTGTTCGCGCAGATCGAGCCGGGCCACGCCTGCCCGATCTCGATGACGCACTCCGTGGTGCCGGTGCTCGCGACCTCGCCCGAGCTGGCCGAGCAGTGGCAGCCTCGACTGCTCAGCCGCGAGTACGACGGCTTGCTGACCCCGGGCAAGACCTCGGCGCTCTTTGGCATGGCCATGACCGAGAAGCAGGGTGGATCGGATCTGCGGGTCAACACCACACGCGCGGCGTCCGTCGGCGAGGGACGCTACGAGCTCACCGGCCACAAGTGGTTCTGCAGCGCGCCGATGTCGGACGCTTTCCTGGTGCTCGCTCAGGCGCCGGCCGGGCTGAGCTGCTTCCTCGTGCCGCGCGTGCTCGACGACGGCACCCACAACGTGTTCCGGATCCAGCGGCTCAAGGACAAGCTCGGCAACCGCTCCAACGCGTCCAGCGAGGTGGAGTTCGACAGCACGTCGGGGTCGCTGGTGGGTGAGGAGGGCCGCGGGGTCCGCACCATCATCGAGATGGTCTCGCGCACCCGCCTCGACTCCGTCTACGGTAGCGCCGCTGGAATGCGCCAGGCGGTCGCGGAAGCGCTCTGGCACGTGAGGCATCGCGCTGCGTTCGGTGCACTCCTCATCGACCAGCCGGCGATGACCGCGGTGGTGGCTGACCTCGCGCTGGAGTCGGAGGCGGCGACCGCGACGGCGCTTCGCCTCGCCCGAGCGCACGACGATGATGCCGGCGATCAGGAACGGGCATTTCGCCGCCTGGCGACCGCGGTGGCCAAGTACTGGATCTGCAAGCGCGGCCCTGAGCATGCGTACGAGGCTCTCGAATGCCTCGGCGGCAACGGATACGACGAGTCCTTCCCGCTCGCCCGCCGCTACCGCGAGCAGCCGGTGATGGCTTTGTGGGAGGGGTCCGGCAACGTGATTGCCCTTGACGTGCTGCGTGCGCTTGCCCGCGAACCAGAAAGTGCCGCCGCGTTCGAGGAAGAGGTATCCCTGGCCGCCGGGGAGCATCCCTTGCTCGATGCGCACATCGTGGCGACCCGCCGCCTGCTGCGCGAGACGGCCGGGGCGGATGCTGCGTCCGCGGCCCTGAACGCGCGTCGTCTGGTCGAGCAGCTCGCACTGGCCCTCCAAGGGTCGCTGCTCGTGAGAACAGCTCCGACAGCAGTCTCTGACGCGTTCATCGCGAGTCGGCTGGGCGAGACACGCGGGCACCTCTACGGCGTGCTGCCGGCAGGCGCCGACCTTGAGGCGGTTCTCTCGCGGCACTGAATGCGTCGAGACGAGCCGCAGCCGGCGCCCAACAGCGCGAGCCTGCTCAAGGGGCTAGGGGCGATACAGCCACTCGACGTCGACGCCGTATGTCTTGAGGACGATGTGGCGCTTGACCTTCAAGGTCGGCGTGAGCTCCTCGCCCTCGGTGAAATCGCCGGCCAGGACCCGAATCTTCTTGATGGCTTCAGCAGCCGATACCGCCTTGTTCGCATCGTCGACCGCCGACTGGAGGGCGGACAACAGGTCCGTGTCCTCGCGAAGGTCGGCCACGCTCGCCGTCGCCGGCTTGTCGGCCTGCGCCTTCCAGGGTGTGAAGGCTTCGGGGTCGATGGTGACCAAGGCACCGATGAACGGTCTCGCGTCGCCGACCACGACGCACTGGCTGACCAGCCAGTGGGCTCGCAACCTGTCCTCGAGGACCGCCGGGGCGACGTTCTTGCCCGAGGAGGTGATGAGGATGTCCTTCTTGCGTCCCGTGATCGTGAGGTAGCCCTCGTCGTCGAGTTGGCCGAGGTCACCGCTGTGGAACCAGCCGTCCTCGTCGAACACCTCGCGCGTCGCTTCGTCGTTGCGCCAGTAGCCCTGGAAGACGTTGCCGCCCTTGATGAGCACCTCGCCGTCGTCGGCGACGCGAATCGTGCAACCGGGGATCGGCCGTCCGACGGAGCCGACGCGCTGGCGCGCGGGCACGTTCAAGGTCACCCCCGCACAGGTCTCGGTGAGCCCGTAGCCCTCGAGCACGGTGATGCCGATGCCGCGGAAGAAGTGACCTAGGCGGGCGCCAAGTGGCGCCCCACCGCTGACCGACCAACGCACCTCGCCGCCGAGCGCGGCGCGCAGCTTGGCGTACACCAGCCGGTCGAAGAGGGCGTGCCGCAGCCTGAGAGTGAGTCCTGGCCCGCCGGTGTCGAGGGACTGGCTGAACGCCATCGCCGTGGCATCGGCCAGGTCGAAGATGCGCCCGTGGCCCTCGGCGGTGGCTTTTTGCTTGGCGCTGTTGTAGATCTTCTCGAACACACGCGGGACCGAGAGCACGGTCGTCGGCTTGAACTCGACCAGCTGCGCAGCGATGTTCTTGATGTCAGAGGTGTGCCCCATGTGGACCCGGTTGTGCACCGCGGCGAGCTGGATGGACCTCGCCAGGATGTGCGCGAGCGGCAGAAAGTGCAGCGTCCTGGTCTGGTCGTTGAAGACCAGCTCCGTGATCCCCTCGGCGGCGCAGACGTTGTGCACCTCCGACAGGAGGTTGGCGTGCGTGATCGAGCAGCCCTTGGGCCGTCCGGTGGTGCCGGAGGTGTAGATGATCGTGGCCAGGGAGTCGCTGGTCACCGCGCCCCGCCGCTGGGCGACAACATCGCCGGGGACGGACTGTCCGGCCGCGACCAGCTCGTCGATGCCACCGGAGTCGATGACCCACACGTCGTGCATCTCGGGCAGACCGACCCGCGCCAGGGCGAGCGTCGTGGCATGATCCTGGGTCTCTACGAACGCGGCCACGGCGCCGGAGTCGGCGAGGATCCACTCGACCTGCTCGGCAGAGGAGGTCTCATATACGGGAACGGTCACGGCGCCGGCAGCCCAGATCGCGAAGTCGCACAGCATCCACTCGAATCGGGTTCCGGAGAACAGCACGACCCGGTCGCCCGCCTGAACTCCGGAAGCGATCAGCCCCGCTGCCAGCCCCGTGACCTGCTCCGCGAGCTGGCGATAGGTCACCGGGACCCAGTGATCGTCCACCCGCCGGGAGAACCCAACGTGTTCGGGCGCCTTCTCGGCATGGACAAAGACGTCGTCGGTCAGGTTCTCCTCGAGGCCTGCCACATAGCTGGGCGGCATGCTGAACTCATCCACCACACACCTCGCAATAGTCGTTTTCAGATGCACCATTCACTGGTGACCCACTGAGCGTCCCTCGCCCGCTTCGACCCGGCTAAGGCCGAAGGTCCCGGGTCAACCCTGTCCTTCTGGTGTTGTCTGGATCACGCCAGTACTCATTGTCAATCCGGCCCGCAATCGCAAGCATAGGTCGTGCCGAACAGCATCAGAACGGAGCTCGCGATGACCACAGCAACGGCGACCAGGCGGAAGGTTGCACCCGACCCGAGTCGCTCCGATGTCGACGCGGCGGTGGAGAGCGCGGTGGAGGCTGCCCGTGCGTTCCGCGAGCTCGACCAGGCTGCGGTGGACCGGATCGTGGAGGCCATGGTGCGCGCTGGAGTTCGTGCCGCGGCCGAGCTCGCCCTGCTCGCGATCAAGGAGACCGGCTTCGGGGTCTTCGAGGACAAGGTTGTCAAGAACTACGTCGCCACCGAGTTCCTCTCCGACTACCTCAAGGACAAGGCGTCGGTCGGTGTGATCGACGAGGACATCGAGCGCAACATCGTCCACGTCGCCGAGCCGATCGGGGTGGTTCTGGCGATCACCCCCGTCACCAACCCCACGTCCACGGTGCTCTACAAGGCGATCGTGGCGGCCAAGACGCGCAACGCAGTGATCTTCCGGCCGTCGCCGTTTGCGATCCGCTGCTGCGAGCGAACCGTCGAGATCCTGCGGGAAGCAGCCGAGGAAGCCGGCATGCCCGCCGGGGCGTTGCAGGTGCTTCCCGACCCGGCCCACGAGGTGACCCACTACCTCTTCAAGCACCCCGGCGTGGACTTCATCTGGGTCACCGGTGGCCAGAAGATCGTGGCTCTGGCGAACGCCTCTGGCAAGCCCGGACTCTGCGTCGGCCCCGGCAACGCACCGATCTACCTCCACCGCACCGCAGACATCAAGGGCGCAGTCGTGGACATCCTGATCTCCAAGACATTTGACGCCTCCGTCATCTGCCCTGCTGAGCAGACCTGCATCATCGATGACGCCATCTACGACGAGGTCCTTGCCGAGTTCGGGCGCATGGGTGGTCAGCTGCTGACTTCGGAGCAGGCCGGGCAGCTGAGCGAGTTCGCGTTCGGCTGCAGCGACATCGTCAACATGGCGGCATTGGGTCAACAGGCTCCCGAGCTGGCGAAGCGCGCCGGGTTCACCGTGGCTCCTGGCACCAAGGTGCTGCTGGCGGTGTTGCCCTCCGACCTCGAAGAGCTCGGGTCGCACCCCCTGGTCCAGGAGAAGCTCATGCCGGTGCTGGGCGTGGTGCGGGCCGACAGTGAGGAGCACGCCATCGCCGCAGCGGTCCTGGTCACCGAGCACGGTGGTCTCGGACACACGTCGGCGATCTACGCCACCAACGACGCCGTGATCGACGCCTACTCCCGCGCAGTGCGGACGGGGCGGATCCTGGTCAACGCCCCTACGGCCGTCGGCGCCCTCGGTGGCATCTACAACAACCTCACACCCACGTTCTCCTTGGGCTGCGGCACATGGGGCGGCTCCAGCACCACCGAGAACATCAACTACAGGGAGCTGCTCAACATCAAGACCGTATCCCGACGCCGCACGCCGCCCCAGTGGTTCCGGGTGCCCGCCAACACCTACTTCAACGCCGGGGCGCTGGACAACCTGCGCGACATCCAGTCGGAGGTTGCGGTGGTGGTCACCGATGCGCTCAGCGAGCGCCGGGGCGTCGTGGACCAGCTGCGCTCCAAGCTCCAGGCCCGGCATCTGCAGGTCTTCAGCGAGGTCGAGCCCGAGCCCGGCGAAGCCACGATCCGAGCGGGCGTAGACCTGCTTCGCAGGGTTCGCCCGGATCTCATCGTGGCCGTCGGTGGTGGCTCGGTCATGGACGCGGCCAAGGCCATGCGGCTCCTCTACGAGCACCCGGAGCTAAGCCTGGAGGATCTCACCCTGCCCTTCCTGGATCCCCGCAAGCGCGTGGCCGTGTACCCCCGTGATGCGCACACGGTCCAGCTGGTCGCCATTCCGACCACATCCGGCACCGGGTCGGAGGTCTCGCCGGCTGCAGTAATCACCGTGGGAGGGCACAAGGAGACTCTGGTCGACTACTGTCTCGTCCCGGACATGGCCATTGTCGACCCGATGCTGACGATGTCCCTGCCTGAGACGGTGACCTCGGACAGCGGGGTGGATGCGCTGACGCACGCCCTCGAGGCGGTGGTGTCGATCTTCGCCTCGCCGTACACCGATGCGTTCTGCGTCCAGGCGGCCAACCTGATCTTCGACGCGCTGCCGAAGGTGCACGCAGACCCCGCGGACCTTGCGGCGCGCACCGACATGGCCAACGCGGCTACGCTCGCCGGGTTGGCCTTCTCCAACGCCTTCGTGGGCACCAACCACGCGCTTGCCCACGCAGTCGGCGCGAAGTTCGGGCTCGCCCACGGTCGCGCCAACGGCATCTTCCTGCCCCACGTCCTGCGCTACAACGC
>Ga0097691_1001884_pt1 | contig 14761 bp, 16 predicted proteins | sample NGESurdeep072012_8_FD_72858 | JGI IMG/M metagenome (GOLD analysis project Ga0097691, IMG submission 72858) | Arctic peat soil microbial communities from Barrow, Alaska - NGEE Surface sample 210-1 deep-072012 | ecosystem: Environmental > Terrestrial > Soil > Wetlands > Peat ...
TCGCGCGTCATTTGCGGGAATGTGATTTTCTCCGCTACCGTTGACATTCGAAAGAAGCCGCTGGCGCGCGCTATTTGGCGATTCTAGCGGAGAATACCGAGAGATAGGGACTGCTTGGCGGAGAGGGGCGGATTTGAACCCCCGAGACCCTTGGGATCGGCCGTTTTGGATCTTGTTCTCGCGCTGGTGGCCCCAATGGCGCGATGGAGTTACCCGGTTTCGGTGGAGGGTGAGGAGTTTGGGTTGATTGGTTGTGCGTTATGCGTCCTTTCGTAGTTGATCGGCGAGAGGTAGTCGAGGGCGGTTTGTCGATGGTAGGCGGAGAAAAGTCTAGAGATTCAGGTGAATATCGCTTATATAAGTTCGATTAACTGGGATATGCTCATATTTATAAGCGAAAGAGTCAAAGTCTCTTGGGGCTGACCCACTCTTATCCACGATTCGCTCATATATTGACTGTGAAGCCGTTTAATCATATATTTATAAGCGAAACTTCCCGTTTGCAAAGCGAGCAATGTCGGCCCTGAGGGGGCGCTCATAATGGCAAAGAACACACTTCTCCAAGAGAGTCTTCCCTCTGAAGTGAGAGCGGCGATCCGCGCTCTAGGCGAGCACCTAAAAATCGCCAGAAAACGTCGATCCGAGACCCAGGAACATCTGGCTAAGCGCTTGATGATCTCTACGGCAACTGTTCGCCGGATGGAGGGGGGGGATCCTGGAATTGCCGTGGGCACCGTTGCGACGGCATTGTGGGCATTCGGAATGCTGAGGAACTTTCGTAGACTCGCGGACCCAGACGAGGATGCCGTTGGGAAAGCGCTGGAATTGAAGCGGCTACCTAAATCAGTCCGGGCTTCGAGGGTCGAGGCGTCAGATGATTTCTAGCATCTACGCCTGGATCTATTTGCCGGGCCAAATAACTCCGGTGGTGGCGGGCAGGCTGGACTACGACGATAGTGTGGGCGCGGAGCTTTATTCGTTCATTTACGGACCGAGCTATCTGAGGAGGAGAGACGCGGCAATCCCACTGGACCCTGAGCGTTTGCCTCTCCTCGAGAGGGAGCGTTTTGACTCTTCAGATTTGTACGGCGCGCTCGGTGTGTTTCGCGATTCTTCTCCCGACGATTGGGGTCGCCGGATCATTGAGAAGAAACTAGGAGTTACTGAGGCTTCCGAGTTTCGATACCTCATTGAAGCGGGGGATGATCGAGTCGGCGCGCTAGCGTTCTCGGAGAGCGCGACCTCAAAACCGACGAGTCTGCCGATACCGCAGCGAACCGATTTGGACGCACTCCTGCGAGCGGCCGACGCAATCGAGAAGGGGGAAGCGCCGGACCCGGAGATCGCGTCACTTCTTCAACATGGCTCAAGCCTGGGCGGTACTCGACCAAAGGCGACAATTCGAGTCGACGGAGAATTATGGTTGGCGAAGTTCCCATCGAGGACAGACCGGCTGGAGATTGCCGCCATCGAGTTCGGGTGTCTAAGCCTTGCGAAACACTGCGGGATTGAGATCCCCGATATCAAGCTCGTCACAGTTGGGGGACGAAGAGTGTTGTTGACGCGCCGGTTCGACCGGGCGCAGGCGCGCGGTGGGCTTACGCGTTGCCACTTCATCAGCGGTCTCACGCTCCTAGGCCTCCATGAGAAGGAGTGGACGAAGGGATCCTACCCAAATCTTGCGGATAGCATTCGGAAACTCGTTAGGGATTTCCCGCGCGATGGAGAAGAGTTATTTCGGCGCATGATCTTCAACATGCTAGTCAGCAACGACGATGATCACCTGAGAAATCACGCGACAATTCTTGATCGCGGAGGATGGAGACTTTCGCCGGCGTACGATCTCGTGCCTCACCCACAACAGTCGTACACCCGCCAGCTCGGATTGGGTGTCGGTGCTATAGGACGAATTGCAACCTACGAAAACGCTGTGTCGGAATCCGCGCGTTTTGGACTCAAGCCACAAAGAGCTCAGCAGATTGCGCTAGAGGTCCTCAGCCGAGTGAAAGACTGGGAACGGATTATGCGCGAATCAGGCGTGACGACTGGTGATGTTGACGCGATACGTTCGGCGTTTCTGCCGGAGAGCGTGGTGTCGGGATTTCCCAAGACGGCTGCGAACGCAATTCCAGCAGGGAGCGCAAAACCCAGCCGAGTTGAGCAGGTGAACGATGACGAGGTGGCGAGGCAATTGCGAGCTGTTTACGAGGAATTCGAGAGCGCCGCGATGATTATCGAGCAAGCCGGAGTCGAAGGGAAGGAAGCTTTCGAGAGATTGGCGAGTCTTGAACGGGCGCGCGAGCGACTCGAGCCTTTGCGAGTGCCCGCAATGCCGGTGAAACCTGAGGGCACAAGATATGTGAAGCTTGAGCTGTTGCATGCCACTCCCGAGCTACTTGAGTCGCTGGGGGCGTCGAGGGAAACGTGGGCAGAGTTGGGCATCCGCCTGAAGGAAGTAGAGACAGCTGGTGAACGGCTCGATGTGCAATCCCGCGGAGCTCGCGAAATTTTATCCGAGCTGAAGAAAAAGGGAGTCACCGAAAGTCAGGTCAGTCTGGTCAGAAAAGCGCTTGCGAAGCTTGACGCGCTTGACGCCACTATTAGGCGCCTCGGGCAAACGCAGCGTCCACAGCAAGAGCGGCGGCCTTAGCTTCGCATAGCGTCTCGGGGGAACGATGGCGACGATTGAACAGGGAATGCAGCAAGGACCGCGCGCGGCAAGGGAGGAGGTCGCAGCAGGGCCCAATGGTCGCCCAAACGGCAGGACTGGCCGGATAGTCGCCACACGTCCGCATCGCCGGCTGACGCAGGCGGAACTTGATGGGTTCCTAGAAAAAGCCGCCGATCTTCTCCGCGGAGGAGTGGACCATTCCGAATTTCGCGGCTACGTCTTTGCGCTTCTCTTCTACAAACGCATCAACGACGTGTACTTAGAAAACATCGCAGCGCTTGAGAAAGAACTCGGAGACGCGCTTCCCGACTCCGATGGCTCTTACCTTTTGAGCTACTACGACGTGTCGACCGCCTTCGACGCGTCGGCGGGCGGCTACGGCGGGGCGGGTCATTCGGGAGGCGCCGGCGAGTCGGCGGATAGATCGCATTGGCAGCATTCCTGCATTTCCTGCACATCGTTGAACACAAAAATATACGCGCACAAATTGAGCCGTAAATCGGGTCCGCGAAGACAGTGGTTTTCGAGACGAGTTTCTTCGATCGGCAAGCAGAATTGCATGAGGCGCATCTTCTTGCTTATCTGAATCTGTTGAACGAGATCGTGACAAGCTGCGACCGTTTAGTAGCGAACATTTGCGGATCGCCCAGGGGCAGCGCCCTCACAACAGCGGATTGGCCAGTGTCAGAGCATGAAGCCCCACGCGCCAAGCGACTGGCAGAGGGCAGTCCGGTAGCAAAGTCCATCATGGAGGAACTGGGACTTTGGCGATTCTGAACGAACACGCCAAGGATAGGCGCGGGGCTCCGTTCCCCGCTGTTCGCTTCGTCGCCGGTTAAGACGATTTTCTGCGGCGCTCGGCCCAACGTCTCTTCATCGCCAATGACAGCCGCCTTCTGCCCTCCGGAGTGATGCCGCCGCGCCTTTTTCTTTTGGGCGCGCCCGGTTGCTGAGCGGCGACTCTCGTCTTTCTGGCAACCCTCGGCGAGGCCGATTCCTCGAGCGCTGCAATCGCTCGATCGAGCCGCCCTCTTTCGTCCTTCAACTCTTCGACAATTCTGTCTAGGTCCAAGATGCGCTCCTTTGGCTCGGCGGCTGATCATAGTCGGCGGCCTCTCAGAAGATGCCCAAATCAACCCCTCAAAACAATAGCACCGCGCAAGCAATCGGTTGCTCGGTCTTAGTGCGGGGGTTCCGCACATGCAACGGATTGCGGCGCTGGTTCAGTTACCGGTTTCGTTCAGCCTCGCACTGGACGTAGCCCTAAACGAAAAAGGGCCGAGCCCATTCGAGCCCGGTCCATCATCGCACGTCGTGGTTAAACTACTTCTTGACCTTCGCCTTCCTCGCCCGTGCCGCCGACCCATAGCGTTTACTGAAACACTTGCGGCATCGGCGATCCCGCCGCTTGATGAAACTCGGAGCCAGGTCATCGCTCCCGCAATAGCGGCAAACCAGCTTGTCCGATTTCGGCTTGCTGCCCATCTCCTTCCGGAGCGGCCGTGCAGGCTTGGCCTGTCTCGGGGCAGCCTTCTTGCGGACCGCCTTCTTACCGGCCGACCGCGCCGCGTCCTTCTGATCCTGCTGGGCCGGGGATGGAGAGGGTCCCATCGGTAGTTTATGCCCGCTTCCGTTGGCCAATTTCGCGTGTTCCATTAGCTCTAAATCTCCTAAGCCATAAGGGCTCGCTGGGATGTTCGCTCTGTTCCGTGCATGAAGCGAGTGATTTCCCCCAACATGATTCGCGCGGAAAGGTAGAAGCCGGCTATTGGCGCGGATCGACGGTCCGCACGATCGGGGCGATTGGAAGGCGAATGGGACCGGACTCTCCGGCGACTTTCGGTGGGGCGCCGCAAATTAGGCGAATCTGCATTGCCCCCTGGCGTTCGAAATCTCCCGCTGCGCACGACTGGCTCCGTGCCGCGAAACGAGCAATGTGTGTGTCATTGGGGCAGCAAATCGCCCCCTCGAGGAGGACCACATATGAGCTTGGATGCCGAGCTGAAGGTCGCGAAATATCGAGAGAAACGATCATGAAGCGGCGTGCGCCGGTTCTGGACCGAGATGCGCTCACCGCGGAGATTGCGGGTCTGTCAAAGGCCAGTATCAAGGACCTTCGCGAGCGCTGGAAAGCCATGCACGGAAAGGCGCCGTCGAGGGAAATCGGCCGGTCCTTTCTGGCTCGCGCGATCGCCTACCGCCTCCAGGAAAAGGCTTTCGGCGGACTCAAACCCTCGACCCGCCACCTGCTGGCTCGGGCCGCGGAAGAGACCGCGAGTGGAAGCTTGCCGAAGAAACCCCAAATTCGAAAAGCCCAATCGGGAACCGTCCTGATTCGCGAATGGCAAGGCAACGCTCACCGGGTGACGATGCTCGACGACGGAGTCTCATTCAACGGGAAGCATTACCGTTCGCTCTCGGAAGTAGCACGCGAGATCACCGGCAGTCGGTGGTCGGGGCCGCGGTTCTTCGGACTGAGGTCGCCTGCGATGGAGAACAATCATGGAACGGCCTAAATCACCGATTCGACGCTGCGCGATCTACACCCGCAAGTCTTCCGAGGAAGGCCTTGAGCAGGACTTCAACTCGCTGCATGCGCAGCGCGAGGCGTGCGAAGCGTTCATCAAGAGCCAGGCCGGTGAAGGATGGCGTCTGGTCAAGGCACCTTATGATGACGGTGGCCTGTCGGGTGGGACGATGGAGCGGCCGGCACTGCAGCGCCTGCTCGCTGACATCAGCCAAGGACTAGTTGATGTTGCTGTCGTATATAAGGTCGACCGCTTGACCCGATCGCTGACCGACTTCGCAAAGATGGTCGAAGTGTTCGACGCGCGCGGTGTGTCTTTCGTTGCTGTTACCCAGCAGTTCAATACGACGACCTCGATGGGACGCCTGACGCTTAACGTCCTGCTGTCCTTCGCCCAGTTCGAGCGCGAGGTGACGGGCGAGCGGATCCGCGACAAGATCGCCGCCTCGAAGCAGAAGGGAATGTGGATGGGCGGTCTAGTTCCGCTTGGCTACGACGTGATTGATCGCCGGCTCGTAGCTAACCAATCGGAAGCAGAGACGGTGCGGGGAATCTTCCGGCGATACCTGGAAATCGGTTCCGTCCGGCTGCTTATGGAAGATCTGAACCGCCGCGGCATCCGATCGAAGGTCCGGGTCGCAAAGAACGGTCGGAAGTCGGGCGGAAACCCGTTTTTCCGTGGTGCGCTTTACGTACTGCTTTCAAATCCCATTTACATCGGTGAGATTCGTCACAAGGGAGTCCGTCATCCGGGCCTGCACGAACCGATCGTGGATCGCGAGCTGTGGGAGAAGACCCAACTGTTACTGCGGAGCCAGGCGGTTCGGGGCGCTTCGCGAGCAACGAAATCAGCCGCGAGTCCGCTCATGGGCAGGCTATTCGACGAACGCGGTGTCGGCCTGACGCCAAGTCACGCGGTGAAGGGCGAGCGACGATATCGGTATTACGTGTCGCGCAACCTGATCAAAGGGACATCAGATCCAGAGCGAAGCGGTTGGCGCTTGCCAGCGCCGGAGATCGAGCGCACCGTCGCGTCGGCGGCTTACACGATTTTAAGTGACCAAGCGGCAATTGCTGATGCCGCTCACACCATCCGTGCTGCCGAGAATCGGCTCCCGTCGATCTTCTCTGTAGCAGCGGTCTGGATGAAACGCCTGCAATCGGATGTCGAGGTCGGCGCTGCTTTGAACGCCTTGGTCGATCGCGTGGATCTCATCGATGCAGGCATCCGCGTTTCACTCAAGCTGCCGATTTGCGGCACGGAAGAACAGCAAGGTGCGAACACCACTGAGCTGACTGTCACGCGCGTCTTCCCTATGCAGATCAGACGGCGCGGCTTCGAAATGCGTCTGGTTATCCAGGGCAGTCGCGCGCCTGCTCCACTGGCTGATCTCGCGCTCCTGAAAGCGATCGCGCGGGGACACCAATGGGCTGACGATCTGCTCGCCCGACCGCAGGTTGGCTCTCCCGCCAGATCACTGAGGCATTTCCGTGGGACACCGCGCCGCGCTACCTGCTGCGAGACCGCGACACGTCGTACGGAGGAGGCTTTCAGGAGCGGGCTCGGGTCATGGGGATCACAGAGGTCGTTACGGCGCCACGATCGCCCTGGCAGAATGCCTACGTCGAGCGCGTCATCGGCTCGATTCGCCGCGAGTGTCTTGACCATGTGGTCGTGATTAACGAGCGGCATCTGCGCTGGGTCCTGACCTCGTACGTCGATTACTATCACCACTCCCGCACCCATCTGTCGCTCGATAAAGACTGCCCTGATGCTCGCCCTATCCAACCGCCGAATAGCGGCAAGGTGATCGCGATTGCGCAAGTCGGCGGGCTTCACCATCGCTACGAACGCCTCGCCGCCTGATCCACTTTCGAGACTACGCAATCTCCGACGCTGGCCCCTCTGTGGCAAGCCATGCCATCGCGTGCAAAAATCCACATGGCGAATACTAACTACCCGGACTGACCAGCGCGATCGGGGATCAGTTCGCGCGTTTCATCGCACAATACTCGCTGCAGACCGGAATCTCACACGAGATGCAGTTTTGCGCAGCCACACCCTCTGTCGTCGACGTTGCCTGCCGAAAATCCCTAACAGCTATCGGGGTTTCATGCCAAGAGCGAAGTGTTTTTGCGGAGCACACCCTCCCGGCGCCGCTGGTAGCATTGTGGACTAAACCCGACTAAAACCTTGCTGGAAAAGGCCGTTCGGGCGACACAACGAGTTGGAGCCTGAAGCCAAAATGGAAGTCCCGGCTTAAGGTGGAGCGCTCCGCAAAATCGACTTGGACGAAAATATGGCCGAGCAAGTGGACGTCTTGATCATCGGAGCGGGCGCGTCGGGTGCCGCTGTGGCGTGGAGTCTGGCCGAGACGCGCATGCGGATCGTTTGCCTCGAACAGGGCGATTGGCCCAACTCCGCAAACTTTCCCAGCGCGGGGCGAGACTGGGAAGCGCGCTTTTTCTCAGATTTCTCAATGAGCCCCAACGTTCGCATGGGGATCGGCGACTATCCGATCAACGATGCCGACTCGCCGATCAAAATCGCCAACTTCAACGGAGTCGGCGGCGGCACGGTACTCTACGCGGCGCATTTCCCGCGGCTCCATCCTTCCGATTTCCGGGTCCGCAGCCTCGACGGCGTTGCCGACGACTGGCCAATCGACTACGCAACGCTCGAGCCCTATTACGCTGAAAACGATAAGATCATGGGCGTCGCGGGGCTCCCCGGCGATCCTGCCTATCCGCCGAAGTCGCCGCCCTTGCCGCCGATTCCAATGGGCCAAACCGGGCAGACGATCGGCCGCGGATTTAATGCCCTCGGATGGCACTGGTGGCCGTCTGATGCCGCGATCGCCACGCGCGAGTATGCCGGTCGTGCCCCTTGCATCAATCTCGGCCAATGCGTCGCGGGCTGCGCGCAAGGCGCGAAGGCGAGCACCGACATCACCTATTGGCCGCTGGCGATGCGATCGCGGGTGGAAGTTCGCACCCGGTGCCGCGTGCGCGCGATCGAAACCAACGACAAAAGGATGGCGAGCGGCGCCTATTATTTCGATTCCGACGGCAACGAACATTTTCAGCCGGCGGAAATCGTAATCGTCGCATGCAATGGCGTCGGCACGCCGCGCATTCTCCTTAATTCGGCTTCGCCGCGCTTTCCGAACGGGCTCGCCAATTCGACCGGCCTGGTCGGCAAGAACCTGATGTTCCACCCCTACGGACGCATCCTGGCCGTCTTCGATCACCCGCTCGACGGCTATCGCGGTCCCCATATCAGCATTTGGAGCCAGGAATTTTATGAGACCGATCGATCGCGCGGCTTCGTGCGCGGCTACACATTCCAGATCAACAGGGGTTTCGGACCGGTGACGACGGCGATGTTCGGCCTGGCTGACGGGACCATTCCCTGGGGTCCCGGGCATCACGACGCCTTCCGCCGTTACTTCAATCACAGCGCGGACGTACTTGCGATCTGCGAGGATCTGCCCGAGGAGACGAACCAGGTGACGCTGGACCCTGAACTCAAGGACGCCAACCGCATCCCCGCGCCGCGCATCCACTACCGCCTCGGCGAGAACACCGAACGCATGATCACCCACGCGATCGAGCGCGGGAAAGAGGCGGCGCGCGCGGCCGGCGCGATCGAGGTCCGGGGTGAATACCCGTGGGAGCTCGCCGGCTGGCATCTGATGGGTACTGCGCGTATGGGGCGCGACCCCCGGCGCTCCGTGGTAAACGAATGGGGACGCTGCCACGACGTGAAAAACCTCTTCATCGTTGACGGCAGCATCTTTGTCACCTCGGGAGCCGTGAACCCGACCTCCAGCATCCAGGCGCTGGCGCTGTATATCGCCGACAATATCAAGAAACGGCTGACCAATCTCTTCGACTGATTGCGATGGGAGATCCTGAAATGAAAACGGAACAATCGCCGTTCAGCGAAAGAGAATTGGATTTACTGAGCGCATTCGCCGACACCACAATTCCCGCCAGCGCGGCGCACGGTCTTCCCGGCGCCGGCGATGCGGCGATTGTTGCCGACATCGCAGCCACAGCTCGGCGCGAGGTCGCCCTGGTGAAGGCCGTGCTTGCGGACCTCGACGCGAGCACCGGCGGCGATTTCCTCGCTCTTGCGGCTGACGCGCGTTTGCAAGCCGCTGAGAATTTTCGCCGCCGAAACGAAATTGGCGCGTTGGCTCTCGGGAACCTGGTCGCCAGTTGCTATTACCGGGACGATCGCGTCATGGCCGGTATCTCGATGGAAGTGCGGCCGCCGTTTCCCAAGGGGTTCGAAGTCGAACAGGGAGATTGGTCTCTGCTCGACAAGGTAAGGTCCGGTCCGCGCCGCTATCGGATGGTCGGCGAGAGCGAAAAAGGATCGGCGGGCGGCGGCGCGCGGAAGGATTGATCGTGTGTGTGGCGAATTACTGATTTCCCCAGAATCCGCAATTCGCCACACACAGGGCGAAAAAGGGTGCCGCCTTAAGGGATCTCCGAAAGTCGCTAGCTTGGGCTGCTGCCCGTCCGCTCGGACTGAAGATCGAGTAGCACGTAGCCCGGCAGGTCCGCGATACGAAACGCCTCGCGCACCGCGCCTGGCAGCTCTGGCTCGGCGGCGTCAAAGTCCACCACGCGGGGATTCGAGGTGGTGAAGCGCCGGCCCATCTGCTCCATTTGACAGCCGTGCGCCTTGACGATATTGCGCGCCCAGTCGACATCGCGACCATAGGTCATGGGGATCACGAACCTCTCCCTGCTGCGGAAAGCGACCACCGGGGTGCTGTAGTTGCACCCGCTCGTTCCGCTAATGGGGCCTCCCGCACCGAGCCGCCCCGCCTTTCAAGCAATTCTCGACCTGCGCCGCGCGGACGGGCCACGAAGATCATCGAATGACCATTTTAAAAGCAATACGTCGACAAGTCCCAGGATCACAAATCTCATCGGAGTCGGCAGTTGCAGCCAGAGACCCTCGATTGCGGAGAATACCGAGAGATAAGGACTCGGTGGCGGAGCGAGGCGGATTCGAACCTTCGGTGTCGCGAGAAGTCTTTCCGAAGGAAAATACGCGCGAGTGCTGGGATATTTCGTGTCGAAATCGGCACCGCGGGTGAGGCTTCCGCTTCGGACCGCTTCGCACTTCTTCCGTTTCGCCAACCTCCTGGCCACTTTGAAGGACACCTTAGGTCGCGAATGCGTGGTCACGCCGGACTGATGTGACGACTAGCAGGAAATGCTCGAACGTCATTCCCAGATCACGGTACCGGCCCTGACAGAAGAGAAACGCATACAATTCCAGGATTTCGTCGGGAATTATCAGAGACTGGCTCTCGCGACTGGATGCAATCGGAAAATCCCGCAGGTCGCCACCCGCCTTGTACCGGCTTAGAGTTACGGCTGGACGAGCTTTCGAGGGGCTACTATTGACACGCTGAGAGCCTGCGACATTGGTTTGAACCATTGGTCTGACCTCCGTTAACCGCTCGTATATGCCAAACAGGTGCCGGCGGACGCTGATCCGTTGCGACCTGAATGTAAAAGACTCCGGTGCATCGAAAAATTGGATGATGGTTTCAAGAAAAAGGCGAAAAATCCTGGCTTAGCGTACCGGTTGGCGTCGGCCCAGCGTCGGTCTTCGATCGCCTCGCGAACAAACTCACAGCGGACGCGCTCAACGCCTATAGCGACCGGCTGAATAAGGCGACGGCCGTGCTCAATGACGGGTGAGCCGTGGTCCGTATCGCGCCGCGTCGTCGGCATGGAACAAAGCGGGGCTCTGGCGGACAGTTGCCTGGCTGGCGGAGCGGGGCGCCAGCCAGGCGTCATGACGTCATCGGCCACAGTTTGGTTTGTCAATTGAGCGCCACCTGATGCAGGAGCGCTAGATCCTCAAGGAGTTTACCAGCCCCCAGGACCCCCACCTTCAATGGATCATCACTGACGGTGACCGGCAATTTAATCTCGTTGCTGATAAAAACATCGAGATTGCGCAGCAAGGCACCGCCGCCTGCCAACACTATCCCGTTCTCAGCAATGTCCGAAATCAGTTCGGGAGGCGTATGCTCGAGCGCGAGGCGTGTTGCCTCGACAAGCTGGACAAGCGGTCCCACGATGGCTTCGCGGATCTCCTCATCGCTGATTTCGATGGTTTTCGGTTGTCTCGCGGCCACATCCTGGCCTCTAATTTGAACGGTTCGAATTTCAGAATCGGAACTAGCCGAGCCAAGTATGATCTTCACTAGTTCAGCAGTCCGCTCCCCGATCTGGATATTGTGTCGGCGCCTGATCAGCTGGATGATTGCCTCGTCGATCTTGTCGCCCGCAATCCGCAAAGACCGCGAGTACACGACTCCGCCAAGCGAAATGACCGCTATTTCTGTGGTTCCACCGCCAACGTCGATCATCATGTTGCCGACAGGCTGTGCAACCGGCATTCCCGCGCCAATGGCCGCCGCAATGGCCTGGTCTACAAGATAGACTTCTCCGGCGCCGACCGACTTAGCAGACTCCACAACCGCTCGTTTCTCGAGTGCCGTGCTACCGGACGGTACGCAAACTACTATTCGCGGCGCTATTAAGTTCTTGCTCCCGCAAAATTTCCCGACAAAGTGGCGAAGCATCGCATGCGTTGCATCAAAGTCGGAAATGACTCCATCACGAATAGGGCGACTAACCGTGATGGAACTTGGCGTTCGTCCCAACATACTCTTGGCGGCCGCTCCGATAGCCAATATCCGTCGCTCGCCGCTGGAACCTTGGCGAACTGCGACCACCGACGGCTCATCGGACACGACGCCAGCGCCCTTCAAATAAACTAAAGTGTTTGCAGTTCCGAGATCGATTGCTAAGTCCTTGCGGAAACCGCCAAGGATAGACCTGAAAATTGCCATACTCCACCCTCCCCGCCTCATCCCGCTCAGCATCTCAGCAGACGAGCGATAGCTCATTGCTAGTGGGAATATTGCACAAAACTGAACGAAACTGAATGGGCATCAGCCTGTGCCTTATATGGTGTCCCCGGTAAAGCGTTAGCAGCCTCAACTGTGCGAGGCGAGAGGCAAGAATTATCTCTGGAGACACCGCCGAACGTTCGCAGTGGCCGCAATGAAGACTCGAAATGTTGCCGACAGAGTGTCTTATTGTTGCATCCGCCAGCCGCCGCCCACATCGGTCGGTTGGTCAGTTAGCCACCGCGCCCGCTGCGAGGCCAAGAACACAACAATCCGCCAGTGTCTTGGTTTCGGCCATCTACTCACGCGACCCCCATAGCGGCGCCTTCGGACTCTCATTCGTATTCCGCGTCAATCCCGAAGATCTAACTGCCGATGCTACCAGCAGGAACTGCTCGAAGGTCATATTCAACTGGCCGAAGCCGAACTGACAGAACACAAACGCATAGTAGTCGAGAATCTCTTCCGGGATTGAAATCGGCAGTGTCGGCACCGCGGAGGAACAGGGAAACTCGCGAGGCTTATGCAATCGCGCTGCCTTCCTGGTGTGAAACCGTCGAGACCCTTCATTTCGCGCACTACCATGGGGCGCGACGGTAACCGATGAGCCTGCGGGAAGATCTCTGTGTGCGAGCCGCCGAGATTCACGTGGGGTCAGCGCCGATTCTTGAGTGCGCCCCTCAAGCGGCTGGCCACCTCGGAAATATCCGGCTGACGTCGTCCGACTCAATGAGCCGTCGGATCCTCGTTTTCCGGATTCAGATCGCCACGAACGAGGCTGGCAACGCGTTCCCAAGCTTCCGGAGTCAGTGGACGAGAACTTCTGAGTTCGACCAACTCCTTCTGAACGCCGGGAATGGTAAGCAGGAGCCGGATTGTGACCAGATCGCCCTTGGCGATTCGGTTTGCCAGCTGCTTAAACCCCACCTCTCCGCTTCGACCGTTTCGAACAAGCAGAAGCGCGGCCCCACACCTGCAGGCAGGAGACGGTTATCTCTAATGATGAAGAAGCGGTGGGCGGACGGATTTCCAGGCGCACACCAGCGATTGGCCGGCGGGCGCGCTGTTGCACGGTAATCGCGCAGCGCACGGAGTCCGCCGCCGACTTCGCCGATTCGTGATGTTGGATGCTCCGCACGGAATTACCAGTGCAGAGGAAAAGAACGTTCAGGACGCTGCTCGCCATCTCGCTTTACACCTTCGTCGCCGCGCAACATGACGCGGCAGCGGGATTCAGAGTGCCGTTTGCAAATGCGATTGAGGAGTGATGGCGGGCTCATGACTTTGTGCTTATCCCCTCCTGGGCGACGACCTCGATGTCGAAATCACGGGCTTAGGAAAGCAGCCGGCTCGTAAGGGACCGGCGAAATATCCGATTCCACAGACCCGGGTGCGTTTGGCCGACCACAATCAAAGTCTTCCCAATGCCGAACCACTGCGGAGAGTATCGCGGCAATTTCGATCATCCACGCGATAGGTCCCCAAAGGAACGTCAGGAACCGCTTGAGAGGGCTGATGCGCTTTTCTTCGATGGCGTTCGGAGAACTTCGCCCAGGCGAGATTAGGATCTCGCAGAGATACGCAGATAACGGGTTTTGCTCGGACTGGCTGGTGGAGCGGGGCGGATTCGAACCGCCGGTGTCGCGAGAAGTCTTTCCGAAGGAAAATACGCCCGAGTGCTGGGATATTTTGGGTCGAAATCCGCTAGCATCTTGCAGAGAAAGAGTTCGCTTTCAGATCGCTACGGTGTCGGTCGTTAAGCTTAAATTCCGGTGTCGCGAGATTGCGGCTGGGTCGAAAAATCCGATCCGACGAAGTCAAGTGTTCCGTGGCCGCGGGTCGCAGGACCAATTCTCTCTCTACTTAGCTGGGCTCATAGGATCAGCGACGGCCTTTAGTGTGCGCCCGGAAGCGCAATTACTTCGTTCAGCGTGCGGACCCTGGCGCCGCACTCAGGACATTGCTCGATGACGCCGGGCCGCGCGCGATGCCTGGCCCGGCAGGATCTCGCCTGGCATTGCACAAGTCGGGATACTATGCGCACGCCAAGCAACCGGCGCTGCCGCTTCGTCAACCGGGCTTCTTGGTTTTTGGGCGTGAACATTGCGGCCTACAGGCCTGGTCGGGCGGAAAGGTCGTGAACTTCCAGGGTTTGGCGCTGTTTGGTCCATTCCCGCGGGAGTCGGGCGGTGCGTCTGAGCGCTTCGGCAGTGAAGCGTGGATGGCTGGGATCCCTCACAGATACTGCGCACGATCTCTGGTGCAAGAAAGGCCAGCGGGATCAGGCGCTTCACGTAACTATCGTGCAGGACTTCTCGCTTGGCGATCTCTCTGATGGAAGCTGCTCTGCCCGAGGCCAATTCGTTGAGCCAGCGGCGTCCCCGCGCGATGACCTTAAGCAACGAAGGATCGGGGCGTGCTGGAGGCGGGTTCTCAGCTTCGATCACGAGCCGCAGTTCCACTCCTCGCCGCTTCATCTCCAGCGCTATGAAGCGCGTCATCGTCAAGGACGCGGCGTCTCGGCAATCGGTCTCACCGACGAGCAGTGTCCTCAGATTCAGCGACACTCGGATTCCGCCGCGCTCCAGTTGAACTCGATCGATCAGATTG
>Ga0097691_1001885_pt1 | contig 14759 bp, 14 predicted proteins | sample NGESurdeep072012_8_FD_72858 | JGI IMG/M metagenome (GOLD analysis project Ga0097691, IMG submission 72858) | Arctic peat soil microbial communities from Barrow, Alaska - NGEE Surface sample 210-1 deep-072012 | ecosystem: Environmental > Terrestrial > Soil > Wetlands > Peat ...
GGAGGGGTCAAGCAGGAGCGCGGCCAGGATGCGCGCTTGCGCCTCGGAGCGGAAGACGGGCAGGAGCGCCGGAGCTGCGGAGTACACGTGACGTACTTTATAGTACGTCAAGCGTATTACACAAGACTAGAGAGTTGCGCCCAGGGGGAGGTACCGGTGACGGCCCGTGAGGACCAACGGCCGAGCGGTGATCCCTCCACGACTGTTCAGACGTGGGTCCCAGCGGCTGGCAGTGCCCTGCAGGATTGAACGCGCCTGCTTCACTCCACGTCAGAAGCGCCGGCTCGTCGTTCCGCTCGAGTTCGCCTTGGTAGTCCTCGGCGGGGAACCGGCCATCCGCCTAACGGTTCGCCGAAAGAAGAGTGGCCTTCTGCCGCTACGGCTGAGGCTGTCGGGCGATGAAGTCCGCCATCCCTGGGACGGTGTAGGCGATTTGTCCGTGCTCGGGGGAGTAGATGAGGCCTTTCTTGATGAGGCTGTCTCGGATCGGCCCGACGCCGGTGGGGGTCTTTCCGAGTCGGGCGGCGACCTCGCCGGACTGGCTGGGGCCGTCGCCGTCTTGGGCCATCGCCTCGAGGTAGGCCCGTTGTGCGGGTGCTGCTCGTTCCCATCGTGCTCGGTAGAACCCGGCGTCCAGGTGGGCTTGGCCCGATACGGCCCCGACCCGGGCGTCGTCGTAGGTCAGCTTGGTCCCGCTTGCGGCGTTCCAGGTGGCCTGGCCGTACTCCTGCAGGAAGTAGGGGTAGCTGCGGGCCTCTTTCACGACGTAGCTGACGGCTGCCTCCTCCCAGGACACGCCTTCTGCGGCGGCCGGCCGGGTCAGTGCCTGGCGTGCCGCGTCCTGGTGCAGTTGGGTGATCTCCCGGTAGGTGAAGAGCCGTTCGGCGTAGCTCTTGGCTTCAGAGAGCACTTTGGGCAGGTTGGGCAGGCCAGCCAGGGCCAGCAGGAACGGCCAGCCCCGCTGCCCGCCCTGGTGGCAGATCGCGCAGAGCGCTTTCAGCTCGTCGTTGTTCAGGTCTTGGGCTTCGTCGATGAGGATCGCCAGCCCGCGGTTCTGTTCCTGTGCGGCTTCGGCGAGGTCTTTGATCAGCTCGGCCAGGTCGGTCTCGAGCTCCCCGGAGTCGCCGCGGCCTTGTGCTGTGGCGACGTCGAGCCCGAAGGACCAGGCGCCGGTCGCGTCGACCTTGACGCTGAATGCCTTGAAGGTGGCCAGCGCCTTCTTGAGCTTGTCCCCTGCTTTTGGGCGGACGAGTTCGCGAACCACCGGGTAGAGGGCCCGGGCCAGGGCTTCACGCAAGGGGCGCCCGGTGTTGGCCTCGATCATGACGCTTACCCATTTGCGGTCTTCGGCCTGCTGGTGGAACTCTCCCAGCAGGACGGTCTTTCCCACCCCGCGTAGACCATGCAGAACGATGGACCGGGCGGATCGGGCATTCTCTATCCGGTCAAGGGCCACGCTCCAGTCCTGCAGCTCAGAATCGCGGCCGACTAGTGCTGCCGGGCGAAGTCCCGCACCGGGGGAGTAGGGGTTGTTTCGTTCGTCCATGGCTAGAACTTACCAATATCTAAGGCTATATAACAGATCATTAGACTCCCTTAGACATTGGTAGAACTTGACCGCTTCGGAACCCACTCAGAATTCCGGCTCGTCGTCATCGCCCCAGATCCCGGCACGTATCGAGGCGGGGCAGTCGGGGCATTTGGCGCTGGTGTTCTCGTCCACGGTGATCCAGCCATGGTCACAATCAGCGCGCCGGCACGCCACGGCTGGCAGCTCGGGCACCTGGACGACGTCCACGATGGGATCGACCTGGCTGAGCAGGGTCTTGAGCGCGCCGTGTGGACGGATGGCCGGCAGGGTGTGGCTGATATGCATCGCGGTGGCGGTTTCGATGAGCACATCGGCGAGCTCGAAGCCGTGCCAGCCGCCGCGGTGGTAGGGCGCGAGCTGGCCGGCGATGGTGACCGCGGGTACCCCGGTTAGCAGTTTGAGTCCTGGATGGGCCAGCAGCTCATGGGCCAGGGCCAGTCCTGGTCGCCTTTTTCGTCGGGGCGGTCGCGCCGAAGGTGCGTCCTTTGCTTCCGACGCGTCAGCGGCGGTGATGGGAAGTTGTCCAGGTAGGTGAGTAAAGAGACTTACAGACCCCCTACGGGGAAGGTGGACGTTGGCTTGGACCTGTGAGAAGTGGCCGGGCTGGGGTGTGGATATCCGCCGGCGTTGGCGAGGTGGGAAAACGCCCATGGCATAGGCGTTGGGGATGCCTCGCTGCTTGTGCCCAGGGGAGTCCTGGAGCAGCTGGTGGCGCTCTACGCCGGATAGTTCGCGGCCGCGGTAGTACTCCACCAGGATCCCGAGCTCGACGTTGATGCGGCGTGCGCGCTGGATCTGTTTCTCATCGCGGTTCAGCCGGGCCCCGGCAACAACTTGGGAGGTGCTCATGGCGCGGCCGGTGCGGTCGTCGGCGTCCAGAACGTCGTTGATGGTGGCGGACTTCCAGGTGGCCACGGAGATGCCTGCGGCCCTGCAGAGCCGCAGGACGTGCGGTTGGGCGGCTAGTGCGTCGACGACCCGGAGCATGTGCGCGCGGCTGAGCCAGCACGGCATCTGTGCGGCCAGCTGGGACGGCATGGGGCCAGAGCCAATCCCACCGCGACGCTCATGCGCGGCCGTGGCCCGGCGAAGACTGGCCAGAGACCGGGTGGTGTGGCGTCGGGACCGGGGGAGACGGGCGTGCTCTGGCCGGGAGGCAGGAGCGACACGCTGAGAAGGGGTTCCAGCGAATGGCTTGGGATCTGGGTAGGACGTTGCTACTCTGGGCACAACAAAGCGACCTCTCTCGCTGAGTGGCTCGAATAAGGTCCCGGGTGGCACCGGGCCAAATACTTCAGACGTAACCACCGCTTCCCCGCGGTGGTTTCGTCGTTCTAGGGCACTGCCCTAGTCAGGGTTAGGCGGAGATGGCCTCCTGACGGAACTCCTGGGCCGGCCGCACGAAGTGCTGCTCAGCGTCAGCGAGGACCAGAGCTTCGAGGTAGGCCGCGATGCTGATGCGAGAGGCGCCAGCAGCTGCACGCGCTGCATCTCGCACGCTCTCAGGGACGCGACCCTGCAGAAGGACCGTGGCCCCTCCTTGTGGTCGATTGGATCGACTCCTCATTGCTGCCATATCGACGACCTTGGCACAGTTTGCATACTGTGTCGCGGTTAAGGCCCCCTCTTGTGCGCGTGTCGTTTTCTCCCGTTGTGTCCATGCCGCACATGTGGGTCTGATGCCTCACGCCGCCGTGTGGATCTGCGCCACACGCCAGTTGCCGTCGATGTTGTTCAGGGTCATGAACAGGATGCTTCGGGCGGGGGAGGCCTTCCAACCGTCGCGACCCACCGCCGTGGTTGTTACGGCGAGCTGGCGGTAGGCGATCGCTGCGGAGTCGGCTGGCCGGCCGGAGTCTTCGACCAGGACTGCCTTGGGGACCAGGTAGGCGCGGTGGGCGGCCCATGTCGTCCACTGGGCACCGGGTGCTGCCACGGGTGGGAACTTGGTGACCTGTTCGGCCATGGAGGGTGCGAGCCAGGCGATCGCGCGTCGGGCGGTCTGGTTGGGATCGGCGTCAAGGGTGGTATCTGATGCCGACAGGGCGATGGCGGCGGCGACCGCGACCCGGTCTGCGCGATGTTGGTTCACCGACCTGGGCTGGGGTATGGAGAACCCGGCTGTTGCCCCCTGGGCGGGTGTCTTGCGGGGGAGTGGCGCCGGTTGGGATGCTGCTGCGCTCGAGCTCGTCGTCGAGACGTTCCCCGGGCTGGCCGGGTCCCCTGGACCTCCGGCGGCAGTTGCGCCGTTCCCGCAGGAGGCGAGCGTCAGTGAGAGCCCGAGAAGGGCAACTGACTTGGTACCGGTGCGCATTAAGAAGCTCCTTGTGTGGGGGAGTGCGTTCAGCTGAATCGGACGGCTTTCCAGGACTGTGACTGCCAGTACGAATCGCGAAGGTCAGCGATCTTCACGACGTCGCCGGTCTGGGGCGCGTGGATCATCTGGCCGCCACCGATATAGATGCCGGCGTGGTGGTAGACCCCGGCGCTGTGGTCGCCGTTGTCGAAGAAGACGAGATCACCGGGGGTGAGCTGAGACTCGAAAGCAGCTGGGGAGACAGCCACGGCGGTAGCGCGAGGATCGGTCAGCTGGAAGTCGGTGAAGTGCAGCAGGCTGATCCGCCCGCCGGATGCTTGGTAGATGGCGTACTGGGTCAGCCCTGAGCAGTCGAATCCGCCGCCAGTTGCTCCGGTGGGCCCGCCACCTCCCCAGACGTATGGAGTTCCGAGGTAATGCCTGGCCGCAGCGACCGCGGCAGCGCCGAAGGGAGTGCCCTGGCTTCCGGTGTTGAGCGTGTAGCTCCCGGCATCGGCCATGATCTTGGCGACGTAGACCTCCGTCTCACCGTTCTGTGGGATGCCTCCCGCCCACAGAACCGCACCAGGGCCGGCGTTATAGGCGGCGAGCATCAGTTGCGTGAGGTCGCCGCTGACCTTGCCGGCAGTAAGAGCCGGAGCAAGATCAACTGCGAGCTGGCAGTCGTACCGGCCCTGGGCCGCGATCGCGTCGACCGGGTCGAACGGGTCGGCGGTTCCGTCTGCGTTCTCGTCGCGCCCATAAACCGCCCACGTGGCGGGCATGAACTGGGAGATGCCTTGTGCACCAACAGGACTGACCGCCTGGCGGTTGAAGTTGGACTCGGCGTGAAGTTGCGCTGCGATGATGGCCGTTGGCGCGGCGGGGCACTGTGATCCAGCGGCGGTGACCATTGCCGAGTATTCGGCAGGGACGGTTCCGGGCTTGAGGCTGCCGTCGACCCCACCGGCGAAGGCGTCCTTGGAGACACCGACGACTGCGCTCAGTGCGGTGATGATGATGACCCCGCCTAGACCGGCAACCACCGCCAAGCCGCCGGCTGCCTTCCCACTCATGTTGAGACCATGCGAAGGGGCAGCAGCCTAGGACCTGTGGACAACGAAACCGACACGTCGGTCGCGTCGTGCATGATGTGACCGCGTCCAGTCAGATCACTTGGGGCGCAGCAACCGCAAGGGAGTTGCTCAGATGCGTTGCGCGACCACGGACTTAGCCGTCCTGCCCGCCGGCGAGCCAGGCAAGCAACGCCGGCCGGGAGAAGCGCCACGCGCCGCCCACCTTGCGTCCGGGCAGCTTGCCCTCGCGGGCGAGCCGGCGCACGGTCTCGGTGTTGAGGTCCATCAGAGCCGCTACGTCGTCGACGTCCAGCACGTCCTTGTCCGGCGGCACCGAGTGCTCGCGCGGCAGGCTGCGGGGCCGGGCCAATTCCTGCTCCCTTGTCGTCGACTTCTGCTAGGTCCTGACACGGTACCGCGGGCATATACAGGCTCATAGCACCACGACACCCGGGTTTCACAGCCAGGAAACACATCTCGTTACCCCTCTGCACCATGTCATTACAAGTCGTTGCTATTAATAATAGTGTCATTACTACTTGCGACTGCTAGGTTAGCACTATGAACGGTGTTCGCATGAGCGGTCGACACAGTGCCCCAGCGGGCTTGTATGAGCCCCTTGAGGCCTCACGCCGGCTGGGGACCTGGACCGGCGCCGTGCGCTCGGGCTGGCCGGACGCTCCCCGCGTTCCGTCGTGGTGGTTCGTGGGCGCCCACGGCGGTGCTGGCACGACGACCCTGGCCTTGTGTTCTCAAGGCGGTGGCGAGGTCTTTGGAGGAGACGCTGGACACCTGTGGCCTCAGCCGTCAGTCGAGGTCGCGCGCGACGTCGTCGTGGTGGCCCGCACGACGACGTGGGGTCTGGAAGCTGCCCAGGACGCTGCCAGACAGTTCCACACCGGCCGCGTCCCAGAAGGCACCGAGCTCCTGGGCCTGGTCTTTGTCGCCGACGCTCCTGGTCGGCTCCCTAAGCCGTTGGCGCTGCTTCGCCGCTTGGTGGCCTCGGCCTACCTCCAGACCTGGTCAGTCGATTGGCACGAGGCGTGCCGAATGACCGGTAGGGGCGAGGACCTAGTCGTGCCGGCCTTGGAGCCGGTCATGAAATCCATCCGCTCGACCCTGAGGAGCACCCCATGAACCACCTGCTCACGGGCTTGGCCGCTGTTGGCCTGCCCACCCCGTGCGCCGAGCGACCGCCGGGAACGGAGGCGCTCGGGACAGTCTTGAACTGGGTGTTCTGGATCGCTCTGTTCGCGTGCTTGATGTCCCTGATCATGGTCGGCGCGCAGGTAGCCCTGGCGCACCGCCGGGGGGAAGGCATTGAGCACGCCACCGGTATCGCCAAGGTCATCGGCGGCATCATCATCATCACCGGAGCCAGCGGTTTCGTGAACCTGCTGTTGAACGGGCACTGCTGAGATGACTCAGCCGGTCGACACCCTTCCCGCTTCACCAGGGGATGAGAAGTGGCTTGGCGGTCGCAAGTGGACCGGCCTGGCATCCGTCATCATCCTGGGCGTCCTTCTGGTCGCCGCTGGCGGCGTGCTGTTCTCCGACAATGGGAGCGGGCAGCAACCGCAACCGATCGCGGTCCCAACAGCGACCGTTCACACAGAGCCGGGTGGTGCCCAAGATCAGTCACTGCCAACATCTGCACCGGCGAACGTGACATGGACGCTCTGGCAAGGTATCGGCCTGCCGGTCTCCACAGACGCCGGCCCCGCCAACGTTCAAGGATCCGTGGCCTCGAGGTACAGCCACTCACCCACGGGTGCGCTCATCGCTTCAGCACAGCTGGCGGTTCGAGTTGTACTCGCGCCTGACGCCGACTGGAAACGTGCAGTCGAAGCAGGGACGGTCCCGGGACCGGGACGCGAAGCTTGGATTAAGGATCGCGAGCCGCTCACCGGCAAGTTCGAAGGGATTGAACCGGGCCGCGTCGCACAGCTCGCGGGATTCCAGTTCACCGGCTACTCACCAGACCTCGCAGTGATCACCTTGGCCAATGGCGACGCGACACGTGGCTACCGCGCCTCTACCGTCACCTTGGTCTGGCGTAACAGCGACTGGAGAGTCCAACAGGGGCCCGACGGTCTGACCTCAACCAACGTCCACCCCATCCCAGACCTGTCCGGCTTCGTCCCCTGGTCAGGAGTCAGCTGATGGTGCCGGCGGCCTTGCCGATGGGCTGGTGCGACGCACACCCCATCTTTCCTGGATGCGTCATCGCGAAGGTTCCGGGCGCGATCGCCGCGTCGGGTTTCGAGTCGATGGCGACCTCCTTGGGAGATGGCTACGTCCAGATACTGAAGATGGTTACGACGTTCTGGGTGAAGATCAACGTCGGCACGTTGGATGCGAACCCGGACGGCGTCATCGTGATGCTGCGCGACGTGACCTGGTGGTGGCTCCTGGTTATCGCCTGCGTGGGCGCCATCATCGGTGCCACCAAACTCGCGATCAACCAGGACGCCCGCGAGGGACAGCTCATCTTCAAGGGTCTCGTGCGGACGGTCCTAGTGGCTGGTGGCGGCGTGGCCGTCATCAACCTTTTGTCTGTGTCTTCGGACAAGACGTCGTCCTGGATCATCGGGCAAGCGATGGCTGCCCACCCCGACCAAGGATTCTCGCTCTTCCTGGGTGGGTCCGCCCTGACACAGCTGACCCCGGGAATCCTCTTTCTCGTCGCTCTGTTCGGCATCCTCGCGTCGATGGCCCAACTGATCCTGCTTGTGTTCCGGGCCGCTTTCGTCACCGTCATGGCTGGGATTCTGCCGCTGGCAGCGGCATCCTCGGTGACCTCGGCGGGCATCGAGTGGTTCAACCGCCTCGCTGGGTACACCCTGGCCGCCATCGCGTACAAACCCGTCGCGGCGCTGATCTACGCGGCCGCGTTCAAGCTCATGGGCAGTTCCTCGGGTCCCCTCGGCGTCCTTGAAGGTCTGGCAATGGTGATTCTCGCGATTCTCGCCCTCCCTTCGATGATGCGGCTCTTCGTGCCCGCCATGGGCGCCGCGTCCGCCGGCGCAAGCGGGATGTTTGGTGCCGGTATTGGTGCTGCCGCAGTGGCCGCACAAGGGGCCAATGTGCTCACTGGACACACGGGCGGTGGCACTTCCAGCAGCACGCCCGCCGCACCGCAGGGTGCGTCAATGGCCCAGAGCGGCCCAAAGGCGCTCTCTGGGGGCGGTTCCGAAACGACCGCAGCCACGGGGACGAGTGGACCAGCAAGTGCCGCTGGTGCAGCCGGCAGCGGTGCGGCGACAGCCGGATCGGCCACAGCAGCGGGAGCCAGCGCCGGTACGACCCTTGTTGTGACCGAGTCCTTCAAGGCAGCGGCGGGCGCGGGGAAAGCCGTTCAACAAAGTGCTAAAGACGTGACGGGAGATGAACAGTGAGCAACCACAGCACGGGCGCACGTACCTACGGTGGCTGGCGAAAGCCAGTCTCGCCGGGCCTGATGGGCATGGGGTTTGCCCCCTCCCTTCTGCTGTTCGCCGGTCTGCCCGCAACACTGTTCCTCGGGGTCCGTGCGGGGTGGACGACAGCTGCGGTCATGTTCGTGATGCTCGTGCTCGCCGGCTCGCCGATGGTCTTCAAGAACCGGGCCGGCCGCACCGGGTGGCAGATCCTGGGAAGCCGCTTCGCCTGGACGTTTGGCAAGTGGGGCGGGTCGAACATCTACCGCTCGGGCCTGGCGGGGTCGGTCGTTCGGGGCGAACATCGACTGCCCGGCCTCTTGGCCTCCACCCAGGCCTTGGATATCGCGTCGGCCATGGGGGAGAGGGCGGCCATGCTTCACATCAAGCGACGCTCGCACTTCTCAGTGTGTATCGCCCTGGAGCCCGAAGGGGTGCAGCTCGTGGACCGGGCCACGGTCGACACCCGTGTCGATGAGTGGGCACGTTTCCTGACCAACCTGGGCTACGAGCCAGGGTTGGTTGGCGCGACTGCGGTGTTCGACATCTCCCCAGATCCGGGCACGCGATTGGGTGCCGAGGTCGCCCGGATCACGCGCGATGATGCGCCGGAGTTCGCACGGGCGATGATGGCTGAGGCGGCTGCGACGTACCCAGTTGGCGGCGCGCAGACCCACGCCCACGTGGCGTTGACCTACTCCGGCCAGGCCAAGGTCAGCACTGAGGGTGAAGGCCTGCTCGGCCGCCGCCGGTCAGAAGACGAGGCGACGGTCTCTCGCGAGCCGGCAGAGATGGCCGTCGAGATTGGTCGCCGCCTCGGTGAGCTGCGCGCGGAGCTGCGGGCGTCCGGCGCACGATGGACTCGGCTCATGACCGTCGATGACGCCGCAGAGTTCGTCCGCGGCGCCTACGACCCCGAGGCCGCGGAGAAGATCGCCGTGCTGCGTGCCGGGGGAGGGGAGCCCGACGTGTCCTGGAGTGATGCCGGACCGACTGCTGCGGTCGAGTCGTGGAGCTCCTACCGGCACGACTCCGGCCTGTCGGTGGTCTGGGAGATGGTCGATGTGCCCAAGTCGGCCGTGACCGCCGACGTTCTGCGGGCGCTGCTGGCGCCCCACCCCGACGTGGCAAGGAAACGCGTAGCGCTCACCTACCGACCACTGGATCCGGCACAGTCGGCCACCGTGGTCGACAGGTCCTTGCGCACGGCCATCTCCCGAACGGGTCGCCGTCGGGGACTGGCCTACGCCGCCGACACCCAGGATCTGGCCCAGGCCAAACGGATGGCTAGCGAAGAAGCCGCCGGCGCAGGGGTGACTCGCCTGTCCATGATCGTGACGGCCACCGTGCAGGACCCGGCAAAACTTCCGGCTGCGGTCCGCGCCGTGGAACAGACGGCGCTGGGCTCGCGGATCCGCCTACGCCGCATGTATGCCGGCCAGGCGGCAGGGTTCGCGGCTGGTCTCGGTATGGGCGTAGTCCTGCCAGCCTGGGGAAACCCAGCGCTGACGTGGCTCCGGACAAATTCCTAGAGGGGAGAACGGCAATGGCGCAAATGCTGGACTGGCTCGACGAGGACACACTGATCCGGCGAGCAGGCACCAAGGGAGTCCCCGGCGTCGGCGGCGGCCGAGCAGCGATCCTGGAGATGCCACCGGAGTTTCTGGCCACCACCGTCCAGGCGTGCGGCATGTACCCGTGGGCGATCGGCGGCAGTACGCCGATGATCGGCGTGCCGATGGGCACGAACCTGCTGAACTCCTCGACGGTCTGCTTCGACCCGATCGCGTGGTTCACTGCCCGGCCGCGACTGTGCGACAACCCCTCAATCTTCGTGTTGGGTCTGCCGCACAAGGGAAAGTCGACGATGGTCGCGCACATGCTGATCGGCATGTCCGCTCGGGGGATCCGCCCACTGATCCTGGGCGACTTGAAGCCCGACTACATCGAAGTCGTCCGCAAGCTGGGCGGACAGGTCATCCGACTGGGCCGCGGCGAAGGCCGCTGGAACCCGCTGACTCCAGGCAACATCTTCGCTGCCGCAGACCACATCGAGGCTGCCGGCACGGCCTCAGGCGGCGCTGCCGCAGAACGTGCGCGCACTCTAGCTTCGGGTATGCGCCAGGAGGCGCTCGGGCGTCAACTTGTTGCGCTGGAAGGTCTGATCCACATCGCGCGAGGCGACGGCTTGAACGAGGCCGAGAGGAACGCGCTCACGTCGGCGCTGATGATCCTCAACGACAAACACCTCACCGCCAACCCACCGGTCATCGCGGACTTGATAGCGCTGCTGGAGTCTTCGCCTCCTGAGGTCGCCGAGGTGGTCCTTGCCCGCCAGGACTCCACCCGCTACTACGCGGCCGTCGACCCGCTCATCATGAGTCTGAAAGGCCTGACCCGCGGACCAATGGGCGAGGTCTTCGCCCACGAGACCACGGTCGCTATGGACCTGGACGCCCCAGCGATCGTCGTCGACGTCTCCGGAATCGGCGAGGCCGACTCCAAACTGCTCGCTGCGGTGCTGCTGCTGACCTGGTCGGAGGGTTTCTCGACCGTCGAGGCCCGACAGGCAATGGCCGATGCCGGCCTGGTCGAACCGACCCACTACTTCCTTGTTCTGGACGAACTGTGGAAGGTCATGCGGACCTCCGCAGGCATGGTCGACCGAATCGACGCCGTCACCCGCCTCAACCGAACGTGGGGCATCGGCCAGGCCATGATCTCCCACAGCGTGCGGGACTTGGACGCACTGGGGGAGGTCGACCGCGTGAAGGCTCAGGGTTACATCGAGCGGGCCGGTGCGCTGCTGATCGGCGCGCTGCCGGCCAAGGAGTTCGTCCGCGACGACGGCGCCGCCGGTGGGCTGGCCGACATTGTGCCGTTCACCGAGAAGGAGAAGGAGATGGTCACCCGTTGGGCCACACCGGCCGGTTTAGGTGGCGACGGTGGGGCGATCGGCAACTTCCTGCTCAAGATCGGCCACGCCCCCGGTGTGCCCTTCCACGTCCAGCTCACCTCCCATGAGGGCCTTTCCGTTCTCAACACCAACACCCGGTGGGAGACCTCGCGGTGAGCACGGTAACCTCCCGGTCCGCGGCCGGGTCGGAGTGGGGCTGGTTCCTCCTGCCTGCTGCCGCGTCGATCGTGCTGCTAGCCGATGGGGCGCTGTGGGTCGGCGGCTGGCTCGCTGCGCATCTGGGCGGGCATGGTGGCTCTGCGCCGCTGTGGTCCTGGCTTCTGGTTGTCGACGTCATACGGCGCGGGCCAGTAGCCGCCCTGCCCGGTGTGCCGCTGGTCCTGCTCTGGGTCTGCGTGGCCGTGATCGCGATACTCATGATCGTGGCCCTGGCGCTGCTGGCTGTGGCCGGGTGGGCCTTGCTCAAGGGCTCGGGCGCGCCAGAGCGGGCGATGGCCTCGCGCAAGGACCTGCAGGAGATGTCGGCCAAGGAGGCAGGGAAGAAGGCGCGTGCGCTGCGACCATCGTTGCGTTCCAACGAGGCTGTCACGGCACAGGATTGCGGCCTGCGACTGTTCAGGCACATGCCCGGCGGGCAGTGGCTACACATGTCCTGGGAGGACGTGCTCGTGGCGTTCATGGCGCCACGCTCGGGCAAGTCGACTGCGCTGGCGATCCCGGCGATCCTTGAAGCTCCGGGTGCCGTGATCGCGACGGCCAACAAGTCGGACCTTGTACTGGCCACGCGCGAGCTGCGTCAAAGAGACACCGGCTGCTCGGTCGGCCTGTTCGACCCGATGGGGATCATGCACGAACCGCAGGCGATCTGGTTCGACCTGCTCGCCGGTGTGCGCGGCGTCGCCGGCGCCAACGCCCTAGCCGAGCACTTCATGCAGACGGCTCGCGACGACTCCAAGGGTGGGGACTTCTGGTCCTCGGCGGCCCACGACCTGCTCGCCAGCCTGATTCTGGCCGCCGCCTGCACCCCGGGCCGAACGCTGCACGATGTCTACACCTGGTTGACCAACACGGTGAACCCCGAACCGGTCGAGCTGCTGCGCGCGGCCGGACACTTCCCTGTCGCCGGATCCGTCGCCGGCCGCCAGGGTGGCGCACCCGAAACACGCGACGGCATCTACGAGACGGCGCGCACGGCCGCGGCCTGCCTGCAGGACGCCTCGATCATGGCGTGGGTCACCCCGCAGCCAGACCTGGCGGTCTTCGACCCCACGTGCTTCGTCCTCAGCGCTCAGACGATCTACCTGCTGTCCAAGGACGCCGATGGCATCTCCGCGGCCCCGCTGGTCGCCGCGGTGACCGACCAGGTCCTGCAGGCGGCCACCGCTCAGGCGGAACGCAACGGCGGCCGGCTAGACCCGCCACTGGTCGCGGTGCTCGACGAGGCCGCCAACATCTGCCGCATTCAGAGACTGCCCCAGCTCTACAGCTTCGCCGGTTCGCAGGGCATCCAGCTGATGACCATCCTGCAAAGCTGGGCCCAGGGTGAGGCTGTCTGGGGCGAGAAGGGCATGGAAGCCCTTTGGGGGGCCTCCACGGTGAAAGTAATCGGCTCCGGCATCCAGGACGACAAGTTCGCGGGTCGTCTCTGCCGACTCATCGGGCAGCGAGACGTCGTCCAGCACAGCTACAGCAGCGGTAACCGATCCCGGTCGACGTCGACCAGCACCCGCAAGGAGGACATCATGCCCGTGTCGCAGATCAGCGCACTGCCCAAATGGCAGGGGCTGCTACTGGTCACCGGCCGCCCGGTGGCCATGGTGGCGATGGTCCCGTGGTTCCGGCGGCCGCGCGCCGATGAAATCGCCGCTGCCCAGGATGCCGCTCTGCACGCACTGACCGAGCGGGCGAACACCCCGGTTGGCGTGTCGTGACCGAGCCCGCCGAGCTTGAGCCCGACGAGGAACCCTTCGAGCCGTTGTACGACAACCTCACGGACTGGGTTGAGCACCACTTCGTGCAGACGTACGCCTGGAAGCCTGGTTCATCGACTAGGTGGTGCGCCTCGTGGTGGGACCACCCTGAGGCGATCATCCGCCTCAACGTCCTGTGGCAGCTCTGGGAAGGTGCCCGCGCCGAGAACGATCCTGCCGAGATGGGCGCCTGGATACGCGACTGGCTGGACCGGCTCCTACCACCCATGCTCAGTGACTCCGGCCCCTTCGCCAGATGCAACACCGACATCACCGCACAGTCCAACAACGGAACCCACACCCCACCGGCGGCACTACCCGTCCTCGAGCCGCCTGCCGAGAAACGACCATGATCGTCGTCAGCTGAGCAAACGGGTGCAGAAGTCGCCCGCGACCCCAGTGCCCCCCGTTAGGTTCAAGCCGTCAAACCTCCCTACGGGGGTCTAGGAGGTCCGCCGCGCACAGGCAGTTGCCTGTGCGCGGCGGAGGCTTCCCCTCGACCACCCACCAGTTTGCATATGGGCAGTCAGCGGCCGCGATCGACTGCGTGCGGCTCGGTTGGTCTAGCCGACACCTGCCCACGGCCAGTGCCCGGAACTGGCGCGAGACGCCGAACAGCGAAGGTGGTGCTCAGTCCTTCGCCGGCTATTTCCCTTGCTGTTCGGGGGACAAACTGGCCGCGGTCAAGATCCTCGAGCCGGTCACGCCCCCTCAATCGCCCCTGCACACCGCGCCCGGCCGCAGCCGCTGCCTGGACAACCATCTCGTGCACGGTTGTGGGTGTCACGTCGAGGCGCTCGGCGATGTGGGCGATGTGCTGTTCCCACTTATCCTGCCCCAACGGCGCCAGGACCTGTGTGGCGTACCGCGCCGCCGAGACCCGCTCTTCCACCGAGTCCACACGGCCGCGCTCGGCGAGTCGATGGTCGATTACCGCCCGAGCCAGATCCGGGCCGTCCTCGACGGCCTCGACAACGGCGAGTTCACCGCGGTCGGTGAGCAGCTGTGCAGGATCGACCCCATTGGGCAAGGCGGCCGCCTTGGGATTCTGTCCGCGACCAGCGAGGGCGAAGTAGGCCCGCTCGGCAGCGGCACGGCCGGCCCGGTCGGGGTCCGTGGCCACAGTGATCTGTTGACCGGCGCGGGCATAGAGCTCTGTGAACAGCTCGGCCTGCGCGTCGGTCAGGGCCGTGCCCAGACTGGCCACCCCAACCGCGCGCCCGCCCGTGCCAGCTGTGATGGCCACCGCATCCAGGGGACCCTCGACGAGTACGGCGCGGGCACCACGTTCGAGCCCGACAAGGCCGGGCCCGGCGATCCCGAACAGATGCTCTCCCTTGGAGAACAGCGGGCTCTGTGCACCGTTGAGGTACTTGGGCGCCCGCTCGTCGTCGTTGGCGGGGTTCCTGCGGCCCACAAAGGACACGACCTGGCCGGCCCGGTCGTGAACTGGGAGGGTGAGGCGGTCTCGGAACCGGTCGACCAGCGTT
>Ga0097691_1001886_pt1 | contig 14754 bp, 13 predicted proteins | sample NGESurdeep072012_8_FD_72858 | JGI IMG/M metagenome (GOLD analysis project Ga0097691, IMG submission 72858) | Arctic peat soil microbial communities from Barrow, Alaska - NGEE Surface sample 210-1 deep-072012 | ecosystem: Environmental > Terrestrial > Soil > Wetlands > Peat ...
GGCGTCAGCCGCAGCATGGCCGCCATCCGCGTGCAGCCGATCGCGCGCAGCACCGGCGCCAGCGGTTTGGCGACCCACCCCGCCACCGCCGCCAGCCGGAACAGCGCCGGATCGGTGAGCACGCGCGCCAGCAGGGAGCGTATGAGCCGGTCGAACAGCGGGCGTTTGTAGGTTTTCTCGATGTGCTCGCGGGCATGATCGACCAGGTGCATGTAATGCACGCCGGAAGGGCATGTGGTCATGCAGGCCAGGCACGACAGGCAACGGTCGATATGCTTGACCACCTCGACCGTGGCCGGGCGGTCGTGCTCGAGCATCTCCTTGATCAGATAGATGCGCCCGCGCGGTGAATCGAGCTCGTCGCCGAGCAGCACATAGGTCGGGCACGTGGCGGTGCAGAAGCCGCAATGCACGCAGGCGCGCAGAATCTTTTCCGATTCCGCCACCTGCGGATCGAGAAGCTGGGTGAGCGAGAAGGTGGTTTGCATTGATCTACACCCCCGCCCACATACGGCCGGGATTGAGCACGCCCTTGGGGTCGAAGCCTTCCTTCACCCGCTTGCTTAAGCCGCGCAGGCCTGCTGCCTCCGGCTCGAACACATCGATCGAGGCGCGCAAGGACGCCGGCGCTCGCACCAGCGTGGCGTGGCCGCCGAGGCTGGCGACCGCGCCGCGGATCGAGGCGGCGTCGGGCTCGTGCGCGAACGGCATCGCCGCCCAGATCAACCCGCCGGCCCAGTCGTAGAACATCTGCGCTGCCGGCGTGATCAGCGCCGCGATCTCGTGGCCTTTGCTGGGCGCGGTCGAGATCCGCCAGAGCGGGCGCTCGCGTGCCGACTCGGCGGCAAACGGCTTGACCTGCCGCACGCTGCGCCACAGCGCGCGCGAATCTTTTTCATCCAGCAGCGCGACCGGGCCGAACGGCTTCATCAATGCGGCGAGAGTCTGCTGGCGATGCGCAACCGACGGCGCGACGCCTTCCAGCCGCAGCGCGGTGGCGGCTTCCGGTTTCGGCAGGCCGTCGAACCACGAGGCGACATGGTCGGGTAGATGGGCGGCGCCGGAGACATCGCAGGACGAGCCCATGGCGGCGGCCATGGCGGCACTCGCGCGCGCGTCGTCGAGGCCTTCGACGATCACGGTCGCCTCGGTCTCGGCTTTCGGCAGCACCTTGACGGTGACATCGGTCATCGCCGCCAGCGTGCCCCAGGAGCCGGCGAGCACCTTGCACATGTCATAGCCGGTGACGTTCTTCACCACGCGGCCGCCCGACTTGATGGTCTCGGCGCGGCCGGTGACCGCGGTGACGCCGAGGAAATGGTCGCGCGCGGCGCCGGCCTTGATGCGGCGCGGGCCGGAGAGATTAGCCGCGATGGCGCCGCCGATGGTGCCTTTGCCGGCCTCGAGGCCAAACAGCGGGCCGTAATCCATCGGCTCGAAGGCGAGCTCCTGGTTGTTGGTCGCGAGCAGCGCCTCGATCTCGGCGAGCGGCGTGCCGGCACGCGCCGACAGCACCAGCTCGGCGGGCTCGTACAGCGTGACGCCGGAAAGGCCCGACAGATCGAGCGTAAGATCGGTCTGGCTCGGCCGGCCGATGGCGCGTTTTGAGCCCTGCCCCGCCAGCTCCAACGCCTTGTCGTGGCCGAGCGCCCAGCGCACGGCGTCCTCGACCTCCTTGGCGTCGCGCGGTTTGAGTCGGTCTGTCATGGCCGGACAAAAAGTGTGAAGCGGAAAGTGCCGAGCGGCTGAAACGCGAAACGAGGCATACGATTAAAACCGCGGAATATCGGGGAACGGCAGCTTGCCGCCGGAAATGTGGATGCGCCCGAGCTCGGCGCAACTGTGCAGCGTGGGGAACACCTTGCCGGGATTGAGCAGGCCCTTCTCGTCGAAGGCGCATTTCACCCGCTGCTGCGCGGCCAGATCGAGTTCGGAGAACATCTCGCCCATCAAATCGCGCTTCTCGACGCCGACGCCATGCTCGCCGGTGAGCACGCCGCCGACCTTAACGCACAGTTTCAGGACGTCCGCGCCGAACTGCTCGGCGCGGTCGAGCTCGCCCGGGATGTTGGCGTCGTAGAGGATGAGCGGATGCAGGTTGCCGTCGCCGGCATGGAACACGTTGGCGACCCGCAGCTGATATTTCTCCGCCATGGTCTTCATCGCCGCCAGCACCTGCGGCAACCTGGCGCGCGGGATCGTGCCGTCCATGCAGAAATAGTCGGGCGAGATGCGGCCGACCGCCCCGAATGCCGCCTTGCGTCCAGACCAGAACAGCAGCCGCTCGTCTTCCGAGTTGGACACCCGGCAGGTCATCGAGCGGCATTGCTTGGCGATCTGCTCGACCCGCCCGATCAGATGATCGACCTCCGCGCGCGGCCCGTCGATCTCGACGATCAGCAGCGCCTCGACGTCGAGCGGATAGCCGGCATGCACGAACTCCTCCACCACATGAATCGCCATCCGGTCCATCATCTCCATGCCGGCGGGAATGATGCCGGCGCCGATGATGCGTGAGACGCAGGTGCCAGCATCCTCCGAGGTCGGAAAGCCGACCAGCACGGCGCGCGCGCATTCGGCTTTTTGCAGGATGCGCACGGTGACTTCGGTCACCACGCCGAGCAGACCTTCCGAGCCGGTGATCAGGCCGAGCAGGTCGTAGCCGGCGGCGTCGAGATGCTTGCCGCCGAGGCGCAGCACCTCGCCATTCATCAGCACCAGTTCGCAGCCGAGCACATTGTTGGTGGTCATGCCGTATTTCAGGCAATGCACGCCGCCAGAATTCTCCGCCACGTTGCCGCCGATGGTGCAGGCGATCTGCGAGGACGGATCGGGCGCGTAATAGAAGCCGGCATGGGCGACCGCATTGCTGACCGCGAGATTGGTGACACCCGGCTCCACCACCACGACGCGGTTGGCGAAGTCGATGTCCCTAATCCGATTGAACTTGGCCATGCCGAGCAGCACGCCGTCGGCGAGCGGCAGCGCGCCGCCCGAGAGCGAGGTGCCGGCCCCGCGCGGCACCACCTTGACGCCCTCGCCGTGGCAGTAGGCCAGCACCTGCGACACCTGCTCGGTGGTCTCCGGCAACACCACCACCATGGGAAGCTGGCGGTAGGCGGTCAGCCCGTCGCTTTCGAACGGCTTCATCTCGCGCTCGGTGGCGATCACGCCCTCGCCCGCCACGATGGCGCGTAGCCCTGCGACAATGCGGTCGCGCTTGGCCAGCACCGCGCTGTCCGCTTCGGGCATCCGCACCGTCATTGTGGCAACTCCCGGCCGGTTTGCTTGCGCATGATCTTCTCCGAAAATCGATTCCCACGTTTCGGGATCCTGCGCTAAGTCCGCCCCGACGATACCAGCCATTTGACGGTTGACACATAGGGCTGGCAAAACCATCCGGAACCGGACCATGCCGGGGGCATTAAGTCCCTGTGGGCGGCGACGAAACGTCACAAGGGGAGCTAACGGATGAAATCGATACTGACGGCGGCGGTGGTATTGGCCGCGATGGCCCAGGCGGCGCAAGCGCAGGATGTGGCCGCGGGCGAGCAATCGTTCAAGAAGTGCCTGCCCTGCCATGCCATCGGCGAAGGGGCGAAAAACAAGGTCGGCCCTGAACTCAACGGCGTCGACGGCCGCCATTCGGGCACGGCGGCCGATTACAACTATTCCGACGCCAACAAGAATTCCGGCATCACCTGGAGCGAGGCGACCTTCAAGGAATACATCAAGGATCCGCGCGCCAAGATTGCCGGCACCAAGATGATTTTCGCGGGCATCAAGAACGAGAAGGAAGTGGGCGACCTTTGGGCCTATCTCAAGCAGTTCGGGCCGGACGGCAAAAAGAAGTAAGTGGGACGACGCGCGGACAGACCAAGACCATGAGGAATCCGGCGGGCAAAGACATTTGACCTTGGTCAATGCTGCGGCAGCGGGCGGCGGGCATTATCAAACCATTGAGCGCGAAAGCTCGGTGAGGAGAATTGCAGTCATGATCAAGGATATTGTCGTCAATCTGGGGCTGGGCGCGCGCGATCCGGCCGGCGATTTCGCGATCTCGGTCGCGGACACCTTCAAATCCTATGTGCTCGGCGTCGCTTTTGCCTACGAGCCGATCATCCCCGGTTCGGTGATGGGCGGCATTCCGGCGGAATTCATCGAAACCCAGCGCGCCGAATCCGACAAGAAAGCGCGCGCCGCCGTCACCCGCTTCGAACAGGCCGCCGCGCGCGCCGGCATCTCGGCGGAGAGCCGCATCATATCCGCCAGCATTTCCGGCGCCGCCGACCAGCTCGGCCGCCTGGGGCGCCGCTTCGATCTGGTCGTGATCGGGCAGCCCGAGCGCGAGAGAGCGGTCCCCGACGAAGTGGTGAACGAAGGCGTGCTGTTCGAATCCGGCCGGCCGGTGATCTTCGTGCCGTTCATCCAGAAAGCCGGCCTCAAGCTCGACCGCGTCATGGTGTGCTGGGACGGCAGCCGCGCCGCCGCCCGCGCCATCGCCGACGCCATGCCATTCCTGCAAAAGGCCAAGCAGGTGGAGATCGTGATGGTCTCCGGAGCGAAGCCCAAGAACGATGAAATTGCCGGCGTCGATCTTGGCCAGCATCTCGCCCGTCACGGGCTGAAAGTGGACGTCAAGCGCATCACCTCGCCGGAAATCGATGTGGCCTCCACCATCCTGTCCTATGCGGCGGATTCGTCCGCCGATATGATCGTGATGGGCGGCTATGGCCATTCGCGCCTGCGCGAATTCATACTCGGCGGCGTCACCCGTGGCCTGTTCGAATCAATGACGGTGCCGGCGCTGATGTCGCATTGACATGCGCATGATCCCGAAACAGCCTGCCCCGGATTTGGATCCCGAGGGTGGCAGCCGGTCTTTGGAAAAGATCATGCGCTGGCAAAGGCCGCAGACGAGCGGGTCGCATTGAACAAACGCCACGTCGTCTTCGTCTTACTCGATGGAGCACGCGTGCTGCTGCGGCCGCTTATGCCGGAGGATGCTGCACTCTATCCGGATTTTCTCGCTGAAGTGACCGCGGAGGATTTGCGGCTGCGCTTCTTCGCGCCGATGCGCGAGGTGAGCCACGAGCTGATCGACAAGCTCATCCACTACGACCCTCAGCATGCCATGGCCTTCATCGCCATCGAGGAGGCCAGCGGGAAAATGCTTGGCGTGGTGCGCCTGCACGACGACCCCGACGGAGAGCGAGGCGAATTCGCGATCCTGGTGCGCTCGCGGCTCAAAGGGCGTGGCCTCGGCTGGCTGCTGATGAAGCACATGATCGCCAACGCCAAGGATAAGGGGCTCAAGACCGTGCACGGGCAGGTGCTGACGGAGAACAGCTCCATGCTGCTCATGTGCTCCGAACTTGGATTCCACGTCGCCGACGATCCCGATGAGAGAGGCGTGAAGCAGGTGACGCTGCCGCTCGACGAAGTGCCGGCGCTGGCGGATTGACCTTCCCGTCATTCCGGGACGGCGCGAAAGCGCCGGGCCCGGAATCCATAACTCCGGTCTGTAATTATGGATTCCGGGTTCGCGCACTTCGTGCGCGCCCCGGAATGACGAGATTTATGGCAGCACGCATTGCGCCACCAACCCGCGGGCGCGCGCGTCGACCATGCCGAGCGCGCGCAGCACCAGCAGCGTCGCGGTCTGCACCGCTTCGCGGCTGCCGGCCGCATCATCATCGTGCGACGGCGCCAGCGGTCCGATCAGTCCTTCCATCAGCGCACCGACGATGGCCGGCGCGGCGAGGCGGGCATCCTGATCGGGCAGATGGCCGCCGGCGATCGCGGTCTGGATGCGCTTCGCCAATTCGGCGGCGAGCGACTGGCGGAAATCGAGCCGCAAGGCGTCGACGTGGGCATCGACCGGCTCGGCGATCACCGCCCAGGCCAGCCGGCGCGCGTTGAGCGCGCGGGCGGCGAAGGTGGCGATGCAGGCCGCCAGTGCCGACAGCGGCCCGGGCGCGGCATCGGCGGCGGCCTTCATGGCGTCGAGCTCGCGGCCGGCGACGGCGGCCACCAGTTCGGCGACCAAATCGGTCTTGGACGGGAAGTAGCGATAGACGGTGCCGGCGGCGATGCCGGCGCGCGCGGCGACCGCGGCGATCTGCACCGCGCCCATGCCGGCCTCGGCGGCGATGGCGCCGGCGGCGTCAAGGATCGCCTGTTCGCGCTCGGCCAGACGGCGAACCACATTCTCGGTGCGGCGATAGGGCATGCAATGAGTGAACGATGATTCAGAGCACAATGACAAGCGCCAAATTCGTGGCACTCCCCTCGCCCCGCTTGCGGGGAGAGGGTGGCGAGCCAACGGGTCGGCGCGAAGCGCCGCCCGATGACAGGCTCCGCGAGCCGGGTGAGGGGCAATTCCTTGCGCTTAGGCGGCCGCCCTCTCCCCGCACGCGGGGAGAGGGAAAGAAAGTGCGTCAGCTTCGATGTGTCGAAGTCTTGCCGCCGCCGCCGGCGAGCGCCTTTTCGCGGATGCCGGAGAGCGTCGCGGTCGGCGTGATCGCTTCCGGGTCGATCTTCAGATGGATGATGGCCGGCTTGCCGGAGGCTCGAGCCGCGGCGAAGGCAGCGGGGAAATCGGCGGTCTTCTCCACCAGGACGCCGAAGCCGCCGAAGGCTTTTGCGTAGGCGACGAAGTCCGGGTTCTTCAGCGCGGTCGCGATCACGCGGCCGGGATAGTCGCGCTCCTGATGCATGCGGATGGTGCCGTAGAGTCCGTTGTCGGCGAGCACGACGATCACCGGCAATTCGTATTGCACAGCCGTGGCGAAGTCCTGCCCGGTCATCAGGAAATCGCCGTCGCCGGCAATGCACACCACCACACGGTCGGGATGCAGGGTCTGCATCGCCAGCGCGGCCGGAAATCCGTAGCCCATGGACCCGGAGGTCGCCCCCACCAGCGTCGCGAATTCGCGCACGCGGTAGAAGCGATGGATCCAGGCGGCGAAGTTGCCAGCGCCGTTGGTCAGGATCGATCCGGTCGGCAAATTCTCGCGCAGCCACACCAGGATCTCGCCGAGATTGACCGCGCCCGGCACCGGCGTCGCCTTCTCGCTCCAGCTAAGATAGTCGGCGTGCGCGACGTCGGCTTCGCCCTTCCAGGGAATCTCATCGGGCGGCTGCAAGCCTTCCAGTGCCGAGCAGAACGCGGTCGGCGCCGCATGGATCGCAAGATGCGGATGATAGACGCGGCCGAGTTCCTCGGCGCCCGGGTGCACATGCACCAGCTTCATCTGCGGCTCGGGAATGTCGAACAGCGTGTAGCTCTGCGACGGCATCTCACTGAGACGGCTTCCGATCAGCAGCACCAGGTCGGCGCCTTTCACGCGCGCGAGCAGCTTCGGGTTCGGCCCGATGCCGAGATCGCCGGCGTAACAAGCGTGCAGCGCGTCGAACAGATGCCCGCGGCGGAAGGTGGTGGCCACCGGCAGCGCGAAGCGCTCGGCAAAGCGCATCAGCGCGGCCGTGGCCTGCTCCGACCAGCGGCTGCCGCCGACGAGCATGATCGGGCGTTTCGCCGCCCACAACAGCTTCTGCAGCCGGCTCATGTCGGTGGGGCCCGGCCAGGTTTCCAGCGGCTCGAAGGCGGCGGCGTCGGGCACCACGGCGCGTTCGATCAGCATGTCCTCAGGGACCGCGATCACCACCGGCCCGGGGCGGCCGTTGCAGGCAGTGTGGAAGGCGCGCGACACCAGCTCGGGAATGCGCGCGGGGTCGTCGATTTCCGTCGCCCATTTGGCGATCGAGCCGAACACCGCACGGTAGTCGAGCTCCTGGAACGCCTCGCGCTCGCGCATATGGCGCCCGACCTGGCCCACGAACACGATCATCGGCGAGGAATCCTGGCGCGCGATGTGGATGCCGGCGGAGGCATTGGTGGCGCCCGGGCCGCGGGTGACGAAACAGACGCCAGGGCGGCCGGTGGTTTTGCCGACCGTCTCGGCCATGATCGCGGCAGCGCTCTCGTGCCGGCAGACGGTGAGCGCGATGTCGCGATCATGGAAGGCATCGAGCGCGGCAAGATAGCTTTCGCCCGGCACGCAGAAGACGTGGCGCACTCCGTGGATCGCCAACTGGTCGACCAGGATTTCGCCGCCGCTTCGCATATTGTCCTTGCCGCGCATTGGCGACCCTGCTCCTGCGTCGCCATCGCTATCCGCCATCGGCCGGATGGAGTCCAGACCCTCGTGCTGCTTGCAAAACTACGGCCTGAACCCGACCGTTCCGCGATGGCGACTTCGCCGACCTCCGCTCAGGAACCGACAGCTGCTGTCAGGTGTCGCTCACGCGCCGTCCGGGAGGTGCCCCAAGCAGACATCGCAGCTGTGGTTCAAATGACGGAATTGCCGCGTCTACAGCGGCCTGATTTCCACCTTGCGGAATTTTACCACGCCCTTGTCGCTGGCGACGCCCTTGTCGTCCTTGAGCCCGAGGCCATGCTGCAGCGCGATCCGGCCACTCGAAAACTTGGCATCCTGCGCGCCGTCGACGGTCTTTTGCCCATTGAGCGTCACGGTGAAGGTCGAGCCCTTGGCCGTGATCTCATAGACGTTCCATTTGCCGCCGGCTTTCGGCATCGGATTGACCTTGGCGACGTCGACGATCGCGCCGGTGCCGTATTCCTGCACGGGCCGCGCGTCCCAGATATTCACTTCGTAGGCGGTTTTGCTGCCGACTTTTTCGGGATCGGTGCAGCGGATGAAGATGCCGCTGTTGGCGACGTCATCGATCCAGAATTCGGCCCGAAGCTGAAAGTCGGTGTAGGAGTTCTTCGAGACCAGAAAGCCATTTCCCTTGTCAGCCACAACGACGCCGTCCTCGAGCTTCCAGTTGGCGTCACCGACCTTGTTGAAGTTGTCGAGGTTCTTGCCGTCGAACAGAGTGACCCATCCCGCGCCGGCCTGACCGGACGCTTCGTGCGAGTGCCAGACAGCGCTGAAGGCGATAAAAAGCAGCGCGATGGTGATGGCGGACCAGCGTTTCATGGTGACGTCCTCCCGTACTGTTGAAGATTTTGTCGTTGCCAGGGTTCTGGAGTCTGGGCGGCGTCGCAATTGCTCCGATAGTCCCCAGACAATTCCTGGAGCGGCGACAACGATAGCAAACGGCGGGGTTCCCCGGAAGCCATGGGGAGGCAGCAAGCGCAGCGTCAGCAAAATCCGGGAAATGAGCGCACGGATTCGGTCGTATTCGACCGCTCCGCAAGGCCCAATGTCCGCTGTGGATCAAAACCCGAAATGACCGCAGCGTGTTCCCGTGTCCGCTCGACAGCCGCATGCGGCCATCCACCGATGCCGTCAAGCCCGCCACCCGGGTCCGGCCGGAGCTTGCCATCGGGCCGCGCTTCGCGCGGACCGTTGGGCCGGCCCGAGTGTAACCCGTGTGCCGAGCATCCACGTCTCTTGAATTCGCATTGGAAATTCGCGGATGGTCGGGACAGCTATCAGCGGTTGATCTTCGGCGCGAACGGCGCCGGGACCATCAGGCTGTTGCGCTGCTCGATGACGTTGCCGGCCTTGGCGTTCTCCGCCAGGAAGTGCTTCCAGTCCGGATCCTGCATCATCTTCGCGCGCTTTTGCTCGCGGTCGGCGGCGCTGTCATAGACCCAGCCGTGCACCAGCGTGTTGAGTTCGCCGCTTTCGGCAACCAGGTAATAGTGCGGCTCGCCCATGTAGCGAAGCTGCACCGGATAGGCGAGCTTGCCGTAGAGGTCGAGCTGCGCCGGCACCCGGCCCGGCAGGATTCGATAGGTACGATGGTCGATGAGCACTTAGCTCCTCCCTTGAATGGCCGCTTGGCTTGCGGCGATGCGCGCACTCTCCCGACCCGCCGCGGGGTGGTCAATAGACTTGGCGTGCGCAAGGCAAGCATTTTGCTTGCGGGGACGGCGCGTTTGCCGTTCAGGTCACCGGCTCGACCGTGACCACCTGGTAGGTGTGCATCTCGCCGTCCTCGTTGCGGATCGAGACGTATTCGCCCGGGCGGAATGCATGCGCGCCGAAGCGATAACCGCTCTCGTCGTCGTCCACGGCGGTCGGGTCGTAATCGAAGATCCAGCGCGCGTGCTCGGGTCCGCCCGGCTTGTGCGCCAGGAGGCCGGTTTCGTCGTCCTGGCCTTCCCAGAACCGGCGCACGCGGCAATTCTCGCGATGCTGGCGCCAGAGCTCGACGTCGATATGGCCCTTGTCGTCGAGCGGGGCGACGAATTCGTAACCATGCCGCGACGAGCCCTCCGGGAACTCCTTGGAGCGAGCGAGATTGAGCCTGATGCGTTTGAAAGAATGCGGCAGCGTGGTCACGGTAGGGTCTCCATCGTCGATAATGCCAAATTTGTCGTTGCCATCATGGCCGCATGCGGCCAAGGCGCGTATTGATCTGGATCAGCCCGGCGATGCTTTAGCACATCGACTATGGCGTGGGTACGAGCGCGCCCCGAGGACAAGATGACCCCGGCCGAGACCTCGCAACAGGCGGTCGTCGATTTCCTCGGCGATCCTGCCACCCATGGCGGCGCGCCGGTTGCGCTGATCGTCACTCATGCCGCGCGGGTCTTCCTAGCCGGCCCGCGCGCCCTCAAGATCAAGCGCGCCGTGCGTTTTCCATTCCTCGATTTTTCCACTTTGGCGAAGCGCAAGGCCGTCTGCGAGGCCGAGATCGAGGTCAACCGCGCGTTCGCGCCGGCGATCTATCGCGGCGTGGTGGCGATCACGCGCGAGGGCGACGGAAGGCTCGCGATTGGCGGCAACGGCACGCCGGTGGAATGGGCGGTCGAGATGCGGCGCTTTGACGAGACGCAGACGCTCGATCATTTGGCCGATGCCGGGCGGATCGATGACGCGCTCGCCGACGCGCTCGGACGCGCGGTGGCGCGCGCGCATGCGGCGGCGCCGGTGGTCACGACCGGCGGCTTCATCGATACGCTGGCCGAGATCGTCGCGCAGAACGATTCGGAGCTGCGCGCGGCACCCGAGCTATTCCCGCCGCAAGCGGTCGCCGCGCTCACCGAGGCGACGCGTGCTGCGTTGCAGCGCGTGCGGCCGCTGCTCGCCGCGCGCGAATGCGCAGGATTAGTGCGGCGATGTCACGGCGATCTGCACCTCGGCAATATCGCGCTGCTCGATGGCGCACCGGTGCTGTTCGACGCCATCGAATTCGATCCAGCGTTAGCCACCGGCGACGTGCTCTACGATCTCGCCTTCCTGCTGATGGACCTGATCGAGCGCGCCCTGCCGCAGCCTGCGAATATCGTACTCAATCGCTATCTGATGCAGACGCGGCGGGCGGAGGATCTCGATGCGCTGGCCGCGCTGCCGCTGTTCATGTCATTGCGCGCGGCGATCCGCGCCAAGGTCACCGCCGCGCGACGGACGCAAGACGCGACACGCACGAGCGTCGAGCAAAGCGCGCGCGATTATTTCACGCTCGTCGCAAGACTGCTGGCGCCGCCTGAACCGACACTGGTGGCGGTGGGCGGGCTGTCGGGCACCGGCAAGTCGCTGCTCGCGCGCGCCATCGCGGCCGACATTCTCCCCGAACCGGGCGCGGTATTGCTGCGCAGCGATGTCGAGCGCAAAGCCCTGTTCGGCGTCACCGAGGCCGACCGGCTGCCGCAGACCGCGTATGCGCCCGACGTCACGACACGCGTGTATGCCGCGCTCGGCGAGAAGGCGCGCCGCGTGCTCGCCGCCGGTCATTCGGCCATCGTGGACGCGGTGTTTGCCGACGCGGGCGAGCGGGCTGACATCGCGCAAGCGGCGGCCAGCGGCGCGTTCCAGGGGCTGTTCCTGACCGCGGACCTTGGCGTCCGCGTCGCCCGCGTCGGCATGCGCAAAGGCGATGCCTCCGATGCCGATGCCGCGGTCGCCCGGGCCCAGCAACAATACGATCTCGGCGCCATTGATTGGCACCAGGTCGATGCTTCCGGCGAGCCCACGGAGACGCTGCGCCGCGCCAAAGCGGCGCTCGGGCGATGATGCGACAGCTATGCATCCGGCGACCCGCTGCTCCGTCGCCCTCCCCCTTGGCGGCCTTGCCAAAACCGATAGCGTCGCCAGTCCACGACGCCTGCCCCGCCGGTTCCCCACGCGCATGATCCCGAAAAGTGGAAACCGGTTTTCGGACAAGATGATGCGCCAAGCCAAATGATGAATGCCGCCGCGCAAGACCGCAATTTTTTCACGCGCCAGCTCGCGGTCGGGCTTTGCGGCTATTGCGCCTTCATCAATCTGTATTCGCCGCAGGCGATCCTGCCGCTGCTGTCGCAGGAATTCGGCGCCGGCGCGGCCGAAATCTCCACCATCATGACCGCCGGCACGCTTGCCGTAGCGCTGATCGCGCCGTTCACCGGCACCGTCGCCGACGTGCTGGGGCGCAAGCGCGTCATCGTCACCGCCATGCTGATCCTGGCGGTGCCGACGATCATGGCGGCGTTCGCGCCGACGCTGTCGGCGCTGATCTTCTGGCGTTTCGTGCAAGGGCTGGTGCTGCCGCCGATCTTCGCCGTTACCATCGCCTATATCGGCGATGAATTTTCGGCGCACGAGGCAACCGCCGCCGCTGGCGTCTATACCTCCGGCGCAAGCCTCGGCGGCTTCAGCGGACGTTTCGTCACCGGCATTCTCTCCGACCTCATCGGCTGGCGCTACGCCTTCGTCGCGCTCGCGCTGACGACCATCGCCGGCGCGCTGGCGGTGTCGGTGCTGCTGCCGCGCGAACGCAAATTCGTTCGCTCGGAAGGGCTGATCACGTCGGGGCGGCAGATGCTGCGGCATTTCCGCAATCCGCAACTGGTGGCGACCTACGCGGTCGGTTTCGGCGTGCTGTTCAATTTCATCGCCACCTTCACTTATGTCAGTTTCCGCCTGGCCGCCGCTCCGTACAATCTCTCGGCCAGCGCCCTCGGCACGATCTTCGTGGTTTATCTGGTGGGCTCGGCATTGACGCCACTGACCGGCTGGGCAGTCGGCCGCATCGGCCGGCGGCACTTCATGATCGGCAATATCGCATTGTGGACGGCCGGAATCGCGCTGACACTGGCCTCGCCGCTCTGGGTGATCGTGCTCGGGCTCGCGATCTGCGCCGGCTGCGGCCTGCTCTGCCAGGCGGTGTCGACCGGCTATGTCGCCGTCACCGCGCAGGCCGGACGCTCGTCCGCCGTCGGCCTGTATGCGACGAGCTTCTATCTCGGCGGCAGTTTCGGTGCCGCCTTGGGCGGCATCGCCTGGACGCTCGCCGGCTGGCCGGCCTGCGTCGCCATGGTCGCCGTCATGCTGGCGATCATGGCGATCATCGTCATCACCGCCTGGACGCGCACCACAAACGCCATGCCGCCGCCGAGCCCGATCGAGCCGGCGTGAGCGGATTTAATCGGCGGTCTTGCGCGCCGTTAAGCGACTGGATCCCGTGTCTTGTTGGCTGCCAGGACGCCGACTGTCGCCGGTACCCTCGCCGCGTCGGCAACCGCGTAGCGACGCAATGTTTCGGCGGCCGCGAGGGCGAACAGCAACTTCGACACCAGGCTCACGGAATAAGGCACTAGATGCACGAAGGCCGGGCTGATCACCGGCAGAACCACAAAGAAGTTGGTCGCCCATACCGCGGCAAGCGCCGCGAACGCGACGATATAGAGGCTGCGCACGCTGTGGCTGCGCGCCACCGTTTGCCACAGGCCGGCCAGCACGACGCCCAGCATGACCGCCAGCAGCATGTGCACGGCGATCCCCATGGAGACGGGCGCCGCGGGCAGCAGGGCGCTCACGCCGGCCGCCGTGGTCACGCCGCGCGCCAGGGTCGCGGCATTGCCGTCGGTCAAGGCTGCGTACAGGGATACCCAGGCAATCTCCGCCAGCCCGCCGGCGGTGCCTGCCAGGATGCCGTATTTGATTGTTTCGCTGCTGCTCAGTCGACCTATCGCCATTGGATTGCTCCCCTAAAGGCCGCCCATTTAAATAAGAATAACCGAGCACGATGGCCGGCGCATTGATCGCTATCAAATAATTTGGATTTGTGAGCGCGTCGCGATCGACGCGATTGCCCCCCGGCCGCCCAAATAAAAACGCCCGCCACCAGGGCGGGCGTTCGTAGCGAGAGGCAGAGCCTTACCCCTGCGGCTGGGGTGCGACTTCGCCCGTCGGCGCATCCGGCCGCGGGCGCTGCTTGCCGGCCGGCGGCACGGCGGACGAGCGCGGCGTGGTCGGCTCGATCACCGACTCGCGCACTGGACGCTTGCCCTGGATCAGGTCCTTGATCTCGTCGCCGGTCAACGTCTCGAACTCGAGCAGGCCCTTGGCCAGCACTTCGAGATCGGCGCGCTTGTCGGTGAGGATCTGCGTAGCCTCGGCCAGCCCCGCCTCGACCAGTTTGCGCACTTCGGCGTCGATCTTGCGGCTGGTCTCTTCCGAAATGTTCTGCTGGCGCGACACCTGATAGCCGAGGAACACCTCGTCCTGGTTCTCGCCATAGGCGACGGGCCCGAGCGCATCGGAGAGGCCCCAGCGCGTGACCATCATGCGGGCGAGCTTGGTCGCTTGCTCGATGTCGGAGGCCGCTCCGCTCGTCACCTTTTCCCGGCCGAACACCATGTCCTCGGCGACTCGGCCGCCCATGATGATGGCGAGGCGGGATGTCATCTGCTCGCGGCTCATCGAAAGCTTGTCGCGTTCCGGCAGTTGCATAACCATGCCGAGCGCGCGGCCGCGCGGAATGATGGTGGCCTTGTGCACCGGGTCGGTC
>Ga0097691_1001887_pt1 | contig 14750 bp, 15 predicted proteins | sample NGESurdeep072012_8_FD_72858 | JGI IMG/M metagenome (GOLD analysis project Ga0097691, IMG submission 72858) | Arctic peat soil microbial communities from Barrow, Alaska - NGEE Surface sample 210-1 deep-072012 | ecosystem: Environmental > Terrestrial > Soil > Wetlands > Peat ...
TGTTCCTGATGCCGAGTCAGCATCATCACCTCGACCACCGGTTGGTTCCTCGCCAAACGAATGGGTTTTCTCGATGTCGGCTACCCGGAGTTCCATTGGGTCATCGCGGCCCTCGTCATCGTGACGATCCTGACCATCCAGGGCACGGGAATCCTGCTGCCGACGAATCTGCGCCTCTATTTCGAGCTGCAGAAGCCGAACCCGGATAGCGCCAAGATCGGGCGCTGGATGCGCTGGTTCGTGGGCGTGGTGGCGATCCAGGGCACGATGCAAGTCGCCATATTCGTGGTCATGGCGAAGTTCGCGACCGGGCTGTAGCGCCCTTGTGCATACCGAAACTTAAACCCGGACGTAGTGATGTTGAGCCCTCCGAGGATTTGGTGTGAACGAATTACTCTGGTCTGATGAATCGGACGAGAAATCGGCACATCCTTGTGCAAAGACCGATGCGTTCTGACGGAGTTGTAGTAATCGGCGTATGATTTTAGACTCCGGCGCAGATGTGCCTCGCCCAAAACAATAACGGTCTAAGCACTCGCGCCGGATCGATCCGATCAACCGTTCGGCAAAGCCATTCTGCCAAGGTGCCACGACCAGAACCCCAGACGGACTGCTAACGGACGCCCGGCGCGTCGCGATCGAGGCCCTTGGCAGCAAGATCATCCAGGTACGACTGGAATCGCTGTTCCGCACTCCCTCCGATCTCACGTAGGAATGCCCACGAAAAGATTCCGGTATTGTGCATGTCATCGAAGCCGAGGCGTACCGCATAATTGCCGACGGGATCGACTGAGAGAATCCTAACACTGCGCTTGCCACCGACCGTCTTGCGCTCGGATTCGGAATGACCTTGGACTTCAGCGGAGGGACTCATCACGCGCAGCAGTTCTGCGGAGAGTTCGAAAGATGCGCCATCATCGAACACAACATTAAGCGTACGCCGATCCTTCGCGAGGCGAACTTCAACCGGCCAAGGTGGGGTAGCGCTCGTCTGGCTCACATCGCGACTCCACTTCAAGATATTATTTGGCACTAGATGATCGATAATGGATTGTGAAAAATGGGCAACCTCATTTCGCGCGGCGTGAAGCTTCGTATACGCCCGTGCTCTTTGTTGTCGCAACGTCGCACACGTAGTCAACGGGCGGGGGGTTTGCCATGAGTCAATAATTCGCTGAAAGCAAGCGAGCATAGCAATTACTTCTCTTGCTTTGCGCACTACTTGCACTACCTTGTGCAAGGTATCACCTTACTAGAGGCACCATCATGAAAGCTTTTATTGCAGCAGTGATTTGCGCGGTAGCGATCGGGGTCGGGGCGTCATATGTTCTCCGTACGCAACAGGAGACGGTCGACGTCGCATTTTCAACAAGCAGCGCGCGGGTTGGCGATCCGGGACACAATCTGGTCGGGATGAATTAGAATTGAGCGCCCCTTAAAGCTTTGGAATGGCGAGAACGCTCGTATTCCGATCTTAATCAGCATCTCAGACGCTCAAGTTATTCTTTGATGCTGTCGCGTTCGGCCAATCCTCCAAGGACTGAAGGAAGCCGCGCCATTTAAATTGTTCCTGGGAGTATACTCCGCGAAGCCGCCATGAGTTGGTTTTGCAGTGAGAATGTCGACGGGTCGGCGGCGGCGTTTTGCTGGCACCGCTCGACCCCGCCAGACCATTCACCTTCATGCCGTTTTCCCATGACTAAATGAGGGGCGCACGCCAGACGCCGCCTCTCATGTGCGGTCGGTCTTTATCAGACCGAGAAGATTTCTCTCTTCCGCAGGTTCCTCTTCACCCTCGATCTCATGGAAAGTGAATGCGCGCGCATTCGCGTGCAGCCGATCGGCCCCCGACACCAATTTCCTTGGCTTCAGCGTGCGAAACCGCTCGCGGATCTCGCCATTCTCGACGCTGCGCTGCACGGCGAGCAGCGTCTGTGGCGGATGATCGCAGAGCGAAGTCGCAAAGGCGACCTCTTCTTCCGCCGCAGCGCGAGCGGCCTGGAGATCGGGTGCACCAAATTGCGCCAAAAGATGCGCGGCGAGGCACTCAACAGCACTTTGCATGTCCGCTTCGGTCGCCTCGGTCACGATGGCAAGCGTCGACCAGCCGAGACTTTTGATACCAAGGAAGCCGGAGCGCAGGGCGACACGTTGTTTTTGGCCGAGGGTGGCTGGATCATTGCAGTCTCTGAACACGAACGTCCCGGAGATGGCCCACTCGCCCGGATCTGCCGCCCGTTCGAACACGAATGTGTCCGACGGGTCGAGCCTGATGGTGCGCGGAAGCCTCAGCATCTTCGCCTCAAACGAGCCTGGGACCGCGGAGGCCTGGATCATACCAGGCCACCCGCCCAAGACCCTCGAGAAGGCTCGCCCGAACCCGAGAGTCGCCATCAGCAGGAGCATCGATCAGGAGATCACCGTTTCGATCGATACCGCGCCTCCCACTGTCCTCTTTGTTCGCTAATCGCGCCAGATACGCGTCGGCGATTGGCTCAAATCCGCGCTCGTTCCATTGATCGAAGGCAGTCATCAGATGTCGGGCAAAACTGCTGATAAGCGCCTCTGTCTCGACCATTTCAAACCCGGCGCCCATCAGCGACGTTCCCCAGGGTGCCGAGGCGGTCTCAAGTTCAGCCATATCCGCCGCGCGCAACATGACACCAAGCACCAGCCAGGCCGGCACCTCGTCCTCCTTGCAATCCGGCGGCCAGCCGAGCCGGGCGCCCCCGACAAGACCTTGATCGAAACAAATCGCATCGGGCCATTCAAAGCTGACTGAACGCTCGGGTGGGCAATGGGCGGCAATGGCATCGCCAATCGCATTCATCCCCGCGAACAGCGCGCGCCGCGCCAATACCAACGGCTCGTCGGGCTCCAGGACGACTGCGAATTCAACGAGATCGTAGCGCCCAACCCAGATGAGCGTTCCCGCGCCCGCCTCGCTTGCAATGGCGAGACCACGCGCGAATGCATCGCCGCTCTCGCGCAACGGTACCAGCGTGTAGCCGGGAGGCAGGTCGAACGCCCGCTCCGCATCTCTAGGGCCCGACTTCATGCGACCAATTTCTCCTAAGCGATTTGTATCTGGGCAGTCTATAATATCGAGGTTAAGTTGACGACGCATCAGTTCCGGTTCCTTCCGAACCTGAAAACAGCCGGCTGAACGGCATCGCGGCGTCGGGAGAAAATGATGGGTAACACCACGCCTCATCTGATGATCTGTACATGCGAGAAAACCATGCCTCTCGATGCCCAGGCGATCGGCCGCGCCTGCACGGGGCGGATCACCCAGGCCAACCAGCTCTGCGGGCTCGATCTCAACCAGTTCAAGGCGGCGCTTGCCGATGGCGTACCGTTAACGGTCGCCTGTACCCAGGAACTACCCTTGTTCCAGGAAGTCGCGGAAAATCTTGCCCCCTCCTCCGCGCTCACCTTTGTCAACATTCGCGAGACCGGGGGATGGGCGAAGGATGCGGCGGCGGCTGGCCCGAAGGCTGCGGCACTGATCGCGGCGGCAGCCGAGGAGATGCCGCCAATCGCGCTGGTCACGCTCGAAAGCGATGGCGTTGCGCTGGTGTATGGCCGTGACGAGGTGGCGATCGAGGTTGGCCAGCACCTCGCGGATCGTCTGGACATCACGGTTCTTTTGACCAGGCCAGGCGATGTGGCGCCTCGCCGTACGAACGAGTTTCCGGTCTTGAAGGGCAGCGTGCGCAACGCGCGCGGACATCTCGGCAAGTTCGAACTCACGATCGACGATTACGCCTTGCCGGCACCGTCATCGCGCAGCCGGCTGGTGTTTGGAAACCCGCGCAACGGCGCGGTTTCGACCTGCGATATCTTGCTCGATCTCAGCGGCGGCTTGGCACTGTTTCCCGCACATGAGTTGCGGCCGGGCTATTTGCGCGCCGACCCGCGTGACCGCGTCGCGGTCGAAAAAATGATCGCGGACGCCGGACACCTGGTCGGTACCTTCGACAAACCGCGCTTCATCCAGTTCGACGAATCACTCTGTGCCCATTCGCGCTCCGGAATCACCGGCTGCACGCGCTGTCTTGACCTTTGTCCGACCGGCGCGATCACTCCGAACGGCAACGCCGTGGCGATCGACCCCGCCATTTGTGCAGGTTGCGGCTCCTGCGCCGCGGCCTGTCCGACCGGAGCGGCATCCTATGCGCTGCCAAGCGTCGATGTCCTGATGCGGCGGCTGCGCACGCTGATGCAGGCCTATCGCAAGGCTGGCGGTAGCAATGCCGTCGTGCTGTTTCATGACGCCGATCAAGGCGAGCCGCTCATCGATGCGCTGGCGCGGTTCGGCGATGGCCTGCCGGCAAATGTACTCCCGGTCCGGGTCAACGAAGTCACGCAGATTGGGCCCGAGGCGATTGCGGCGCTGTTCGCTTATGGCGCGGCCGGCGTCGCATTGCTGACGCGCGCAAAACCCAGTCACGATCCTCTCGGCCTGCGGCGGGTTGTGGAGACGTCGGGAACCATCGTCGCAGCGCTCGGCTTCGGCGATGGGCTGGTGCGTGTCATCGAGACCGATGATCCTGATCAACTCCGTGCCATGCTGGACGCCGCGCCTGCCGGCGTTGCAACCCAAAAGCCCGCCACCTTCGTTGCGCGCGGTGCGAAGCGCAGCCTGCTCGAAACCAGTTTTCGCGAACTGCATTTCGCGGCGCCGGTGCCCGTCGATGTCGTGACACTTGCGCCTAGCGCACCATTCGGCGGTGTTTTGCTGAATGTCGAGAGCTGCACGCTCTGTCACTCCTGTGTGACCGCTTGTCCCACCGGCGCACTGTCGGACAATCCAGACCGCGCGATGCTGCGCTTCACTGAGAGCATCTGTGTACAATGCGGGCTCTGCGAAGCGACCTGTCCCGAAGACGCCATTACGCTGCAACCGCGGCTCGATTTCCAGGCGTGGAATGCGCCGCAGCGGATATTGAAGGAAGAGGATCCCTTCCTTTGCATCGGATGTCGCAAGCCGTTCGGCACGAAAAGCACAATCGAACGTGTGGTCGCCAAGCTTGAGGAAAAGCACTGGATGTTTACCGGCGCCAATGCTCGGCGCATCGACGTTGTGAAGATGTGCGAGGACTGTCGCGTTGAGGCCGTCGTCCACGAAAGTTTCGATCCTCATGCGGTGCCGCGCCCGCCGACCATGACCACCGAGGATTACTTGCGCGCCCGCGAGGCGAGCAAGGACGGCCCGATCAGGTAGTCACGAGCGCCGTCAAACGCGCTGCAGCAAGTCAGTCAGGAGATCTGTGTGTCCGTTACCGAGACCGAAGCGAAGGCGCGCGCGACGTCGAAGCCAGCTGGCATTCCGGGTATCAAGCATATCGTCGCGGTCGCCTCAGGCAAAGGCGGCGTCGGAAAGTCCACGACGTCATGCAATCTCGCGCTTGGGTTCGCCGCGCTCGGGCTGAAGGTCGGCATCCTTGATGCGGATATTTACGGTCCCTCGCAGCCAAAACTGTTCGGGCTGCGCGGCAAGCCACGGCTGATCGGCGCGCGCACGCTGGAGCCGATGGAGCGCTTCGGCGTGAAAGTCATGTCGATTGGCTTTCTGGTCGAGGAAGACCTCGCGATGATCTGGCGCGGGCCGATGGTGATATCAGCCATCAGCCAGATGCTGCGCGAAGTCGCCTGGGGCGATCTCGACGTGCTCGTAGTCGATCTGCCCCCGGGCACGGGCGATGCGCCGCTCACCATGGCACAACAGACGCCGCTCGCAGGCGCGGTGATCGTCTCGACGCCGCAGGACATTGCGTTGATCGATACGAGGCGCGGCGTCGCCATGTTCCGGAAAGTCAATGTGCCGTTGCTCGGCGTGATCGAGAACATGTCGAGCTTCTGCTGTCCCGATTGCGGCCACGTGTCGCCAATCTTCGGCCATGGCGGCGCGCGGATCGAGGCCGAAAAGATCGGTGCGCCCTTCCTCGGCGAGATACCGCTGGACATCCAGATTCGCGTGACCTCGGATGACGGGCGTCCGATCGTTGCGACCGAACCCGAGAGCGTGCACGCCAAGCTCTACATCGGCATCGCCCGTCAAGTCTGGTTGACGCTGTCAACGGGACGAGCCGGCAAGCCCGCGCCGCGCATCGTCATCGAGTGAATATGGCGAGTTTGCGCAGCATGTCTGGCTCGAAGTGAGGTCGTCGACGCGTTGAAAGGAGGATTTTCGACGACAGCGCTTCCGCCCGTACGTCGAAACTAAGTTACATCGAAGCGGGGCCGTGCGCCGCCGTGACCGTGCCGGTGAGATGGCGTCCGAACATCCAGTTCGCGAGCGAGTTGCACCTTCGATGTCGCCACGTCCACACTATGCACGGGAACAATTTGCGCAGGAGTGGGATCTTGCGGAGTATTCTGTGTCGAATGCGAATCCACGTCATTATCGGCCATGTCTTGCCGCAGCCCCGAACTTGCCGCGCATTCAGCCGGTTGTGGCGTGGCCTGTTCTGACGGCAAGGGAGCGGCAGAAGGTAGCGCAACGCCCGCGCTCATCTCATTCCCTCCAGTCAACTGGGCAAGCAGTCGTTGAATATCCCCTGGCTCCAAAGTGCCAAATCCAGGTATTCCTCCGGGGGCATTGAAGTCCCAGGAATTCTCCGAAAGTCCAATAAAGTCGCGAATTGCGGGATCCGCGGACCAGCCGCGCCGGAGTGCCGCACGGGCGAGTTCAGACGGAACCCCTTTGCCGAGGAACGCGCGAAGGTCGGTCTCGGCACTGATTGAGTTAAGGGTCGGCAAGCTCGCCAGATCGAACGGCGGCGGGACATCACCTGGCTGAGCGGCACCGGACGTGGCGCAAGCCTCACTATCGTGAGGCGCGTTACCGGCATCACCCTCGCTTGTGCGGGCGTCACTCTTGCGACGGGACCACCGCGCCAGAAGACTCTCAGGACCTGTCATCGTCGTTTCCTCGGTGAGGTCCGCGACGCGCCATCGCCTCCGGATCGGCGCGATCACGCTTCCGCTTGTCGAATACAGTTTCAACATGGTGCTGCGACACGAAAGCGGCAATGGCTTCGCGGACCGGCTCCGGCATCGCAACCGCTTCGACTATCGCACTCCCCGCCTCGGTCAGGCTCTCGCCTTCAGCGGGATCCGCGGTGACGGCTGCGATCTGGTAAGGCGGTTCGCCGCCTGTCGCGTGCAGCGAGACCCAAATGGATGGCGCACCGGAAACAAGATTGTCGCGATAGTTGCCGGTCTCCGATCTGTAAAGCTCGATCTCGGCCGCCCCCGCGTAGAACATCGAGGACTCGCCGTCATTCGACAGTACCGTCCATGGAGCAGTGTCAGGGAGGCCGCTCAGCACCGCAACGGGCAGCCAAATGACGTCCAGCCACTCGGACTTGGTCTTTCGTCGTTCGATGACGACACCGACCGGAATGCGCGAAAAGGCCGCCGTCATGTCAATTGACCGGTTCCGGATGCCGGATCGGCAGGCCGGTCAAAAGGTTCTGGGGTTTCATATGCAGCACTTTGTCGGGTGTCATCGCCAGGACCAGGTACACAGGTTCCGATCCGATCTTTTCGGCAACCACCGTGGGGTCCTTGAACTTCACCTCGTAGAGACCGACGACACTGGCCTGGCCTCTCGGGTCAAGAGAGCTGCCGTTCCACAATGTATCGCCAATTTGCGTGCCCACGGCATCCAGACCCAAATACCAGTTGAAGCTGACATCGCGCATTTCGGTCAACGGCTTAATCTCGACATCGACCGCAAGCATATGTTTGATCCAGCGCGTCATCACCTCGCCCAGCTTCGCCAATCCGGGCTGTCCGGCGGTGAGGTCGAGCGCCATGTCAAACGCATCGCTGCGCTCCCAATAGGTATGCGCGTTATCCTCGACCATGACATCGATCTCCGCTTCCGTCGGGGGACCGAGCATGGATACCAGCGGCGACAATGGTGTGTTGCCGGTGCCGGCGATGGTCTCGTCGTCAGCGGCGATCAACGAGCCTTCATGCACCGTCAGCCGTTGCGGACGAAACAGCAATTCAGCGGCACGAAGCACAAACGGATCGTCGCAACCGTCGAGCGCGTTGCGGAGGATCAAATGGACCAATTGGTTTAGAAATAACGGTGGCGTCTTCCCGACGCCGTGACGGACCAGATCCAGATAAGCCGCCTCCAGCGTTCTCTGCTGCAAGAGATGATCGCGAAAGGCGATTAAAAGGTCCCAGTTCTCCCGCGCGTCGGCGTCGAGCAACACCGCGATCTCTTCGCGCGCAATGCGACGGCGCGGATCTGCGAGCAGCACCGCATGCAGCGCATGTTCTGCCGCACAGGCCTCAGGCGGCGGAATCAGTTCCGGTCGGGCCAGATAAACCTTCAGAAACTCATCGGTCACAAGCAGGCCGCCACCGGCATTACGATCAGTCAGGTGGTGACCGCAGGACAACCAAAAATCCTTCATTCACTTTCTCCGCCAACGAGCGCCGCAAGATCGATCGTCTCGGCAAGCACGCTTTTACGATCAGCATCGAGACGCGCGAATGCAATAATCTTGGTTTGCTGCGGTGCACGGCGCGAAAGACGTCACGGACCACATCTTATTCGCAAATCCCTCGATCGCAACAACGTCGTTATCGCTGGACATCGGAATGCGGATAGCCGGCATAACGGGGACGAGTTCCATGCGAGTGGCGAGCCAATGCAATACTCCGCTTGCGATTTTTTTGCTGCTTGACTGGGGTAATGGAAGGTCAGATGCTTTGATATGCAACATGCGGATAAATCGACAATCCAGATCGATCGCATCGACGACGTCGATACTGCACGCATGGAAGAATACGCTTTGCTCGGCGCGCTGCTGAGGCGCGCACCGGATTCGGTGTTGCTAAAGGCGCTGTCCGGAATTCGCGGCGATTCGACGCCGCTCGGAGCCGCTCATGCGGCACTGGCGCGCGCCGCTGAGGAAGCCGATCCCGAACGCCTCGAGCGGGAATTTTTCGAACTGTTCATCGGCGTCGGCCGGGGCGAATTGTTGCCCTACGGCTCTTATTATCTCACCGGCTTTCTGAATGAACGCCCGCTGGCGCGGCTGCGCGACGATTTGCGCATGCTCGGAATCGTGCGGGCCGAACAACAGCACGAGCCGGAAGACCACGCCGCCATCCTTTGCGAAATCATGGCTGGTCTGGCTGGCGGAGTCCTTTCTGCGGCGCCGGACGCGCAAAAAAGACTCTTCGAGAAACATCTTGCTCCATGGATCGGACGCTTTCTTGCTGATCTCGAGGGGCTGAAAAAGGCAGATTTCTACCGGCACGTGGCAACCGTTGGACGTCTGTTCATCGACATCGAAACGGAAGCGTTCGCCCTGCCATCCTGAACGGGTGGCAGCGGAAACCTGGAGGAAACGAAATGGGACCGGACCACAAGCTGACGCTCGGGCGTCGTGATTTCCTTCGTGCGCTCGGCGCTGGCGCCGCAGTCGCGGCCGCGGCTCCGCTCGCGAGCGAAGGCAAAGCCGACAGCGAGACCAACGATGAGAAGCGCAAGTCTCGTTACAAGGAAACCGACCACGTCAAAGCCTATTACCGCGTTAATCGATATCCGAGCTGAGGGAGGCGTCCATGTTAGTCAAGAGAACAGAACGTCAATCGCGACACACTCGTCTCGCCGACTTAGCCGGTGGCGCCATTGGCGGCCTCGATCGCCGCAGCTTTCTGCGCCGCTCTGGTCTGGCCGCCGGCAGTCTCGCGGCATTAGGCACGCTGCCGCTGACTAGTGTGCGCAAGGCCGAGGCCGGTCCGCCAGCCTCTCCGGGCGCGGCAGTGGCAATCCGCAAGAATGTCTGCACCCATTGTGCCGTCGGCTGCACGGTCACCGCCGAGGTTTCGAACGGCGTGTGGATCGGTCAGGAGCCAAGCTGGGAAAGCCCGTTCAACCGGGGTTCTCATTGCGCCAAGGGCGCTTCAGTACGCGAGCTCGTGCATAGTGAACGGCGGCTCAAATATCCGATGAAGCTCGTCAATGGCCAGTGGACCCGCATCAAATGGGATCAGGCCATCAACGAGATTGGCGACAAGATGCTGGAGATCCGTCAGAAATCCGGCCCGGAATCGGTCTATTGGCTGGGCTCGGCGAAGTTCTCCAACGAAGGAACTTATATCTTCCGCAAGCTGGCTGCGTTCTGGGGCACCAACAATCAGGACCACCAGGCGCGCATTTGTCATTCGACGACGGTTACCGGCGTGGCCAATACCTGGGGCTACGGGGCGATGACCAACAGCTTCAACGACATCCGCAACGCCAAGACCATGATTATCATGGGCGGCAATCCGGCCGAGGCACATCCTGTATCGCTGCAGCACCTGCTGGAAGGCAAGGAACTCAACAAAGCGAACTTCATCGTCATCGATCCACGAATGACGCGCACCGCGGCCCACGCCACCGAATATGTCCGCATCCGGCCCGGCACCGACATTCCAGTGCTGATGGGCATGATGTGGCACATCTTCCAGAACGGTTGGGAGGACAAGGAATTCATCAAACAGCGCGTCTACGGCTTCGAGGAGACGCGCAAGGAAATCGACAAATGGACTCCCGACGAGGTCGAACGCGTTAGCGGCGTTCCGGGAGAGCAACTCAAGCGCGTGGCGCAGATGTTCGCGACGCAGAAGCCGGCGACGCTGATCTGGTGCATGGGCCAGACCCAGCACACGGTCGGCACAGCCAACGTCCGCGCAAGCTGCATCGCGCTGCTGGCAACCGGCAATGTCGGCAAGCCCGGCACTGGAGCCAACATCTTCCGCGGCCACGACAACGTCCAAGGCGCGACCGACATCGGGCTCGATATCGTGACCTTGCCATTCTACTACGGTCTCGCTGAAGGCGCGTGGAAGCATTTTTCACGTGTGTGGGAGGTCGATTACGACTATCTGGTCTCTCGCTTCGATTCCAAGAAGATGATGGAAACGCCCGGCATTCCGCTCACGCGGTGGTTCGATGCCGTGCTGCTGCCGAAGGATCAGGTCGATCAGAAAGACAACGTGCGGGCGATGTTCATCCAGGGCCACGCCAGCAACAGCATCACGCGTATTCCGGAATCGATGAAAGCCCTGCCGAAGCTTGATCTACTGGTCGTCGCCGATCCGCACCCCACCACATGGGCTTCGCTTGCGGTGGAGGCCGGGCGCAAGGACAACATGTACTTGTTACCGGTATGCACCCAGTTCGAAACCTCGGGCTCGCGCGTGGCGTCCAATCGCTCGTTGCAATGGGGCGAGCAAGTCGTGCCGCCGAGCTTCGAGTCCAAGGATGACTATGAAGTCATCTACCTGATGGCCAAGAAGCTCGGCTTCGCCGACCTGATGTTCAAGAACATCAAGGTAGAGAAGGACCGCCCGGTTCCCGAGGACATCCTGCGCGAGATAAATCGCGCAAGTTGGTCGACCGGCTACACCGGCCAATCGCCGGAGCGGTTGAAACTCCATATGGCCAATCAGAAGGATTTCGATCTGGTCACGCTTCGCGCCAAGGACGGTCCCTGCAAGGGTGACTACTACGGATTGCCGTGGCCGTGCTGGGGCAAGCCCGAAGTCAAGCATCCTGGCACGCCGCTGCTCTACAATACTGGACTTGCGGTGATGGACGGCGGCAGCGGGTTCCGGGCGCGGTTCGGCGTCGAATACAAAGGCGCGAATTTGCTGGCGGAAGGCGCATATCCCGTGGGCTCGGAAATTCAAGACGGCTATCCCGAGTTTACCGTGGCCGTTCTCAAGAAACTCGGCTGGGACAAGGATCTTACGCCCGAAGAGCTCGCGATCATCGAAAAGGTCGCAGGCAGTCCTGACAAGATCGACACCGTCTCGTGGTCAACGGATTTGTCAGGCGGCGTTCAGCGCGTGGCCCTCATGCACGGTTGCGCGCCCTATGGGAACGGCAAGGCGCGAACGGTTGCCTGGAATCTGCCCGATCCAACCCCTGTACATCGCGAGCCTATCTACACGCCGCGGGTTGATCTCGTCGCAAAGTATCCGACGCTGCCCGATGCGAAGCAGTTCAGATTGCCGAACATCGGTTTCTCGATGCAGAAGGCGGCGATCGATATGGGGATCGCCAAGGCGTTCCCGCTGATCGTCTCGTCAGGCCGCCTCGTCGAATACGAAGGCGGCGGCGAGGAAACCCGGTCCAATCCTTGGCTCGCTGAGCTGCAGCAAGACATGTTCATCGAGATCAGTCCTGCGGACGCCGCCGACCGCGGCATCAAAGACGGCGGCTGGGTGTGGGTCACGGGCGCCGAGAACAGCTCCAAGGCGAAGATGAAAGCGCTGGTTACCGAACGCGTCGGCAAGGGCGTTGCGTGGATGCCGTTCCATTTTGGCGGCTGGTTCGGGGGCGAGGATTTGCGATCTAGATATCCGCAGGGCGCCGATCCGATCGTGCTCGGCGAAAGCGCCAACACCATCATGACCTACGGTTATGACCCGGCGACCGGCATGCAGGAACCCAAGGTCAGCCTCTGTCAGATCAGCGCGGCATAAGGAAGCAGATCATGGCTCGAATGAAATTTCTCTGCGACGCCGACCGTTGCATCGAGTGCAATGCCTGCGTCACCGCGTGCAAGAATGAACACGAAGTGCCGTGGGGCATCAATCGCCGCCGCGTCGTGACCATCAATGACGGCAAACCGGGCGAGCGATCTGTATCGATGGCGTGCATGCATTGCACCGATGCGCCGTGTCAGGCGGTCTGTCCGGTGAACTGCTTCTATACCACGGCCGACGGCGTCGTGCTGCACTCCAAGGATCTGTGCATCGGCTGCGGCTATTGCTTCTACGCCTGTCCATTCGGCGCGCCGCAATATCCGCGAGTCGGCAATTTTGGCTCGCGCGGCAAGATGGACAAGTGCACTTACTGCGCAGGCGGCCCGGAAGCGGACAACAGCAAGGAAGAATACGAAAAGTATGGCGCCAACCGGCTGGCCGAAGGCAAGTTGCCGCTGTGCGCCGAAATGTGCTCGACCAAATCGCTGCTTGCGGGCGACGGCGACATCATTGCGCAGATTTACAAGGAACGCGTCGTCAAGCGCGGCTACGGCTCCGGCGCGTGGGGATGGAAGACCGCTTATCAGGAGACCGGCGCGTCTTGAATTCAGCCGTCTGCGCAATCACTGCACCATCGCCAGAAAAATAAATGAGAGCGCACAAGGGAGAAAGTGACATGACGACGCTTGTGGCCAAATTTCGTATTGTCGTCGGAGCTTTCGCACTTCTGACGCTCGCCACGCTCTCGACTCCCGCTGCGGCGCAACAGCCGACCTCGGTCAATCCAGATGCCCATGCGGTCAAGGAAGAACAACTGTTGCAACAGTCGACTCAGATCCGAGGTCGCGGCACGATCCCGGATATTCGATCCTATACAATCGAGCAGCCCTCGGGCCGGGACTGGCGTCACTTCCACGAAGTGACGCTGCGCTGGATTGGAGTCATCGTCATTCTCGGCATCCTGGCGCTTCTCATCGTTTTCTATTTGTGGCGCGGTATGGTGCGCATCGAAGGCGGGCGCTCGGGCCGTACTCTCGTTCGCTTCAACGCGTTCGAACGCTTTGTGCACTGGATGTCGGCGACATGCTTTGTCATCCTCGCCCTCTCCGGCCTCAACATCACGTTTGGAAAACCGCTGCTACTGCCGCTTATCGGACCGGCTGCTTTCTCTACGTGGTCCGAGTTTGCGAAGTACGCCCACAACTATCTCAGCTTCCCGTTCACAGTCGGCGTCATCCTTATCTTTTTGATGTGGATCGCAGGCAACATTCCCAACAAGGTTGATATCGATTGGTTCAAACGCGGTGGCGGAATAGTTGGGCACGACCACCCGCCGTCCTACCGCTTCAACGCAGGTCAGAAAGCGATCTACTGGATCGTCGTGCTGGGTGGCGGAGCCATGGCGATCAGCGGCTATATCTTGATGTTCCCGTTCTATGGAACGAACATTCAAGACATGCAGACTGCTGAAGTTGTCCACGCGATTCTTGCCGCACTCTTCGTCGCTGCAATGCTCGGCCACATCTATATCGGTACAATCGGAATGGAAGGTGCCTTTGAGGCGATGGGCAGCGGCACAGTCGATGTCAACTGGGCCAAAGAGCACCACAGTCTCTGGGTCGAGGAGGAAACAGCTCGTACCGGGCCGAACGAGACGCAAAGACAACCAGCCGCGACCCCAGCGGAATAGCCGTTCGCGAGATCGCGAAAGCCACCTGTGTGTAGCGAAAACTCTATCCGTGTTGATAACGTGACGGAATCACCTAAACTGGCGGAATGATCGGGCTGCTGTGTTTCGTTCTGGCCGTGCTGGCCTCACCATTCAAGTCGAAGTTGCGGCTTGAAGCTGAGAATGCGGTGCTTCGGCATCAGTTGATGGCTTTGCGACGCAAGCTGCGTGGCCGTGTCCAATTCGCAAACAGCGATCGCTGGTTTTTTGTCCAGCTATTTCGCTGGTTCCCGTCTATCCTTCAGGTTCTTACAATCATCCGGCCCGTGACGCTCATCCGCTGGCACCGATCTGGCTTTCGCTGCTATTGGCGCTGGAAGTCACGATCTTTGGGAGGCCGGCCGCAGATCGAGGCGGGGCTGCGCGCGTTGATCCGACAGATGAGCATGGAGAACCCTCTTTGGGGCGCGCCACGCATCCACGGCGAACTTCTCAAACTTGGGTTTGAGGTCGCTCAATCAAGCGTCGCCAAGTACATGGTCAAGCGACGCGGCCCGCCAGGCCA
>Ga0097691_1001888_pt1 | contig 14750 bp, 9 predicted proteins | sample NGESurdeep072012_8_FD_72858 | JGI IMG/M metagenome (GOLD analysis project Ga0097691, IMG submission 72858) | Arctic peat soil microbial communities from Barrow, Alaska - NGEE Surface sample 210-1 deep-072012 | ecosystem: Environmental > Terrestrial > Soil > Wetlands > Peat ...
CCGCATGGCAGCCTAACCCCGGCAGACGTCCCACTTATCGACGCGGAGATTCTGTTCAGACAACCGGGACCACCTCTGCCGACAAAACAAGCATTCCGAAAGCGGAGGCACTGAGAATGATGCGCGAGGGTACGAACATAACCCCTCAAGAGGCGAAGAAATTGAAGTTGATAGATGATGTGACAGACTCTTCCTATCCTCGTGATGCTGCCCGTAGTTGGCAAATATAGTTCCTGCCATATACATCGTCTCGTGATGAGCTAACATTTATTAGCTGTCCTTACGAAGACTCTTTTTCTTTTTCCGCTTAAACTTTCCAAGTTTCATTTTGGAATGAGGCTTGGGCGGCGTGCTCAATAGATTGCCTAGAACGCGCTTAAATTCTGGGTCTTTAGTGGGGTCTAATTTAGCCATGAACAATCCTCGTCCGCTGCCAAATCACCTGCCAGCCGAGCTTCTCACTTTGGTTGGCAAAATTGCCATTCAATCTGCCTACGTCGATATGCTGTTAGGCGAGTTACTCGGTGGACTCATGGATGTCAAACAAGACGAACGAGCTGCTACAGTCCATGAGTTAAGCACTCGCCGCAAAACCGAGAAGGCAGAGACTATAATAAAATCTAATATCAATGAACCCGACCGTACTGAGCTTCTGTCTTTGGTAAAGCGAAGCGGAGAACTATTAGCCGACCGAAATCTCGTTCTCCATGCGATCATCGCTTACCCTGGGAAGGAATTAAAAGACCCCCTCTATGTCGCGTTCCGGGGCAAACATAAGAAAAAAGATCTACCATTCTCGAAAGATACTTTAGATCCCATCTTCAAGGACCTTGATCAGATTTCCCAAGAATTATGGGGGGTGTGTTCAAAACGCGGATATATCGCACCTGAGTCATCGCTCTAAATACTGCCACAACCAATGGCGTTACCGGACCATTGTCACTTGCAGCATACCAAGCATCATAAGCATTTAGCCCCGCCTCAATCATCTCGGGCGTGACCTCAATTTCATTCTGACTATAGGCGCCCGACATGGGCCAACCCCTTTCATGGGCTGGCACTCATATTCAGGACCTTCCAAAACGCTTCCCTGTCACGGCTTTTTCGCTATAGGGCGCGGCGTTTAGCTAAGTCAAGTATATAAGTGCGACTATAATCCTAATAGGAATAAAGTCAAGAGGCGATGGGGAGCGTTGCCAAACGATGCGCACAGACCAAGACGCGCACATACCAAGCCGGTTCCTGGGATTGCGCGCCCTATGCGTCCTATGATCCGATGCAAGAATAGGTCCCGATGCGGGAATCACCGCAATCAATGTGGCGTCAGCGCCAAGCTGCCGCCAGTCAGGATCGAGGAGGACGAACGATGAAGAGGCCGACGATGAAGAGGGCTGTGTGGTTGGTGGCGGCGACGCTGGTTGCCGGCATGGCATCGCAAGTTGCGCCGGCCGCGGCGCAGGACGGCAAGTGGCGGATGGCAAAGCCGATGCTGGCGCCGCAAGGCGAGGTCGTCAGCGTGGCGATCGGCAAGAAGTGGTACGTCTTTGGCGGCTATGACGGCGCCAATGTGCAGGCACGCGGCATCGTCAATGTGTACGATGCGGCGAGCGACACTTGGACCGAAAAGAAGAATATGCAGATTCCGGCGCACCACGCGTCGGCGGTGGAGCTGAACGGCAAGATCTACGTGTTTGGCGGCTTCGTCGGGCGGCCAGGCACAAAAGTCTGGCAACCGATTTCGAGCGCCATGATGTACGATCCGGAAGCCGACAGCTGGAAAGAGCTGGCGCCGATGCCGACCCCACGCGGTTCGGCGCAAGCGGTGGTCGTCGGCGGCAAGATCTATGTGATCGGCGGCGCGCACGCGAATATTCCCGGCAAACCCATGACCGAGCCGCTGTGGGCCGGTGTGCCGCAAATCGTCGTCGGCACGGTGGAGGAATACGATCCCGCCACCAATACCTGGCGGGCGCGCGCGCCGATGCCGACCGGCCGCAACCACTTCTACGCCGGAGTCGTCGACGGCAAAATCTATGCGGTGAACGGGCGGCTCGGCGCGCCGTTCGTGACCATGAGCGACGTGACCGATCTGGTCGAAGAGTATGATCCGGCGACCGACATCTGGATTTTCAAGGGCCGGTCGCCAACGCGGCGCGGCGACGTCGCCGGCGCCGTCTACAACGGCAAACTCTATGTCACCGGCGGCGAATACGAGGAACCGAGGGGCAAGGTGACCTTCTGGGCCTTCGAAGCCTACGACCCGAAGACGAATTCCTGGCAGGTCCTTCCGCACATGCAGATCGCCCGGCACGGGTTCGTGGCGGGATTCATCGATAACGAGTTCCACGTGGCCGGCGGCTCGTTCCAGTCCGACGGCATGCCTGGAATCTTCTCGCAAATGGCGACGCACGAAGTATTTCCTGTCGGGAAATAGCACGGTAGCCAAACCATGCTGCTCAAGGTCCATCCGGATCAAACGCCAACGGGGGCTCTGCATAAGCCTCCGTTGGCGGCCGGCGGGCGCCTCGAAAGCTGGCTCATGCTTCTGGGAAGGTGGGACAAGCCCGGATGGCTGCGCGCCGTATTGATGGCGGCCGCCTTCTTCGGCGTTGCCGCTTTCGTTCTGGGCGCGGGCAACCGGCTCACGCAAGGCCCGTGGTTTGTCTACGCGCCCGAGGTGTCGCTGATACCGCCGATCGGCCGTGCCGCCTGGGAGCAGGCCTTCGTTGCCCATCAGCAGAGTCCGCTCTACGCGCTATGCGGAGGCTATGAAGCAGGCGGGATGGAATCCCAAACTATCTACCGGTTTCTTTACGCCTGGGAGTGGCTGCGTATCGCCAGCGTCGCCTTGTTCGTCGAGGCGTTGTTTCTCGCCTTGCTGTTTTATCTAGGCCGCGCGGCGAAATCGGCGCGCCATCCTGCTCTACTGCCGTGGCTCGGACTGCTCGCGGCCGGCGGCGGCTATTTCGTGTTGCGCTATTTTGCCGATCATGCCGGGCTGTTTGCCAGCATCAATCTCGGTCAACATCGTCACGCCCTCGACATCACGTTCGCGAGCGTCGGGCTCGCTTTGCTGATCGTTGGCGCGCTTGCGCCGCGGCGATCGCAAGCCGGATCGGCGATCCCGCGCCTTGCTTGGGGATCGGCGATCGCGCTCAACATTGCTTTTGGCGCGTTGTTCGAAGCGCTGGATGCAAGGCCGCTGTGGACGAGCTTTCCGGGCTACACGGACAGTCTGCTGCCATCCGCCGACCGGCTGTTCGCCTTCCATCCAGTCTGGCGCAACCTCACCGAGAACGGCTACCTCATCCAGACCTGCCACCGTGTGCTCTCCATCGGGCTGTGGGCCGCAGCGGCGCTCGCGCTCGTGACGGCGGTGCTGGGCGACCGCCGCTGGACGCGCGCGGCCGTGCTGTTCGGCCTGCTCACGCTGGAAGGCGCATTGGGAGTGGCCACCTTACAGGCCGACCAGCAACCGCTCGTCCTGTCGATTGTCCACCAAGCTTGCGCCATCGCTGTGCTGGCGGCGGCGCTGGCTCCGCGCGACTTGTGGGCGCAGCCGCTCGCCCAGACAGGCGCGGTCCTTGGGCAGCATCGCCGGCATCGCTAATAAGAGCAGCCCGATTCCGGCTCGCTCGCGCGTGCTACTGCCCCCACGCCCGGGACGCTTCCGCGAAACCGCCTGGGCGGTGTTTGGCCGAGGGCGTTTAGGTGTTGTGATTTCAAGTGTAAGTCATTGATATAACGCGATAACGGCCCAAAGCGCACGCCACGCGAAAAAATTACAATTTTAACGGAACGATTGCCCCAGTGCGGACTTGTCACAAGCCCTGATAGCGGTCGAAAGGGCTCTGGAAGCCGTAATCGCGGTGAAAGAGCCCTAACCGCGATGATGCAATATGTCATGGCAGGGGCGCTTATTGTGGCCGTGATTTTGATCGTCGAAGACGATGTATTTATCCGCGAAATAGCGGAGATGATGATTCAAGACTGGGGTCATCAGACACTTGCCGCCAGCGATGTCGACGAGGCGCTTATATTCCTGCGCTCGCCCCAACACATCGATGCGCTGTTTACCGATATCTATTTGAAAGCTTTGGTCCATGGCGGTTGCGATCTTGCGCATCAGGCCATCGCGCTGCGGCCGAAATTGCGTGTGCTCTACACGACCGGCAATTCCATAACCGAAAAAATGAAAGCCCTGCTTATCCAAGGCACCCACTTCCTTCGTAAGCCGTACACACAACATCAGCTCAAAAACTCCGTCGAAGATATGCTCGCGGCGTAATGCGGAAGCCGCGCAATCTATCCACGCAGTGGGGCAAGACCAAAATACCGGGGGCGATATCTTGACTGATCGAACGACGAGATGATGAAGCGGTTTGGCTTTTCCGAAGGCATAGACAACGCCGCGCATAAGCAGGCGGAAGAAGCGCTGCTCAAGGCGGGAGCCCTGCAGCGCGCGATTTTAAACAGCGCCAATTTCTCAAGCATTGCGACCGACGCCAAGGGCGTCATTCAAATCTTCAATGTCGGCGCCGAGCGGATGCTGGGTTACGCGGCTGCCGATGTGATGAACAAGATCACGCCGGCCGACATTTCCGATTCGCAAGAAGTGATCGCGCGCGCCCAAGCGCTCAGCGCCGAACTTGGAACCACGATCACGCCGGGTTTCGAGGCCCTGGTGTTCAAGGCCTCACGCGGGATCGAAGACATCTACGAGCTGACCTACATCCGCAAGGATGGCAGCCGCTTTCCGGCGGTAGTGTCGGTGACGGCGCTGCGCGACGCGCAGGACGTCATCATCGGCTATCTGTTGATTGGTACCGACAATACCGCGCGCAAGCTGGCGGAAGAGGCGCTGCTCAAGGCGGGCGCCCTGCAGAGTGCGATCTTCAACAGCGCCAACTTCTCGAGCATCGCCACCGACGCCAAGGGCGTCATTCAAATCTTCAACGTCGGCGCCGAGCGCATGCTGGGCTACACCGCCGCCGAAGTGATGAACAAGATTACGCCGGCCGATATCTCCGATCCGCAGGAGCTCATCGCGCGCGCCCAAGCGCTCAGCATCGAGATCGGAGCCACGATCACGCCGGGCTTCGAGGCCCTGGTGTTCAAGGCCGCGCGCGGGATCGAGGATATCTACGAGCTGACCTACATCCGCAAGGATGGGACCCGGTTCGGGGCGGTGGTGTCCGTCACGGCGCTGCGCGACGAGCAGGACGTCATCATCGGCTATCTGCTCATTGGTACCGACAACACCGCGCGCCAACAGGCGGAAGAGGCGCTGCTCAAGGCGGGAGCCCTGCAGAGCGCGATCTTCAACAGCGCCAACTTCTCGAGCATCGCCACCGACGCCAAGGGTGTTATTCAGATCTTCAACGTCGGCGCCGAGCGCATGCTGGGCTACACCGCCGCCGACGTGATGAACAAGATTACGCCGGCCGATATCTCCGATCCGCAGGAGCTGACCGCGCGCGCCAAAGCGCTGAGCGTCGAGCTCGCAACCCCAATCACGCAGGGCTTCGAGGCCCTCGTGTTCAAGGCCTCGCGCGGGATCGAAGACATCTACGAGCTGACCTACATCCGCAAGGACGGCAGTCGCTTTCCGGCGGTGGTGTCGGTCACCGCACTGCGCGACGCGCAGGACGTCATCATCGGCTATCTGCTCATTGGTACCGACAACACCGCGCGCAAGCAGGCGGAAGAGGCGCTGCTCAAGGCGGGAGCCCTGCAGAGCGCGATCTTCAACAGCGCCAACTTCTCGAGCATCGCCACCGATGCGAAGGGCGTCATTCAAATCTTCAACGTCGGCGCCGAGCGGATGCTGGGTTACGCGGCCGCCGACGTGATGAACAAGATCACGCCGGCCGACATTTCCGATCCGCAGGAACTGATTGCGCGCGCCAAAGCGCTGAGCATCGAGCTCGGAGCCACGATCACGCCGGGCTTCGAGGCCCTGGTGTTCAAGGCCTCGCGCGGGATCGAGGACATCTACGAACTGACCTACATCCGCAAGGACGGCAGTCGCTTTCCGGCGGTGGTGTCCGTCACGGCGCTGCGCGACGCGCAGGACGTCATCATCGGCTATCTGTTGATCGGCACCGAGATCAAGGCGGGAGCCCTGCAGAGCGCGATTTTCAACAGCGCCAATTTCTCGAGCATCGCCACCGATGCGAAGGGCGTCATTCAAATCTTCAATGTCGGCGCCGAGCGGATGCTGGGCTACGCGGCTGCCGATGTGATGAACAAGATCACGCCGGCCGATATTTCCGATCCGCAGGAGTTGATCGCGCGCGCCAAAGAGCTGAGCGACGAACTTGGAACCCCGATCACGCCGGGCTTCGAGGCTCTCGTGTTCAAGGCCTCGCGCGGGATCGAGGACATCTACGAGCTGACCTATATCCGCAAGGACGGCAGCCGCTTTCCGGCGGTGGTGTCGGTCACCGCGCTGCGCGACGCCCAAAACATCATCATCGGCTATCTGTTGATTGGCACCGACAACACTGCGCGCAAGCTGGTCGAAGCCGAGCAAAAAAAGCTCGATCAGCGCCTGCGCGACCAACAATTCTACACCCGCTCGCTGATCGAATCCAATATCGACGCGCTGGCGACGACTGACCCCTCCGGCATCATCACCGACGTCAACAAGCAGATGGAGGCGCTCACCGGCTGCACGCGCGACGAACTGATCGGCGCGCCGTTCAAGGACTATTTCACCGATCCGGAGCGGGCCGAAGCGGGGATCAAGCTCGTGCTGCGCGAAAAGAAGATCACTGACTACGAGCTGACGGCGCGCGCCCGCGACGGCAAGGAAACGGAGGTGTCCTACAATGCGACCACCTTCTACGACCGGGGCCGCACGCTGCAGGGCGTCTTTGCCGCGGCGCGCGACGTCACCGAGCGCAAGCAGCGCGAGCGCGACGCGCTGAGCTTGACCAACGAAATTTCGCACCGGATCAAGAATAACTTGCAGGTCATCGTCGGTTTGATCGCCTACGAAGCCAAATGGACGGCAGCGCCATGCGTGCAAGGCTATAAAACCATGCAGGCGCGCATCGGCGCCATTGCCCAGCTTTACGACCTGATATCCCAAACCAGCCGCGGCCAGACTGTCGCCGTGGACGCGTACTTGCGGGAAATTGCCAATAACATGTCAGTGAGCCTGCTTGGAAACATGTCGGGCATCGAAATCGAGGTTAAGGCCGAGCCGTTGGAAATCGACCCCAATCGTGCCGTCCCCTTCGGTCTTCTGGTCAATGAGCTGACGACCAACGCCATCAAACACGCCTTTCCACACGGCAGCGGACATATCAGTTTGTGCGTAGAACAGGTCGGCGATCAAATTGAGCTGGTTGTTTCCGACGACGGCGTGGGTATTAAGAACAAGGATTTAGTGAAGAGTCCTGAGAAACGCGGTTCCGACTACGTGGCGATCTTCGTGCGTCAGCTTGGCGGCGCGATTGTCCCGTCGAAACAGGAACCAACCGGAACAACCGTCAGAATACGGCTTCCTTTGCTTCTGGTCCCATCAGGGGGTACCGAGCCCCTGGCGGCATAACGCGTATGGCGCGCTGAAATGAATAAATGATTGCTCGCGAGACTACTCACTCCACGCCCGGAACGCTTCCTCGAAGGCGCGCACGCCGGGCGTGCCCTTCTCCATCGCCAGGATGGCGCGCTTGCCGCTAGTATAGACGACCGGGATGTCGAACCAGTCGCGCTCTTTCAAGAGCTGGATATTGCGCTGCACGTCGACATCGACGGCCGAGAGGCCGATCAGAAAATAGCCGTTGGTCACTTTCACCGCCAGGCCGGCGAGCGGCACGCCGCGCGCCTGCTCGTCCTGCTTCATCAGCACGCCGGGCACATTGGCGATGCCGCCTTCGGCGAAATCCGTGGCCACCGTGAACATGATCTCGATGGTGTGGCTCGCCGGCAGCGCCTTGTCGGTGTTGCGGCGGAGCGACCAGGTCATGCGCATGTGCCGTTCGGGGATTTCCAGATCCGCGCGGATCGCCAACTCGGGCGCGAGCCCCGGCCCCGGCGACACGGTCTCGGTACGCCAAAGCGCCGAGCCGACATAGCGTTTGCCCTTCGGATCGCTCGGATCCTCGTCGTACAGCACGACCTTTTGCGCGACCGCGGCGGCCGGCGCGTTGGCGGCAGCCGGCGTCCCGTCGGCCGCTCCGACGCGGTCGGGGATCTTCGGCCGGCTGGCGGGCGCGGCCGCTTCGCGCGGCTTCGGCGCCGGTGCGCTGCGATAGCTCGCCACCATCGCCATGATCGCGTGGCGCTGCCAGTAGGCGCCGCCGGCCAGGCCGGCCAGCAACAGCAGCAGCAGGATGAACCTGATCACGCGGCCATAGGAGCGCGCCGGCCGCGCATAGACCTCGTCGTCTTGCTCATAGCGTGACGGCGGCGCCGCCCGGGCCATCTCCGGCGGCGGCGCCTGCTCGTCCGCAATCGGCGCTTCATGCAGATGTTGCGGCTCCGACACAGGCGGCGGCTCGAAGTAATGCTCAGCCGGCGGCAACCCGTTATCGCCGCTCGGTGGCGGATGATCGCTGGGCATCGCCTCGTAGAACTCGTGCGCCGCACGATTGGCCTCGGCCGCGGCGTCACCCAGGCCTTCGGCATCGGCCACCGTGTCACGGAAGCCGCGCAGGCCCTGGTCCGAGATGGACGGCGGCGGCTCGGGCGCTTCCGGGCGCGGGCGCTTGACCGCCTCCGCCTCGACCTTGCGGATCGCCTCCTCCAGCGCCAGCCGCTCGCGCGTGATGTCGGATTCCTCGAGCGCCGGCTCGACGCTGCGCAACTGGTTGACCAGCGCGCTGCGCGCGCGCTCGTACAGCGCACGGCGGATTTCGCCCGTGTTCTTGTCGAGGCCGTTAACGGCGCGTGCGATCAGCGGATGATAATCAGCCATTGGACGTCAGCTAATTCCTGCTTCTTGTCTTTTTTCCGTACTCATGTCTCGAACGGGTTCTTCATCAGGATCGTGTCCTCGCGCTCCGGGCTGGTCGAGAGCAGGGCCACCGGGCATCCGACCAGTTCTTCGATTCGGCGCACATATTTTATCGCCTGCGCCGGCAATTGCGCCCACGAGCGCGCGCGCGCGGTCGGCTGCTTCCAGCCCGCGATGGTCTCGTAGACCGGCTCCACCCCCGCCTGCGCGCGCTCGCCGGCGGGAAGATAATCGATCTCGCGGCCGTCGAGGCGGTAGCGCACGCAGACCTTGATTTCGTCGAAGCCGTCGAGAATGTCGAGCTTGGTGAGCGCAAGGCCGTCGATGCCGCAGGTTAGCACGGTCTGGCGCACCAGCACGGCATCGAACCAACCGCAGCGGCGCGCGCGGCCGGTGACGGTGCCGAATTCACGGCCGCGCTCGCCCAGTGTCTTGCCGACCGCATTGTGCATTTGATCGGTCGGGAACGGCCCCTCGCCCACGCGCGTGGTGTAGGCCTTGCAGATGCCGAGCACGTAATCGATCGCGTTCGGGCCGAGCCCGGACCCGGTCGCCGCCTGCGCCGCCACCGTGTTGGACGACGTCACGTAAGGGTAGGTGCCGTGATCGATGTCGAGCAGCGCGCCCTGCGCGCCTTCGAACAGGATACGCTTGCCCTCGCGCCGCTTGGCATCGAGCAGCGACCAGACCGAATCCATGAACGGGAGCACCTGCGGCGCGATCGCCGCGAGATACTGGTAGATCGCCGCGCCATCGAGCTCGTCGAGGCCGAGGCCGCGGCGCAGCGCGTTGTGATGCGCGAGCAGCCGTTCGATCTTGGGCGCCAGCGCCGGCAAGTCGGCCAGATCCATGAAGCGGATGGCGCGCCGGCCGACTTTGTCCTCATAAGCGGGTCCAATACCGCGCTTGGTGGTGCCGATGCGGGTCGCCGAATTATCGGCCTCGCGCACCGCTTCCAGCTCGCGATGCAGCGGCAGGATCAATGGCGCGTTCTCGGCGATGCGCAGATTGTCCGGCGTCACCGCGACGCCCTGTTTCCTGAGTTGCGCGATTTCATCGATCAGCGCCTGCGGATCGACCACCACGCCGTTGCCGATGATGGAGAGCTTGCCCCCGCGCACCACGCCGGACGGCAGCAGCGACAACTTGTAGGTGACGCCATCGATCACCAAAGTATGGCCGGCATTGTGACCGCCCTGGAAGCGGACGACGATATCGGCCTGCTCGGACAGCCAGTCGACGATCTTGCCCTTGCCCTCGTCGCCCCACTGGGACCCGACTACCACCACATTCGCCATCAGACTTGCATCCCTGCGCATTCTAGTCGCGCATGATCTTTTCCGAAAACCGGTTCCCACTTTTCGGGATCATGCGCAGCGCCCGGACACTGACGCCGGGCGATGCCGGCCAAGCCCTTTCCCGAGCAAGCCCACCTTCGGATAAAGGATCAACCCGGCTGAGGCAAGGCGCAGAAAGCCGCCCGGATGGCTCCGGGTGGCACCACCTAAGAATTTGATATTACGTCGATATTTCTAGAACTTCAGCGGCTTGGCCTGCTGCACCTGCGGCAGCGCGCGCACCTTGGCGAGCACGGCCTCGGGCAGCTCGCCGTCGATCTCGATCAGCGCAACGGCGTTGCCGCCGGGCGCCTCGCGTCCGACATGGAAGGTGGCGATGTTGATGCCGGCCTCGCCCAGCGTGGACGAGAAGCGGCCGATGAAGCCCGGCTTGTCGCGATTGGTGATGTAGATCATCGAGGGGCCGAACTCGGCGTCCATGCGGATGCCCTTGATGTTGACGATGCGCGGGCGGCCGTCGGCGAACACCGTGCCCGACACCGCGCGCGTCTGCGTCTGCGTCACCACCGTCACCGTGATCAGGCTCTCATAGTCCTCCGGCATTTCGCGCGTCACCTCCTCGACCACGATGCCGCGCTCCTTGGCGACCACCGGCGCGGACACCACGTTCACGTCCTCCAGCATCGGCCGAAGTAGGCCAGCCAGCGCCGCCGAGGTGAGCGCCCTGGTATTCATCTGCGCCACCGCGCCCTCGTAGGAAAGTTGCACCTTGCTGATGCCCGTTTCGGTGAGCTGGCCGGCGAAGGAGCCGAGCTTCTCGGCCAGCGCGATGAACGGCTTGAGCTTGGGCGCCTCCTCGGCGCTAATCGAGGGAAAATTGACCGCATTGGAGATCGCGCCGCGCAGCAGATAGTCGGACATCTGCTCGGCGACCTGCAGCGCGACGTTTTCCTGTGCCTCGCTGGTGGCGGCGCCGAGATGCGGCGTGCACACCACGTTGGGCAGGCTGAACAGCGGGTTCGCGGTCGCCGGCTCGTCGACGAACACGTCGAAGGCCGCGCCTGCCACCTGCCCCGACTTGAGCGCCTCGGCCAACGCCGCCTCGTCCACCAGGCCGCCGCGCGCGCAATTGACGATGCGCACGCCCTTTTTCAGCTTCTTGATGGCCGCGGCATCGATGATGTTCTTGGTCTTTTCGGTAAGCGGGGTGTGCAGCGTGATGAAATCGGCCCGCTTGAACAGCGCGTCGAGCTCGACCTTCTCGACACCGAGATCGCGCGCGCGCTCCTCCGACAGGAACGGATCGTAGGCGATCACCTTCATCTTCAGGCCGATGGCGCGGTCGGCGACGATGGAGCCGATATTGCCGCAGCCGATGATGCCGAGCGTCTTGCTGAAAATCTCCACGCCCATGAATTTGTTCTTTTCCCATTTGCCGGCGCGCGTCGAGGTGTCGGCTTCCGGAATCTGGCGGGCCAGCGCCAGCATCAGCGAGATCGCGTGCTCGGCGGTGGTGATCGAATTGCCGAACGGCGTGTTCATCACGATGATGCCGCGCGCGGTGGCCGCCGGGATGTCGACATTGTCGACGCCGATGCCGGCGCGGCCGATCACCTTCAAATTCTTGGCCTTTTCGAGGATCTTCGCCGACACCTTGGTGGCCGAGCGGATGGCGAGGCCGTCGAAACCGCCGATCAGTTCGGCAAGCTTGTCCTTATCCTTACCGAGACTGGGCTGGAAATCGACCTCGATGCCGCGATCCTTGAAGATCTGCACGGCGGCGGGCGAAAGCGCATCGGAGATGAGAACTTTGGGCATGGCGATTGCTGCTTTTTTTGAATGGGTTTGCTGGTCATCATCTCCCCCCGCGCGCGGGGGGAGGAAAATCGTAGCGTTACGCCGCCTTCGGCAGCGCGGCTTTGGCCTCAGTGAAGGCCCAGTCGAGCCAGGGCGTGAGCGCCTCGACGTCGCTCGTTTCCGCCGTCGCCCCGCACCAGATGCGCAGGCCCGGCGGCGCGTCGCGGTAATAGGCGATGTCGTAGGCGACGCCTTCCTTCTCCAGCAGGCCCGCCAGCGTCTTGGCGAACGCCGCCTGATCGTCGGCCGACAGCCGCGTTACCGCCGGATCGACCACTTTCAGGCAGACCGAGGTGTTGGAGCGTTCACTCGCTTTATTGGCGAGATGGGCGACCCAGGGCGTGACCGCCACCCAGTCGGCCAGAACCTTGGCGTTGGCGTCCGAGCGCGCGATGGTGGCGGAAAGCCCGCCGACCGATTTCGCCCATTGCAGGGTGTCGAGATAATCCTCGACGCAGAGCATCGACGGCGTGTTGATGGTCTCGCCGGCGAAAATGCCCTCGTTGAGCTTGCCGCCCTTGGTGAGCCGGAAGATCTTCGGCAGCGGCCAGGCCGGCTTGTAGCTCTCCAGTCGCGCCACCGCGCGCGGCGAAAGGATCAGCATGCCATGCGCGCCTTCGCCGCCGAGCGCCTTCTGCCAGGAAAAGGTGACGACATCGAGCTTGGGCCAGGCGAGCTTTTGCGCGAATGCCGCCGAAGTGGCGTCGCAGATGGTGAGCCCTTCGCGGTTGCCGGCGATCCAGTCGCCGTTCGGCACCCGCACGCCGGAAGTGGTGCCGTTCCAGGTGAACACCACGTCGGTGTTGAAGTCGACTTTGCTCAGGTCAGGCAGATCGCCATAGGGCGCTTTCAGCACCGTGACATCTTTGAGCTTGAGCTGTTTCTCGACGTCGGTCACCCAGCCTTCGCCGAAGGATTCCCAGGTCAGCATGGTCACGGGCTTAGCGCCCAGCAGCGACCACAGCGCCATCTCGACCGCCCCGGTATCGGAGGCCGGCACGATGCCGATGCGATAATCGGCGGGAACTTCCAGCACGTCGCGGGTGAGGTCGATGGCGCGTTTGAGCTTCGCCTTGCCGATCTTGGATCGGTGCGAGCGTCCTAAAACCGCGTCGGTGAGGGCTTGCAGGCTCCAGCCGGGGCGCTTGGCGCAGGGGCCGGACGAGAAGTGCGGGATGGCCGGCCGCACGCCGGGCTTGTTCGCTGACATATCTCTATCCTTCCAGATAGGTGCCCCTCGTTGGGGAGGGGTGTCCCACTGGCGGGGATAGGCGAGTTGGCGCCTGCGGTCAATGTCCCGCGACGCTAATTAATTGCACGAGCGCTATTGCGCGCACGCGCTACGGAAAAAGCCGATTTAGGGAGTAAAAGCCGTTGTCGTCCGCGAACTAGAACTTCATTCCAACACCGACGCGCGCGGAGTTCGCCTGCACGCGAAAGTCGTTGATATTGGGGAACTCGATGAATTCCCATTCGGCGCGAGCGAACAGATTTTGGAAAATTGCGACTTCCACTCCGAGTCCGGCGGTAAAGCCGTAGGCAACCACGCCGCCTTGCGATTGCGATTGGGGATCGCGCGGCAATAGCAATGGGAGTGGGCCCGTGATGACCGGCGGTGTAGCAGTCGATGTCGTCGTTTTGGTGGTGCCGGCCAGGGTTACAAAGCGCGTAACGTCGGCGCGGCCGACCGCGAGGCCGGCAAAGCCGTATGGCATGAAGCGGTCGAAGGCCCAGCCAGCGCGCGCCCGCGCCGTCACGATGTCGTTGATTGCCACGGTAGCAGCCGATGCCACGGTGACGCTGTAAACGACCGTGGAGCCATCCGGCAGGTTGGCGCCCGGAACCAGAATAGGTCCGATCGAACCCTGCTGGCCCGTTCCAAGCGACATATGGTTGTAGTTCAGCTCGGCGCCCAATACGACGTCGTCCCACTGGTAATTGTAGCCGATGAAGCCGCCAAAGCTTTGGCTGCCGGTCGAACCTTTCGGCAATGTCTTCCAGTCGGAGACGATGGGCTGCAACTCCGTGTTGGCCAGAATATAGCTGATCATGGAAGCGGTCGAATTGCTGAAATCAGCCGTACCGAAGGTCTTGCCGCCCTGCGCGCCGACATAAAAGCCGTCCCAGCGGGTATAGCTCGGCGAGTAAGAACCGCGCAGGAATTCGGGCATGTCGGCGGCAACGGCGCCGGCCGGCGCCAGCAGGATCAGGGCGAGCGCCGCAAGTCCGGCGCGCAGACTCTGGTGGCGGCTATTCGACGCACCTGAAACCGCCGATGCCGCACCGGAAGCGACTGATGTCCTCGGACAACCCATAACCACTATTCCTTCGCTACCACTCGACCGGCCCGCACATTAGGCGGGGCTTAACCACGAATTTTCACCCTGTTCCGCGCGCCGTTAACCAGCGACGCGCGGCCGTCTTCGAGCCGGCTAGCCTCTGCTGTTGAGCGGCGGCGGTACGTAGACCGGGCGCGGCCGATAGAAATCATCCCCGCCGAAATTGAAGCGTAAGCCGAGCTTCACGTCATTCGACGTCAGATGGTTGAATTCCATCGGGTTGTAGATGTTGTTGGTGCCGTCGAATGCGACAAGGTCGCCGCTCCGCGCCTTGCCGAGGTCGATGTA
>Ga0097691_1001890_pt1 | contig 14729 bp, 13 predicted proteins | sample NGESurdeep072012_8_FD_72858 | JGI IMG/M metagenome (GOLD analysis project Ga0097691, IMG submission 72858) | Arctic peat soil microbial communities from Barrow, Alaska - NGEE Surface sample 210-1 deep-072012 | ecosystem: Environmental > Terrestrial > Soil > Wetlands > Peat ...
CCTGCACGACCGGGGGTGGACGGTCGTCTGTGTTGATAACGAAGTGACTGGTTCAGCGGCCAACGTCGCCGTCCTGTCGGCAAGCGACCGCTTCCGGTTTGTGAAGCAGAACGTAAGCGAAAGGCTGGACTTTGACGGGCCGCTCGACTACGTCCTGCACTTCGCCTCTCCCGCCAGTCCGCCCGATTATCTCAGGCTCCCGATCGAGACTCTGTTGGTCGGGTCAGCAGGCACTTACAACGCGCTCTTGCTGGCGGAACGCAAGAAGGCGAAATTCCTGCTGGCCTCCACTTCGGAATGCTATGGCGACCCCGAACTGAGCCCGCAGCCGGAAACGTACTGGGGACGCGTGAACTCCGTAGGTCCGCGTTCGGTTTACGACGAAGCCAAGCGGTTTTCCGAAGCGATGACGATGGCGTTTTATCGTTCCCGCGGTGTAGATACGCGCATTGTTCGCATTTTTAATACCTACGGACCGCGCATGCGGCTGAACGATGGCCGGGCGCTTCCGAATTTTCTCTACCAGGCGCTGAACGGAAAGCCGATTACCGTCTACGGAGACGGATCCCAGACCCGCAGCTTCTGCTATGTATCAGACCTGATCGAAGGAATCTGGCGCCTGATGCGATCCGATGAGCACATGCCGGTGAACATCGGGAATCCGCACGAGATCACCATCCTCGAATTTGCCGAGCGGATCAAAGCGCTGACTGGAAGCCCGGTCCCGATTGTTTTCGACGCTTTGCCGCAGGACGATCCCAAGCAGCGCTGCCCGGACATCACAAAAGCCAGAAAATTACTTGGTTGGGGGCCCAAGGTGGAGCTGCAACAGGGTCTGGAGATGACTCTCGCATATTTCCGAGATTTGCTGGCACGTCAGGCCTCCGCAACCTCGGCTCCTTCCTTGCCGTAATGCAAAAGGCCGCTCGCGAGAGCAGCCTTCCTTAATCTCAAAGCCTCGGCTAGGGATCGACTGCGGCCTTTCGGGCAGGCACCTGCACGTCTGGGCGGCCCACGCTGTAGTACTGGAACCCATGCTCGGCCATCGTCGCCGGATCGAACAGGTTGCGTCCGTCGACCACGATCGGATACGCCAAAATCGTGCGCAGGCGCCTAAGATCGAGCTTGGCGAACTCGGGCCAGTCGGTCAATAGCAACAGCGCGTCCGCCTTGTTCGCCGCCTCGTATGGCGAATCCGCGTAGGTGATACGCTCGGCACCCAGCACCTCGCGCGCTCTCTCCATCGCCGCCGGGTCGTACGCTCGGATCTCACAGCCTTCCTTGAGCAGCATCCGGATCAATGCAATTGCCGGCGATTCCCGAATGTCGTCAGTACCTCCCTTGAAGGCGAGTCCAAGGACTGCCAGTTTCTTGCCCCGGAGCGTCCACAGGGCCTTCTTCACCTTGCGCAGGAAGCGAACGCGCTGCTCCTCGTTGATGCGCATCACCTCATCGAGCAAACGGAACTCGTAGCCGCATTCGCGGGCTACTGCCGAGAAAGCGCTGAGGTCCTTGGGAAAGCAGGAGCCGCCATAGCCGATGCCGGGATTGAGGAAGCGGCGTCCGATGCGCTCGTCGCTGCCGATCCCCTCGCATACCTGTCGGACATCGGCGCCCACGGCCTCACAAATATTCGCCACCGCATTGATGAACGAGATCTTCATCGCCAGGAACGCGTTGGATGCATGCTTAATCAGTTCTGCGCTCTTGGCGCTGGTTTGGATGAGCGGGACGGGGCGGGGAGCGCCCAAGCGTTCCGGGATATGGTCGGGCCGCTCGTAATATGAACCATCCGTGAGCGGCCGATAAATCTCGCGCAGAATTGCGGCCGCGCGCTCGCTATCGACACCAATCACAATGCGGTCGGGGTACAGAAAGTCGCGAACGGCAGTTCCCTCACGAAGGAATTCCGGATTCGACGCTACTTCGAACGAATCCGCCGGCGCGCCGTTGATATGCATTATCTTCCGGATCCAGTCGTGCGTGAAGACAGGCACGGTGCTCTTCTCGACAATCACCATGAACCCGTTCACTGCCGAAGCGAGTTCCTGGGCCACCGACTCCACGTATGACAGGTCCGCATCGCCTTCGTCACCTTGTGGTGTACCAACCGCGATGAAAACAGCCTGGGCGTTGCGAGCGGAGTCCGTGAGTGAAGTCGAAAAACGTATATTCTTGCCGCCGTGCCTCGCCAGCAAGTCGGCCAGATACTCTTCATGAATAGGTACCTGGCCCGCTTGGAGGACAGCGATCTTACGATCGTCGTTATCGACGCACACCACTTGGTGACCTAGTTCGGCAAGACACGACGCCGCAACCAGGCCAACGTATCCCGACCCGACAACGGTAATCTGCATCCGATGTTGACTCCCGGTCTTTATGCCGCGTTTGCGGCATTACGACTTAGGTCGGAGATTACCATAAATTTCGAGTGCGATTGGTATTCCCGGGTTCGCCGGAACGCGGCGTCAGCAGGGTGATTTCGGGAGGCTGTTCACTGGCATATCCTCGGTCGGAGAGCAGGGCGATGAGCACTGCATGATAGCCATCGGCTGCTCCGACATCGCCTGAACGCGAACGGTCGCGGTCCTTGAACTATTCGCTTAACAGCAGACATCTTAATTTGATGATGTTTGCCTTTTTTGAATCGTTTGGAGGGCACGCCTCCATTTTCTATATTCGCACCATAACCGGCAGCTCTGCATGACATGAAAGTTCACCCGCCCTATCTCCCACCGAGTCTGCACATATGCCGCTTTCACTCTGGCGGCGAGGCTTTGGTCGATCGCAATTCCGACCTGGGCCGGCTTTTTGATTGGAAATAGGCGGCGCCTTACCGAGCGCCGCCACTCGTTTAGGTCCTTCGCGGTTGCTTGATCGAGAAGCAAATGCAGCTTTGTTCCTGGAAATTTCGCGAGCGCAAATTTCCTGCCGCAACATCGCACCCATAGTTGTACTTCTGGTGACAGTGCTTCGACAAACTGTCCAGCAGGAGCAAGGTCCGGCGCGGGGAACGTTGCCAACATAAGTCCCAGAGCTAGTCCAACGGCGTATCGCGCCGTACCGTCCGTCGCGCACCGCTCTTTGAGGTTCGCCCAGAAACGAGAGTCTTCCCGCCGCTTGCGAATGAAGTACGACATCTCCAACAGACAAGAGGTCCGGATCCAGCCGCCACCCGCGTGGCGAATAATGTGGTTTGTTTGATCCAGAAATTCGTCAAACTGTGGCAACACGGGAAAGCTGGCGCCGTTCAGATATTTCACTCTGCAGCGTCCATGCTTGAGTAGCTCGGATGTATCTTCGGCGGAGGACTGGCCGAAATGCAGCTCAGTGCGGAACGATGTTTTGGGCCGATAGATGTCTCGGAGATGAGGAGTGTGACCAGGAATGGTTTCAAATCGCTCTTCCCCGCGAGCATTGGTAATAGGGTGGTAGCCCAATGAGCGCAGTGCTTCCGCGAACACCGCGACGTGCTCTGGGTACACCTGAAAATCGAAGTCGACCTGTGTGCGTAAACTCGGGTCCGGACAATAATCGGGAACCAAGCTGAATCCCTTGTGGACCGCATACGGAGCTGCCGTACTTCCAAATGCTGCATTAATGCGGCAGAATTCAATGAACATTGCTTTCGATGCGTTTCTCGAGTCGGCCAGGTTTTGTTCCAGGCGGTCGTGAACGCTCCTTGGCAAAATCTCCGTCGCGCCGATGTCTTTAATCGCCTGTGCGAAATACAACGCGACACCGCTCGTGTCCAGCCACGAATAGGTCCTCCACCAATCGATGCGCCCATGGCGATCCAAGTCGTCCGCTGTTGCCGCGGAAGGAGCTGCAAGAAAATCAACAATCGAATCAATCAGCTTGCGTTTCAGGGGAACTTCCCTTCCGGCCCACACAATCGTCCGATCGCTTGAATCCGACGTCGCTTACGGCCAGCGCGTGGTGCCACCGATGCTGTTCAACAGAGTGCTTTCACAGAACACAGTTACACGGCGCAATACAGCCTACGTGCAGACATCGCGAGGTCGCTCCGGTTATTCGCTTCTTGGTTGTCTGCAATGATCATTCCGCGAAAATGGAACTAACAAACCTTCGGCGCCAGCAAGGGTGGTCTTCACAAATCGACGATGTGTCGCACGACCTGCACTCAATTGCTTGGAATCTGGCAGAACCGCTTCGAGACTCCGCAGCTACCCGCGATTCTTCCCACAGCAATTTTGGGAGGCGTTAGAATACTCGTAATACTTCATGCCAGTAAGTTACAGCATCATTATTCCGGCCTTCAATGAAGGCCGCCGCCTGGGGAGCACTCTCGAGCAGGTCACCGCTTTCATTTTGCAGCAACACTGGCGCGCCGAATTGATCGTCGTGAATGATGGGTCCACCGATAACACTGCAGAACTGGTACGCCAATACTCGCAGCGCAATCCGCTGATTCGGTTGGTGGAGAACCCGGGCAATCGCGGTAAGGGTTTTAGCGTTCGCAACGGCATGCTGAACGCTCACGGGGATGTACTTCTGTTCACCGATGCCGACCTGTCGTCGCCCATTGCGGAGGCGCCGAAGCTGTTTGACGCAATCGAGGCTGGCGCGGACATCGCCATCGGGTCGCGCTGGCTCGATCCTTCGCTTCAGACGCATCGCCAGTCGGTCCTGCGCCAGGCGCTTGGCCGGGGTTACAACCTGTTGATGCGAGCGATCCTCGGCCTCAATTTCAAAGACACGCAGTGCGGGTTTAAGGCATTCTCACGCAACGCGGCGAAACTGATCTTCCCTGCTCAACACATCGAGCACTGGGGGTTCGATTCCGAACTCCTGTTTCTCGCCAGACGCTTCGAACTGAAGGTAAAGGAAGTGCCGGTCCGCTGGGGCCACGATGCCGGCACGCGTATTCATCCGTTCCGTGACGGCGTCCAAATGTTCGTGGAAATGCTCACCATTCGCTGGATCGACCTGCGTGGCGAATACCGCGTCGCAGCCCGACAGGCCGCGAAGCTTTCTTCCTAGTCCAGGACAATTCAGACGTGCGCGGCGGCTTGCGATTCCGTGGTGCTGCGCGTGTCTGCGGGAACTTTTGCGGCATTCGCAAACACTCCGACCAGCGTCATGGGCGGGAATGGCAGGAACCGGTCGACGTGCCGCAGCAGAGGAACCAGTGCATTTAAGACCTTGATCTGAAGCAGGCCAAAGCGTTGCCGGCGCAGTATCCGCGAGTTCATCCACCAAACCGGCGCGCCGATCCGGTTCAACGGGACAAACTTCACCAACTCAAGACCGGCCTGCGCAGCAGCATCCGTGAGCTGACGCCGCGTGTAGCGCCGCTGGTGGCCAATAATCTTATCAAGTGATCCATAAAGTCCCGGCGCGTTCGGTACCAGGATCAGCACTCGGCCATTGTCGTCGAGAACGGAACGCGCGGTCCGGAAGGCGGCAACGTCATCTTCCACGTGCTCAGCGACGTTTTGCAGAATCACGGTGTCAAACTTCACTCCCGCCGGAAACGTGGCGGGATTCGCGGGATCGACGCAAGCCCCGTGAAGGTAAGGCCGCGTATGGCTCAGCTTCTGTAATTCCCGCACCCAGAGCGGATTTGCATCGCACGCCCAGTAGGCCTTTCGCGGCACCAGATTCAGCGTCAGGGTACCGATGCCGGCGCCCAACTCAAGCACGCGTTCTCCAACGTGGGGCCGCAGCAGATCGGCCTGCCAGCGCGTGTATCTGGGTGCGCGGCTCAATCGCGGCACGACTTCACTGCCGTACTGATCACGTTTGCAGATGTTGTCCGACAGCCGGAACCGAAGAATAGCCAGCAGCGCCTTCACGCCGTCGGTCCAGTTGATCTTCTTCCCTTCCTGGTAGGTCCGTCCGGAGTAGCTGATGGGCACTTCAAAAACCCGCGCTCCCCGCTTGGCGAGCTTGATCGCGACCTCGGGTTCGATGCGGAAGTCGCCGCTCACCAGCGGTATGCTGCGCAGCAATTCGGTGCGCACCATCTTGTAGCAGGTCTCTATGTCGGTGAGATTCAGGTCGGAAGCCAGGTCGCACAGGAACGTCAGGATGTGGTTGCCGATCGAATGGCGGAAAAACAATGCCCGCTTGAATCCCCCGGCCATGAAGCGCGATCCGAAGACCGCGTCGGCATCTTCCGTGAGAAACAGCGGGACCATCTGCAGCAGGTCGCGCGGATGATACTCGAGGTCGGCGTCATGGATGACGGTCAACTCGCACTCGGCATGTTCCAGCGCCGTGCGAATCGCTGCACCCTTACCCTGATTGCGCTCGTGACGCAGAAACAGCCATCGCACCTTACCCGTACGGTCATCGGGAAGATGCTGCTGAAAACTCTGCAGGACTTGCGGGGTCTGGTCGCGCGAGCAATCGTCCACGACAATGATCTGGACGCGCGTCAGCAGCGCCGATTCGGCGAGCACAAGCAGGCGGCGCAGGCTGGTCTCGACCAGGTACTGCTCGTTGTATACGGGTACGAGGACGGACAGGCTGGTGGATTCCGGCGCGTTCGTCCCGCTTCCAACCGCCGGTTCTGCATACCGTTGAAGCAATGTTGTTGACCCCAGGCTCGCGGCGAGCTAGGCCGGCGCGGCAACCGCCATGGATTCGCGGTACCACTCCACGGTTCGCTCCAGCCCCTGCTCAAGCGTTACTGAAGGTTTATAGCCGAAATGCTTGTTTGCAAGCGAGATATCGGCAAGTGAATGCTTGATGTCGCCCACCCGCTCCGGACCGTACTCGGGAACGCCCGTATAGCCGGTCAGCTTCTGCAGGATCTTGTAGGTCAGGTTCAGCGTAGAGCGGCTTCCCGTCGCCGCGTTGAATGCCATGCCGGCCACCTGTGACGCGGGAGCGTGGCAGGCCAACAGATTTGCCTCGACTACGTTCTGAATGAACGTGAAATCGCGGCTCTGCGCTCCGTCACCATAAATCGTTGGCCGTTCGTTCCTAAGCATCCTTGGAATGAATTTTGCCAACACACCGGAGTACATCGACGTAGGGTCCTGGCGCGGACCGAAAACGTTGAAGTAGCGCAGAGAAACCGTTTCCAATCCGTACACACGAAAGAACGACTTCATGTAGTACTCGCCGGTCAACTTGGCGACAGCGTAAGGAGAGATCGGATTCGGTAACATCCCCTCGTGCTTGGGAAGCGTAGGCGTATCTCCGTAGAGTGACGAAGACGAAGCGTAGACGACGCGCCTCACCTTGGCATCTCGCGCGGCGATCAGCAACTGCACGGTCCCGGTGACGCAGGCGTGATTGGTTTCGGCCGGGTCTTTTACCGAGCGTGGGACGGACGGAATCGCGGCTTCGTGGAAAATGTAGTCGACGCCGCGGCAGGCTTCCGCAGACGCCCGGGGATCGGTGATGTCGGCCTCGAGGAATTCAGCCTTGCCCTTCAGGCAGGAGAGATTCTCGCGTTTCCCTGTGCTCAGGTTATCGATGCCGCGGACCTGCTCGCCGCGCGCAATGAGAGCTTCCGCCAACGACGAACCGATGAATCCCGCCATTCCGGTGATCAGGTAAAGAGCCATTGCGTATCAAATACCTCAGCGCTTCCGACTGGTTAGCAGCGCACAATCTTCGGCGATTCAATCCCCTTGGTCGCATTGCGGGTGTCCACCACGAGCTTCGCCTCGTTGACGATCTTCTTGAAGTCGTAGTCGGAATGATCGGTCACGATGAGCAGGCAATCGTAGTCGCCCAGCTTCTCCAGCGGCGTGTTCTTCATGTTCAGGTTGTAATGGCGGCCGTGCCCCACCTGAGGAAAATAGGGGTCGTTGTAGCTGACTTCGGCGCCCTGATCCTTCAGCAGCTCGATAATGGTGAGCGACGGCGATTCCCGCAGATCGTCGATGTCCTTCTTGTAGGCCACGCCCAATACGAGCACCTTGGCGCCGTTGAGCGACTTCTTCTGCTTGTTGAGCGCCGATGTGACGGATGAAACCACGTGATACGGCATGGCCGAGTTCACGTCGCCGGCAAGCTCGATGAAGCGCGTCTGGAAGTCGTACTCCTTCGCTTTCCACGCCAGGTAATAAGGATCGACGGGAATACAGTGACCGCCCAGTCCCGGCCCCGGATAGAACGCGTGGAAGCCGAACGGCTTCGTCTTGGCCGCTTCGATCACTTCCCAGATATCGACGCCCATGCGCAGGCAAAGCAGCTTCAGCTCGTTCACCATCGCGATGTTGACGCATCGATAGATGTTCTCGAGCAGCTTGGTCATCTCCGCCGCCGCCGGCGTCGAAACCTTCACCGTTTGGCGGAAGATGCTGCCGTAGACGGCAGATGCGAGGTCGCCGGCAATTGCATCGAGCCCGCCGATCACTTTCGGGATGTCGTGGCGCGCCACGTCGGTGTTGCCGGGGTCCTCGCGCTCAGGAGAAAACGCGACATAGAACACGTCGTTGTCCACCATGCCGCTGCGCGACGCCTTCAGTCCCAGCTTGTTTCCCTTTTCTAGGATGGGAACCAGGACTTCTTCCGTGGTGCCGGGATAGGTGGTGCTCTCCAGCACAACCAACTGCCCGGGGCGAAGGTGCGGAGCGATATTCTCCGCGGTGCCCGTGATGTAGCTCATGTCGGGCTGGCGGAACTCGTCGAGCGGCGTCGGCACGCAGATGATGACCGCGTCCATCTCCGAAATGCGGGAAAAATCGGTCGTCGGCGTAAAGCCATTCGCACGCGCGGCCTGTATCTCCTTCGCCTCAATCCGAACGATGTACGTCCCGCCGGCGTTGATCGTGTCAACCTTGCGCTTGTCAATATCGAATCCGGTGATAGCAAATTTCTGCTCACTGAACAACAGCGAAAGTGGCAAACCGACGTATCCGAGGCCGATGACGCCGATTTTGGCGGTGCGGGCCTGGATTCTGGATTTAATGGCTTCAGGATCGCAGGTTACGGCAGAACGCGGGGCAACAGACACGTTTACACGCTCCGAAAAGAATAAATGCTACGCTGAATTTGGTGCATTATAGCAGCGTTCTGGCCTTGGGAACGACCGCCGGTTCCCCACTCGTCAATTCCCTAAGCGACCCGAGGCTACGCGACAGCGAGTGAGCGCACGTGACACCGATAGCCGTATTCATGCGGGTGTTGTGCACGTTCCGTGTCCCCACCGATTCCTGAGCGACATCCTCCGGTATGGCCAGATCTCGGCAGGGACGGCAGGGTTCCGACTCCGAAAAGATTGGCGAATGACCAACCGTGAGAACGTCAAACCGCGTGGGACAACTGGGCACCCGTTACCACAATTCTTGCCGCTCTCTTCGACCGGGGCTTCTTCCTGATTACGATCTCTACATCACGGTCAAGCGCATTAAGAAAATGCATCAACCGCTCCACGGAGAACCCCTCCAACCGATAATTCACCAAAGCAGAAATCTTCGGCTGATTGATGTCGAGTAAGCGCGCCGCGGCGGTCTGCGATAGGTGACGTGCCTGAATGATCTCATTGATGGCGACCGCCATGCGCACTCTTGTTTGCTTTTCCTCGGCATCGCGTAGACCAAGATCCGCAAATACATTTCCTGAACTTGGAACCACAGCCTTACTGTTTTTTCCGTTTGCCATATCTCGCCTCGTAATCCTCGCTCGCTGACTTGAGCCTTCGGGAAACCAATTCCACGTCCGTTTGGGCTGTCTTTATTCCCTTCGGCGATTTCTTCTGGAAGGCATGCAGAACATAGACGGCCACGTCGAACTTCACGGTGTATACGGCACGATAGGTGTCCCCTCTGTGGTCCTCGACTATTTCAAGAACTCCCGGACGTTCTCCCTTCCACGGCTTCGCTTTCGGATGCTTCCCACCAAACTGCGCCACACTCAAGGCGACGCCAATGTCGTCCTGTACGTCTTCGGGAACTCCAGCAAGTCACCTTTTGCCGATCCCACCCAAAACAGTGGCTATTCTCCAAGAGCTCTCGTCCCTCGTGTCATTCGATTATCCCATTTCTAGGATATCACGTCCACAACTCATTTGCCAGCTTTCCAAGTTGATCGCAAGCAAAATCGGGGAACCAGCGCGAATAGTTGCCCCAAACGGGAATCATTCGGGCCCAAAGTGGCTTCGGAGGCAAAGCCGGCCCTTTCTATGGCACAGAAAAACATCTTGCCCTTTGGGCGTCGTATATTGATGTCTATGCCAACTCCTCTGAAGGCGGGCACCAACATAGCCGCCATCGTGATGCTGCTGGTGTGCATTGCCGCGGCGGCGCTCGCGCAATCCGCGCCCGATGCGCCGCAATCCGCCGCGGAGGCGGTGGTGAGCATTGGCGTGGCTGCCTTGGATCCCGCCGCCGATCCGTCCGCGCCCCCATCCATGGCCGGGCGCCCCGCCAGCATCCATCATCGGCGGCTAACATGTTCGTCGCTCCGACGCGCAATCAGGTGCAACATTTTGCTGGTACCAAACCCAACCGACCGCGCGCGCATCGCAGCGCGTCACGCTGGAATTTCTCTTCGTCCTAGAGCAGCGACTACAGCGCCGCCCCAAGAAAAGGAATTATTGCGACACGGCCTGCTCTCCGCAGCCATCCCGCGCGTGAGCGCGGGCGGATTAAAACCGGAAATTACCGCCCGGACCTTTCCGGCCCGTCCCGGTTGCTACCGCGTCAAGTTGTCAAGGACCCTGTCACCGCCGACCTGGGCCGGCAGCAGAGAAGCCCACTTAGGTGAACCGCCAATGCTGACCGACTATGGGTTTTCTCAGACCCGCGACATCCAAGGTTTGAACGCCGTGTTGAAAACAGGTTACTTTTTGGCTTCGTTTTGTCGCCATAGCATCATCGGCAGCGAGACCGATGAGATGGGCAACGCACACGATGACCTCGGCGCCGGTCGTTGACGACCGGCGCTGATTTGTTTTTCCGAGCCTCAGTACCCGGCTAGTCTTCATCAACCATGCAGCGAGTGTGCTGCTGGATGATTCGTTCCTATGCGCTTTTCTTAACTTGCATGCGCATCTTTGTCCGGAGAGGATTCAGCATCGTCCGTCGCACTGGGCGGCTTGCGAGCAGGCAACCGAGGTTCGGCTACATCTTCATGGTCTGTGTCATGAATCTCCTGCAGGGCTGCCAGCAGCTCGCCGATTTCGGTTTCATCCCGGGCTGCCGCGGCCGCACGCTCGTCAAGGGCCGCCAATTCTGCGAGGGCACGCTCGGTCACTTTTTCCGACATGGTGATGAAACGGGTCAGCTTGTCCATATGGTCGCAGAAGAAAGCACTTTGACGCGCAGTTTCGGTGAGTTCAAACGCCTGTGCCCTGCGTGAGCGCCAGATATCAATACTCAGTTGCCGCATGCGAAGTTCCGCGGCGAGGGTCCTCGGCGTATACGCGCGGAATAGTTCCTCCTGAAGCTTTTCGAATTCAGGGTAATCGTCCAACTGCCGAGCAGCAGCAAGAACCACCTTGTCAAAAAGCCCCGCTTTGAGAGCATTGGCACGGCTGCACGCCTTCCCCCGCGCAGTGCGCGGCCCGGTGCTGTGCTGTGCATTGGCCCGGTTGGCGGCGTGTTTGCGTTCCGAAACGCCAGTGCCGCTCGCCTTGGTGGCAGCGGGAGTTTGTACCTCTGACGTCACGTGCGTACCCGGCGGGGAAATTACTTCTGCTGCTGCCGCTTCATCTGCGGCAAACGAAGACTCAGCCTGCTCAGGCGAGTTCTGCTCTACATCTACTTTTTTGTTACTCATTCCTTGCTCCTTGGGACGAGTTGGAAGCCGGAGGCATCCCGCCCGTCGGGTTGTTTGCTTCTAACCAAGAATCCGGTAGTCAGATTTCTTTTTCGCCAACTTACTTTTTCGCTATCAAAGTCGGCGCGAAAGTCTTCGCCGGTTGCGTCTTGCTCCTGCGCGCCGACGTTGACATCCCGCTCAAGCCCAAGAGCCAGACTGGCTCTTGGGCTCGAAGGGCGTCGTGGGCAGGGTTCACTGGGGACGAACAGCAGATAGCCTTGGCGCGACCCGCCCTAGGTCGCTGGCTAACCGTTATCAAGCTGCGTCGTCTCGCGCGGATTTTCGTCCGGTTCGGTAAGAAATCGCTGGAGAGTTGTCGCGTCAGCGATAACCTTGTCCACCATCTCCGGCCGAAACTCGCTGTCGGCAAACTTGAGGTCGTCGTAGTGAGCCCACCCGGGACAACGCACGGAAAAGGACACGTACATGCGTCCCTTGCAGCAGCGTTTCTTCCGGCAAGCACCGAGCACGATTACCGCGACCGCGCAATCTACCTCGGGGCGTTCCGACTGCACTTGCAGGTGGCTGTTAAGAGCGAGTTTCCGCGCGTGGAAGTGCGACCTCGCACTGAATACCCCGTAGAAATACAACTCGTCACCAGCAAGGATGACACTTGCGTACTTGTTACGGGAGGGTCCTGGCGCTTTCGTGAAAAATTCGCACGCTTGTTTGCGCAGGTCGGCGTCGTTCCGGATTGCACCGCTGAACTGCACGAGATTGAAAATAGGCATGATAGCCCCTTTCAAATGAGATTATGAAAGCCGACTTGACCCATGCCGCGGTTGACCTCTTAAAGCTCAGCTGCTGCACTAGGAATAAGCCTCTACCTAGAGATACTGGGTAAGCTGGAAAAATCGGAGGTAACTTTTGACTTTATTTTCTTGGCGCTGGAGAGACGTAAGTTCACGCGCGAGTTCCATCCCTTGCAGGCAGAAGGCGGAACTGGCCGTCGGCTAGGCTGATCCGGCCAGGTGCGAGACTTGGCAGGATGGCGGGCGGTCACATCCCAGAGCTGGAGACGTTATGTCGACGCTCGGTGACATCCTGCATAAGGCCACTTACGATGTTCTCGCTCTTCGCGCCCGGCGCTCCAGCCGACCAAAGTGCCGAATTCCTAATCCGGCGGGTGAAAAAATCTGTTCAGCTCAGCGGCAAGCAGGTCGGAGAACAGCAGCATCGGGCAGCTTCGCTGAATACACTGGCTATTCCGCCAAACGAGGCTCGTCACCTCGGCAGCTGTGATCTGGGGTTTGGATGCTGCGGGCGCGCCGGCATCGAAGGATGCACATAGATCAAGCACCTGCCCAGCAAGCTTTTCTTTTCCTTGCGGCGGCAGGTCGGGACGAGTTCACAATTCCAAGCGTCAAGCCGGCAGTTATCCGGGGCCGCAGCGAGCAAGCTTCAGAAAGCAGCAAAGAAGCGCTGGGCTAAATCTTCGGAGAGCTAGAAGAATAGCTCCGGAGACACATTGAAGCGCTCACTGAGTCGCTTGATGTGTTCTTTCGTCAATTCCCTCTTGCCGTTCAAAACCTCTGAAACAACACTAGCGGTTTTAAATATCCCAACCAAATCCTTCTGCTTAAGGCCATTTGCTTGTATTAACTCGACAATGACCTCAATTGGACTTGCTGCGCGCAGTTTGTAATTCCTGTGCTCAAAGTCCTGGACCAGGAGAAACAGAAGCTCGTGCAACTGCTTTTCGGGAGCGCCAAGGAGACTCTGATTAAGTTCTCTGCTTCCCACAACTACTCCGGTTAAAGTGCAGCCAGATGAAACCTCCGAGGAAACAGAGGACACTGGCGATGATGACCGGATTCGAGCGGTACACGAAGAAGACGCGGCGGACTGCATTTCTGGAAGAGAATGGAGCAGGTCGTGCCGTGGCGCAAGTTGTGTGCGCTGATCGAGCCGCATTATCCCAAGGCGGGCAACGGGCGTCCGCCGGTGGGGATCGAGCGTATGCTGCGGATTTACTTTCTGCAGCAGTGGTTTAACCTCTCGGCCCCGGCGGTGGAGGAGGCGCTGTACGACTCGATGGGGATGCGCGACTTCGTGGGCATCGATCTGGGGCGGGAGCCGGCGGCGGATGAAACGACGGTGTGCAAGTTCCGTCATTTGCTGGAAGAGTACGGGCTGGGCGGGCAGATGCTGGAGACGGTGAACCTGCATTTGCAGAGCAAGGGTGTGCGCATCACGAGCGGGATGATCGTGGATGCGACCATTATCCACGCACCCTCCTCGACCAAGAACCGGGAGCAGCAGCGCGATCCGGAGATGCACCAGACGAAGAAGGGGAAGCAGTGGTACTTCGGGATGAAGGCGCACGTGGGGGTAGACACGCGGATTGTCTCAACGAAGGGGTTCACCCCATGCCACTGTAGTCGAAATCGTAGTCGGTGGAAGCACTCTAGGGCACCACGATTCTTCACGGTTCAACGACCACGCGGCCAACGGTTCATCACCAATCGCTTGCGGACTCCACATTTCAGATTTCAATAGGGCTAGAAATCCGCCTTGGGCACAGGTGCTCGACCAAATGTGTTGAAGTCGGACATTCGAGTGGTTCAGTGCGCTCGCCAAGTAGGTGACGACACCCGGGTCATCGGCAACGGAGCCGTAAGATCATATCCGTTGGTGTACCTAAAAGCCCGAGCGGCATTGCAGGCACCGTCGAAGAGCGTTAGATCTCGAACAAAGGGGTATGTCACGCTGACGAGGGAATCACACAGTGCGCCACATTGTGATTTGGTGCTGCCGTGGCATCGAAGACAAAGTCCGGACGGTTGCATGTTTGGTTGCATGTTTGCCTTCCGAACCGCCTGTTTGCACCCGAACAAGGGCACCTATGCTGAGGGTAAGTTGTTGATTCCGAACAACAGCAGGTGTGGCGGGAGAATTTGATGAACCTTCCGCCCAGGTGCTTCTCGATCTGGTTGCGCAGCACTTCCGTGCACTGGTGCACCATCATCACGCCCATGATG
>Ga0097691_1001891_pt1 | contig 14717 bp, 12 predicted proteins | sample NGESurdeep072012_8_FD_72858 | JGI IMG/M metagenome (GOLD analysis project Ga0097691, IMG submission 72858) | Arctic peat soil microbial communities from Barrow, Alaska - NGEE Surface sample 210-1 deep-072012 | ecosystem: Environmental > Terrestrial > Soil > Wetlands > Peat ...
TCCGCTGCGCGGCCGCTTCAGCCGGTCGGAGCAACTCCGCCAGGCGCTCGCGCAGAACCCAGAAGCCAAGTACAGCATGGAAGAGCTTTCGATCGCCGAGGCGTTCGAGGATCTGCCGGTTGAGATGCAGAAGCGTCTCAGCACGGGCGAGCGCGTGGGAGAGTAGCGATGGCGACGACCAAGCGAACGGTCGAAGTCGAGCTCTCCACGACGGGCATGGATTCGCGCGGCCGACCGCAGCGCGTTCCCCTCGTGACGGACGAAGCGGGCAACATCGTTCCGGTGTCGGCTCCTCCCGCCGCGGAGCCCGACCTGGAAGGCGATCACATGTTGATCAACATGGGCCCGCAGCATCCGGCGACGCACGGCGTGCTCCGTCTTGTGCTCGAGCTCGATGGTGAGACGGTGGTGCGCTGCATCCCGCACATCGGATATCTGCACTGCGGTTTCGAGAAGATCGGCGAGTACCGGCAGTACAATCAGATCATCCCATGGACCGATCGCGAGGATTACCTCAACTCGCCCGGGAACAACGTCGCGTTCGCGCTGGGCGCCGAGCGTCTCTTCGGCATCGAGATCACGGAGCGCTGCAAGGTGCTTCGCGTCATCGCGTGCGAGCTGTCGCGCCTTATCTCGCACTGCGTTTGGGTCGGCACGTTCTGCATCGACATCGGCGCCTTCACGCCGTTCCTCTGGATCTTCCATCAGCGCGAGCGTGTGTACTCGATGCTCGAGAGCTGGATCGGTGCGCGTCTGACGACGACGCTCACGCGGGTCGGCGGCATGGGCGCGGACATTCCCGACGGCTTCACGGAAGATCTCGACAACTTCGTGCGCACCTTTCCCAAGGTGCTCGCCGAGTGCGACGCGATGCTGACGAAGAACGCGATCTGGGTCGGCCGCACGGTGGGACTCGGCGCGATGTCGGCGGAAGATGCGGTGAACTACGGCCTCTCCGGGCCGATGCTCCGTGCATCGGGTGTCGCGTACGACGTCCGCAAAGACTTCCCTTATCTCGACTACGAGACCTACGACTTCGACGTCGCGGTCGGTCAGGCAGGTGATGTATACGACCGCTACCTCGTTCGGATGGAAGAGCTTCGCCAATCGATCCGCATCCTCGAGCAGGCGCTCAAGCGTCTGCCCGACGGCCCGGTGAACGTGGACGACCATCGCGTCATCCTGCCACCGAAGTCCAGGGCGACGAGCGACATGGAAAGCATGATCCATCACTTCAAGCAGGTGATGGAAGGTCCACGTCCGCCGATCGGTGAGGCGTACGTCGCCGTCGAAAGTCCCAAGGGCGAGAAGGGCTATTACATGGTGTCCGATGGAACGTCGAAGCCGGTGCGCTGGCGCATCCGTCCCCCTTCATTCGTGAACCTCTCAGCGATTCCCAAGATGGTCGAAGGCCACTTACTGTCCGACGTGATCGCGATCAACGCTAGCATTGACATTGTGATGGGAGAGATTGACCGATGAACGCAGCCGGTCATGCCAACGCACCGTATGCGCCCGTGTTCACGGGCGCACGGAAGGCCGAACTCGACGAGTTGATGACTCGCTATCCGACGAAGATGGCGGCGCTGCTCCCCGCGCTGTGGATCGTGCAGGAGGAGCGGGGCTGGGTGCCGTCCGAGGGGATGGCTGAAGTCGCCGAGCTGCTCGAGCTCACGCCGGCGTACGTGAAGGGCGTGGTGTCGTTCTACACGATGTACCACCAGCATCCGGTGGCGAAGCACTTCATCCAGGTCTGCACGACGTCGCCCTGCAACGTGTGCGGCGCCGAGGATGTCGTGAATGCGCTGCTCGAGCAGACTGGATGCGAAGAGCTTGGTGTCACCTCACCGGACGGCAAATACGCGGTGATCGAAGTCGAGTGCCTCGGCGCGTGCGGGTTCAACACGCCGCTGATGGTCAATGAGAAGTTCATCGAGTCGGTCACCGTGGAAACGGTGCCCGCGCTCCTCGCCTCACTGGGCTGACATGGGCTTTCCGCACAAGCCGCACGAGCGCGAGACGCTCGTCCTCTCCAGGCACTTCGGCGAGCAGGAGGCCATCGGGCTCGATGGCTGGCGCAAGCGCGGCGGCTACGTCGCGCTCGAGAAGGCGCTCAAGATGGAGCCGGCCGAGATCGTCCAGATCGTCAAGGACTCCGGCCTTCGTGGTCGTGGGGGCGCCGGATTCCCGACTGGGCTCAAGTGGAGCTTCATGAAGCCGGGCGACGGAAAGCCGCACTACCTTGCCTGCAACGCTGACGAATCCGAGCCGGGCACCTTCAAGGATCGCGAGATCATGCGCTGGACGCCGCACGCCCTGGTGGAAGGGTGCGCGGTTGGTGCGTATGCAATCGGCGCGGAAGTCGCGTACATCTACATTCGCGGCGAATACACCGAAGCGCTCGCGAAGATGAACGCCGCCTGCAAGGAGGCGTACGCGGCGGGGATCCTCGGCACGAATGCGATGGGTACCGGCAAGACGGTGCACGTCTACGTTCACAAGGGCGCGGGCGCGTACATCTGCGGCGAAGAGACGGCGATGATGAACTCGCTGGAGGGGCGTCGCGGGAACCCGCGCATCAAACCGCCTTTCCCGGCGGTCGCCGGTCTGTTCGGCATGCCGACGACGATCAACAATGTCGAGACGTTGACCGCGGTGCCGCACATCCTGAACAACGGAGCCGACTGGTACAAGAAGATGGGCCGCGCAGACAATCCGAAGAGCACGGGCACGAAGTTGTTCTCCGTGTGCGGCAACATCTCCAAGCCCGGCAACTACGAAGTGACGATGGGGTTCCCGTTCAAGGATTTTCTATACGACTTGTGCGGCGGTCCGCTGCCAGGTCGCACCTTCAGAGCGATCATCCCTGGTGGCATCTCGGTGCCGATCCAGACGCGGGAGGAAGCGGAGAACTCGCTGATGGACTACGAGGGCTTCGTGGCCAACGGCACGATGCTCGGCTCCGGCGGCGTGATCATCATCGACGACGCGCAGAATCTCGTGAAGCAGATCGCCCGCGCGGCGCGCTTCTACGCCCACGAGAGCTGCGCGCAGTGCACGCAGTGCCGCGAAGGCACCGCGTGGACGACAAAGATTCTCGAGCGAATCCGGGACGGCGAAGGTACTACTGAAGACCTCGACACACTCCTCGCGATATCTGAGAACATGACGGGCACAACCATCTGCGTACTGAGTGACTCGTGTGCCACGCCGGTGATCTCCGGGATAAAGAAGTTCCGTCCGGAGTTCGAGTCGTTGATTCACGGCAGGCGGTCTCACTCCGTTTTGTCGGCGGTGGCATAGTGGCGGATGCGAAGATGGTGAGCCTGACTATCGAGGGGCGGCCGGTGACGGTGCCCGAAGGAACCTCGATTCTCGAGGCAGCCAAGGTCGCCGGCATTCTCATCCCGCATTACTGCTACCACCCCGGCCTCCCGGTAGCCGGTGTGTGCCGGATGTGCCTCGTCGAGGTGGAGAAGGCGCCGAAGCTCGCGCCTTCCTGCGCGACATCGGTGGCAGAAGGGCAGGTAGTGCGGGTGCACACCGAGCGAGCCCTGGAAGCGCGAAAGGGCGTTCTCGAGTTTCTCCTCATAAACCACCCGCTCGATTGCCCCATCTGCGACCAGTCCGGCGAATGCGAGCTGCAGGACTACACGTATCAGGAAGGCCGAGCAGATTCGCGCTACCGCGACCCGAAGCGGTTCAATCCCGTCGAGGATTTCGGCGGTGACGTGCTATATGTGCCCAACCGCTGCATTCTCTGCACGAGATGCGTGCGGTTCATGGACGATGTCGCGCACGATACAGTGCTGAACGTCAGCGAGCGCGGCGACAGGGCATTGATCGGCAAGTTCGAAGGAAAGGACATGACGCATCCGTGGTCAGGCAACGTCGTGGATCTGTGTCCGGTCGGGGCGCTGCTGTCCAAGGATTTTCTCAACAAGGCCCGCGCCTGGGAGCTCGACCGTGTCGCATCGGTGTGCCCGAGCTGCACTCAGGGCTGCAACATCACTATCGAGACGCGCGACCTGCAGGTGGCTCGTCTGAAACCGCGGCCGAATGAGGACGTCAACAAATTCTTCATGTGCGACCACGGGCGGCTCAACTACCGCTGGATGAACCGCACTGACCGTGCAGAACAGCCGATGGTCCGCACCAATGGCGCGCTTCGCAGCATCGACTGGGACGTGGCTGTGCACGCCGCCGCCTCTCTGCTTCGTGACGCCCGGGTTTATGTGGTGGCTTCTCCGATGCTGTCCAACGAGGCGCTATATCTGCTTTCGCGGCTCATGAGACGCGGTGATGGCTCAGGTGCGTTCCGCGTGGCGACCGGCGATGAAGCCCCGTTGGCCGGAGTCGAGGACCTCGCGCTCAGGCGCGACAGGGCGGCCAACGTAAACGGAGCCGAGTTGTTCGGATTCAAGCGAGCAGAGAATCCGCTGGAAGGCATGCGGGACGGCGACGTCCTCATCATCGCCGACGATGACCTCGGCAGAATTGCTTCACCGGAGCTGGCTCGCGCAAGCCACGTTGTCGTAATCGGAACGACCCTGCCCGAAGCCGCTCGCGATGCCGCCGTTCTGCTGCCGATCACGAACTTCGCAGAAGAGGAAGGCACCTTCACCAATCTCCGCGGGCGGGTGCAGCGCTTTACTCAGGCCAAGCCGGCACCCGGACTCGCCCGGCCGAGCTGGCTCGTGCTGGGCGACCTGCTCGGCGCGCTCGGAGCACAGGACGGGTTCTATCTCCCATCTGATGTGTTCGCGAGCATTGCCGCTTCCCATGCGGCGTTCTCCGGCCTTTCATATGAGGCGCTCGGAATGCGCGGACTGCCCGTGCTCGAAAGTCAGACATCGGGGGCCGCCAGGTGACCCACGCGCTGCCGATGCTGCTTCAAATTGTGAATCCGCAGCTTCCTCCGCAGGACAGCGGAGTGTTTGTCATCGCGACCCTCGTGAAGATGATAGTCGTCTTCTCCATCCTCATGACTGCAGTGGCGCTGCTGACGCTTGCCGAGCGAAGGATTTCGGCCTGGATCCAGGACAGACACGGACCTAACCGTGTCGGGCCCCAGGGCCTGCTCCAGCCGGCAGCCGACGGCCTCAAGAACTTCATGAAGGAAGAAACGTATCCGGAAGCCGCGTACAAGCCGTTATTCATATTGGCACCCATACTCACCTTCATTCCGGCGCTGACTACCTGGGCGGTGATTCCCTTCGGGGCGCCGCTCCCGACGCGGTGGGGCAGGATCGACATGGTACTTGCCGATCTGCCGGTTGGGTTCCTTTTCATTCTTGCCATCTCGTCGCTCGGCGTCTACGGCATCGTCCTCGCCGGATGGGCCTCAAACAACAAGTACGCCCTGCTCGGCGGACTCAGGTCGAGCGCGCAGATGATCTCTTATGAGATCTCACTGGGAATGTCCACAATCCCGGTGCTCCTGCTGGCCGGGAACGTGACGCTTGGGTCGATCGTGACTCAGCAGGCATATGGTGGGTGGAACGTCGTCAATCTCACTATCGCTTTCTTCATCTTCCTCGTCGCGTCGTTCGCGGAAACGAACCGGCTGCCGTTCGATCTTCCAGAAGCCGAGTCCGAGCTGATCGCCGGCTATCACACCGAGTACAGCGCGATGAAGTTCGCGCTGTTCTTCATCGCCGAATACGCAAACATGGTGACGGCGAGCGCGCTGATGGTGACGCTGTTTTTCGGGGGATGGGACGTGCCGTTCACCGGCCACGACAATATCGGTCCGTTCAGCGGCTGGCTGACGCTTCTCTCGGTGCTGATCTTCCTCGCCAAAGTGTTGTTCTTCCTGTTCTTCTTCATGTGGGTCCGCTGGACGCTGCCGCGCTTCCGTTATGACCAGCTCATGTCGCTGGGCTGGAAGTTCATGCTTCCGCTGGCGCTCGGCTACATCATCGTGATCGCGGCGGTAATACTGATCCTCGACACAGCGGGCATCACTCGCGGGGCGATGTACAGCTCCATCCTTGGAGTGGTGAACATCGCGCTGGTGATGATCGTCTTCTCCATTCTGGATCGCGGTCGCATAATCAGCCCGGCTTATAGCCGGATGGATGAGGTGCGCATCGCGCGCCTGCGCGCCCTTGCATCGCGCTCGCCACTCGCTTCCGGAGCCGGCAGGTAATGGCCATCAACGTCAAGGTTCTCGACCGCCCGATCGAGGACGTCAGTTACGTGAGGGCGACGCTGAAAGGAATGGCCCTCACCTTCAAGCATCTCGTGAACCCGCACAAAGTCACGGTGCAGTATCCTGAGGAAAAGTGGCAGATCTCGCCGAGGTGGCGGGGCACGCACCGGATGCTGACCACCGAGACGGGAAAGGCCAAGTGTGTCGCATGCGGTCTCTGTCCCACCGTCTGTCCGGCCAACTGCATCAAGCTCGTTCCCGGCGAAGACGAGGAAGGGAACCGCTATCCGCTCATTTTCGAGATCGACGAGTTCCGCTGCATTTTCTGCGGCTACTGCCAGGAAGTCTGTCCCGAGGAAGCGATTCACGTCGGCCGTCACTACGAAAATGCGGAGTACAGCCGCGAAGGATTCGTTTACGATCTCGAGCGACTCACTGCCCAGACGCATCCCGTCTGCGAGATGTGGGATCCCGACGATCCGAAGGGGGAATAATGAGTCTCCCTTATCCGCTCCTTTACTTGTTTGTTTTTTATTTCTTCGGTGTCGTGGCGATTGCGTCGGCGCTGACGTTCGTCACACGCAAGAGTCCCGTTGCAGCCGCTCTGTGGCTCGTCAACACGATGTTCGCTCTCTCCGCTGAATACGTGCTCCTCGACGCGCAGTTCATCGGCGTGATGCAGGTGCTGGTCTACGCCGGAGCGATCATGGTCGTGTTCCTGTTCGTGATCATGCTTCTCAACCTTGGTCATCCCTCGGAGATCGCCGACCAGCGGGGCCTCTGGCCGAGACTGGCAGCTGGTGCCATTGGGCTCATCCTCATCGCGGAAATCATGGTCATCGGCGGCGGCAAGGTGGCTGGGAAGTACCAGGTGCCGCTTGGCTTTGCGGCCGACCAGATGCAGAAGTACGGAGCCGTCGGCACGGTGGCGCGACCGCTGTTCAACGAGTATCTGCTCGCCTTCGAGCTGACGAGTGTGCTGCTCCTCGTCGCGATCGCCGGCGCTGTTGTCCTTGGCCGCAGGAGGGACGGACGTGCTGGCTGAATCCCTCGCGCTGTCCGCGGTGCTTTTCGTGATTGGCGTCGTCGGCGTTCTCACCCGCCGCAACGCCATCATCATTTTCATGTGCGTCGAGCTGATGCTCAACGCCGTCAACCTCACGTTCGTGGCCTTCTCCCGGGTGTACGGGGCTGCAGGGCAGGTGTTCGTTGTGTTCGTCATGACAGTGGCTGCCGCTGAGGCCGCCGTTGGCCTGGCCATCATCATCGCGATCTTCCGCCACCGCCAGACGGTGAATCTGCAGAACATCAATCTCATGAAGGGTTGATGCCCATACAGGACGTGGCATCGGCTGTTCACCCGCTGGCGGGAACTGTGGCCCGCTGGGTCTGGCTGCTCCCGATTCTCCCGCTGCTCGGCTTCGTGATCAACGGTCTCATCTCGCTTGTCAGCGCGGCGCACCCGGGGCCGGCCGATCCGGACATTCTCGGCCATGGCGGCGCTGCAACGCACGATACCGCTGCTGAGGACCACGGCGCGGCAGGTGACGATCATCACGCGGTGGCACCGCATCCGTACGCTGCCATAGTGAGCTTCATCGGGCCAGCCGTGCTCGTGCTGTCGTTCATTCTGGCTCTGGCAATCTTCTTCGCCATGAAGGGCGTTCCAATGGAGACGCCGTTCATTCAGCGCTACTTCAGCTGGATGCCGGTGGGAAAGCTGCAGATCGACGCTGCTCTTCAGCTCGACCAGCTGTCAATGATGATGGTTCTGGTGGTCACCGGCGTCGGCGCACTGATTCACATCTTCAGCGTCGGCTACATGCGCGAGGACCCGGGCTATCCGAGGTACTTCGCCTATCTGAATCTGTTCGTGTTCTTCATGCTGGTGCTGGTGCTCGGCGCGAACTATCCGGTTCTCTTCGTCGGCTGGGAGGGAGTCGGGTTATGCTCTTATCTGCTGATCGGATTCTGGTTCTCGGACAAGGTGAACGCGGACGCCGGAAAAAAGGCGTTCATCGTCAACCGCATTGGCGACTTCGGTTTTCTGGTGGCGATGTTCATGTTGTTCGCCACGCTTGGAACGCTCGGCTTTCAGGACGTGTTCGCTGGGGCCAGCCGGCTGCCGTACGGCGGCGCCGTGCTTACCACCATATGTCTTTTCATGTTCCTCGGTTGCGTCGGCAAGAGTGCCCAGATTCCCCTCTATATCTGGTTGCCGGATGCGATGGCGGGACCGACTCCGGTTTCTGCCCTCATCCATGCCGCCACGATGGTGACGGCAGGCGTCTACCTCGTCGCGCGCAGCTCGCCACTCTTTTCGCTGGCTCCCGTTGCGAGCCTCGTCGTCGCTCTTACCGGTGCGGTGACCGCCATCTTCGCGGCTACCATCGGCCTGAAGCAGTGGGACATCAAGAAGGTTCTCGCCTATTCCACCGTGTCGCAGCTCGGCTACATGTTCATCGGTGTCGGAGTGGGCGCGTACAGCGCCGGGTTGTTCCATCTCGTGACGCACTCCTTCTTCAAGGCGCTCCTTTTCCTCGGGTCGGGCTCCGTGATTTACGCGATGCATGCCGCGTATCACAGCACGCACAGCCAGGAGGACGCGCAGGACATGCGCAACATGGGCGGACTCCGGCAATACATGCCCGTCACGTGGGTGCTGATGTGGATTGCGACGCTGGCAATTGCCGGTATTCCGCCGCTCTCCGGATTTTTTTCGAAGGATGCGATTCTCGGCGCAGCGTTCTCGAGGGCCGGCGGATCATCGCTGGCAGAGTCGTCTCTCTTCGGGATTTCCGGAAGCATATGGCTCTACCTGATCTACGTGCTTGGTCTGGCAGCCGCGTTCCTGACGGCCATCTACATGACGCGGATGATGCTGTACACCTTCCACGGCCCCAACCGGACGGGCGAGAAGGAGCGCAGTCAGCTCCGTGAAGCGCCGTGGGTGATGACTGGGCCGCTGGTGGTTCTCGGACTGCTCAGCGCTTTCGGCGGATGGCTCAATCTTCCCGAGCTGATTCCAATCGGGAAGGCAGGAGTGCTGGACACATGGCTCGAGCCGGTGCTTGGCGGTCCAACTGCCCGGGTGGCGGCATCGACCGGGCAGCGCGCTGCCGAGTCGGTCGGCACGGAGCTCCTGTTGATCGGATTGGCTGTATTGGTGGGCATATCGGGTATCGCCTTCGCGTACGTGCGGCTCAAGCCTCAGTCGCTCGTGCCAAAGAGTGAATCGCCGCCGGAGCACGGGTTCGATCTCGTGCTGGCCAACAAGTACTACGTCGACGAAGGGTACGATCGGGCGATCGTCAACCCGACCTACCAGCTCTCGCGCAACGTGCTGTGGCGGGCAGTGGACAACGGACTGATAGACGGGTTTTTCGTGAACGGGAGTGCGGCCGTCGCAAGGGCCTTCGGATGGGTGGGATCGCGCGTGCAGAGCGGCGCCGTGGGCACATACGCCTGGGTGCTGGTCATTGGTGTCCTCGCGGTGCTCGGCGCCGTCACCCTTCGCTGAGACCGACGAATGACATCCTTCCTTCAATCGATCGGCTACAACAGCTGGGTGCTGCCGGCGCTGCTCATTATCCCGGTAGTCGGCGCGGCGATTCTTGTCGCTCTGTCGCCACGGAACGCCGACGCGGCGAGCCTCGAGTCGGCGAATCGCACGGCCCGGCTGATCGCTCTCTGGTTCTGCATCATCGAATTCGTCGTCTCGGCAGGGCTGTGGTGGTCGTTCGATCCGGCACAGACTGCATGGCAGGCGGTGGTCGACATTCCGTGGATTCCGGCGTGGGGAATCCGGTTCACGCTCGGGCTCGACGGCATCGCTCTGATGATGGTTCTACTGACGACGTTCATCATGCCGCTGACTGTCCTTGGGAGCTGGACGAGCGTGAAGGTGAAGGTGCACGCGTTCTTTGCCCTGATGCTGATTCTGACCAGCGGGATGCTCGGCGCCTTTCTTGCCCGCGATCTCTTTCTGTTTTACGTGATGTGGGAAGTGATGCTCATTCCGATGTATTTCATCATCGGCGTGTGGGGCGGCGAGCGGCGGCTTTATGCAAGCATCAAGTTCTTCATTTACACGATGCTTCCGTCGCTCTTTATGCTCGTTGCAATTCTTTACCTTGGCGTTCACGCAAGTGATCCGAAAACGGGAATCCCCAATTTCAGCTACGACAACCTCGTCTCCCACCTGACGCTCGCGCCGCGCACGGCGCTGTGGCTCTTCTCGGCATTCTTCCTCGCGTTCGCCGTGAAGGTTCCCATGTTCCCGTTCCACACCTGGCTGCCCGACGCTCACGTCGAAGCGCCCACCGGCGGCTCGGTGATACTGGCGGCGATAATGCTCAAGATGGGCACGTTCGGCTTCCTGCGGTTTGCGCTGCCGCTCTTTCCCGGAGCGGCCATGAATCCGACAGTGCGCACGATCGTCGTCGTGCTCGCGGTGATCGGGATCGTCTACGGTGCTCTTGTCGCAATGGTACAGCCCGATTTCAAAAAGCTCGTCGCGTATTCGTCGGTGAGCCACCTCGGGTTCGTCATGCTCGGCATTTTCGCTCTCACGCTGCAGAGCGTGCAGGGAGCGCTGATGGTAATGATCAGCCACGGGATCTCGACGGGTGCCCTGTTCCTTCTCGTCGGCATGATCTACGAGAGGCGGCATACAAGGGAAATCAACGCGTACGGAGGAATCGCCCGCGTCGTGCCGGTGTTCGCTGCCGCACTCACAATCGTCTCGCTCAGCAGCATTGGACTGCCGGGGACGAACGGCTTTATTGGCGAATTCCTCGTGCTGGTGGGCTCCTTCAAGCCGTATCCCTGGTTGACGATCGTCGCGACAACGGGGGTGATCTTCGCCGCCGCGTATCTGTTGTGGGCGATTCAGAGGATCCTCTTCAATCCCCTCGACAAGAAAGAGAACTCGCGCATTCCCGATCTCAACTGGCGGGAGATCGCGATCGTGGCTCCCCTCATTGCCGCCATCATCTGGATTGGCGTCTATCCGGCGCCGATTCTCCGGCGTATGGAGCCGGCGGCGGCAAAGTTCGTTGCCCAGGTGCATGATGGCGCCCTTCCGGGAACAGTCTCCGGAACGGTAGTGGCGATGAAGGTCGAGGTTCCCCGATGACACTCGATCTTTCGGTACCGTCGCAGCTAATGTCGGCCCTCGGGCCGGATCTTCTCCTCATTGGCGGAGCGATGGCGCTGCTGCTGTGGTCGGCGTGGCGCCCGGAAAGCGAGGCCAACCAACGACAGATTGGTGTTACCAGCATCATTCTCTGCGTCTCGGTCGTGGTGGCCATCGGGTACTACATGGCAAAAGGCGACTTGGTCTCGCCGGGTATCATCGCGATGGACAATTTCCGCTGGAGTGCGGACATCGTCTTCCTCATCGCGACCATCGGCACGATCGCCTTGTCGATGGACTACAACGCGCGGCAGGGAATTACCGCCGGCGAATCGCACGTGCTGCTGCTTTTCGCCACGTCGGGCATGATGACGCTGGCTTCCGCCCGCGACCTGATCATCGTTTTCCTCGGCATCGAGATCATGTCGATCGCCGTCTACGTTCTGGCGGGGATGAACCGGCGGAGCGAACGGTCTGCAGAAGGCGCGATCAAGTACTTCCTTCTCGGGGCATTTTCGACCGCCTTCCTGTTATACGGCATCGCGCTCATCTATGGCGCTACCGGCACCACGAATCTGTCGGCAATCGGATCCCGGATTCACGTTCTCGCGCTGGGGAACAGTGCCCTGGTGGTGATTGGCGCGGCGCTCCTTCTCGTCGGATTCGGGTTCAAGGTCGCGGCGGCTCCGTTTCACATGTGGGCGCCCGATGTGTACGAGGGCGCGCCGACGCCGGTAACGGCCTACATGGCTGCCGCGGTCAAGGCCGCAGCCTTTGTGGGATTTCTGCGAGTGTGGCTGGAAGCCTTTCCCGATGTCTCCGCGAGCTGGCATGGACCGGTATGGTGGCTGGCGGCGGCGACGATGGTTGTCGGAAACGTGGTGGCTCTGGCGCAAAAGAACATCAAGCGGATGCTTGCGTACTCGAGCATTGCTCACGCCGGCTACATAATGGTTGCGGTGGCCATAGGCACTACCGCCGCTGCCTCCGCGTTGATGTTTTACCTGCTCGCCTACACGCTCGCCACACTCGGTGCATTCGGGGTGATCGTCGCCCAGGGCGAGCCCGGAGAGTCGCATCTGAACATCGACGATTATTCGGGCCTCTGGCAGGTGAGGCCAAAGCTCGCCGTCGCGATGGCGATCTTCATGCTGGCGCTCCTCGGGTTTCCGATTTTCGGTGGTATCGGGTTCCTCGCGAAATACTGGATCATCCAGTCGGCACTCCAGGCACCGGCGCCCCAAACGCGGCTTGCCGTGGTGCTGGTCGTCACGAGTGTCGTGTCAGCCGGCTACTACCTCTATGTGGTGATGGTGATGTTCATGCGGCCGAGGAATGCCGACGCCCCGTCGATCCCGAGGGCAGGCGGGTGGACGCGGTTCGTCATCGCCGCGGCGGCGATTCTGATTATCGCCTTTGGCATTCTGCCCAATGCTGCATTGCGGCTGACCCAGGCCAGCAGGCCGGTCATCGCTGGTTACGACACCACGTCGGTCGTCACGCCCCACGCGACTCCGGTGGCGGCCAACTCTCCATGACCGTTGCTCTCTCTCGCGACATCTTTCGCGAGTATGACATTCGCGGCGTCGCTGGAAAGGATCTCACTCCCGACGTCGCCCGACTCGTGGCACGCGCGTACGCTGCGTTTCTCAGCGCAAGGAATGTCACCGGCGCGATCGCTGTCGGGCGTGACAACCGCCCGAGCGGCGTCGCCTTGCACAGCGAGATAGTTGCTGGGCTGCTCGAGAGCGGACTCGACGTCGTCGACATCGGCGTGGTTCCGACTCCGCTCGCCTACTGGGCTCAGCACAATCTCAACGTCGCCGGCGGGATTCAGATCACCGGCTCCCACAACCCCCCGGAGTTCAACGGGTTCAAGCTTGGTCTCGGCACACGCTCCATTTACGGCGACGACATCCAGAAGATCTACGAGCTCGCTCTTGGCGGGAATTTTCCGACAGGCGAGGGTTCCAGTTGCGACGAAACAATAATCGAGCGGTACGTCGATGACGTTGTCTCTCGCATCGGACCGCTCTCACGTCCCCTCAAAGTGGTCGCCGACGCCGGCAATGGCGTCGGTGCACTCGTCGCGCCAATGCTCTTCAGGAAGCTCGGGCAGCCCGTGCGCTGTCTGTTCTGCGAAAGCGATGGAACCTTTCCAAACCACCATCCTGATCCCACGATCCCGGAGAACCTCGCCGACCTCATCGCCGCGGTGAAATCGGATCACGCAGATATCGGCATCGCCTTCGATGGCGACGCGGACCGTATTGGCATCATCGACGACACCGGTGAGATCATCTGGGGCGATCAGCTTCTCATCATCTACGCGCGCGACGTCATCGCCCGCAAAGGCGGCGGCCAGCCGATAATCTTCGACGTGAAATGTTCTCAGGCGCTTCCCGAATCCATCGAGAAGGCGGGAGGCAAGCCGCTCATGTGGAAGACGGGCCATTCTCTGATCGAAGAGAAGATGCACGAGACAGGGGCGCCGATTGCCGGCGAGATGTCGGGCCACATGTTCTTCGCCGAGGGGTACTACGGCTTCGATGACGCGCTCTATGGCGCGGCCCGACTGCTCCGCATCGTCGCTGATTCAGGGAAGAGCGTTCACGAGATGCTGGCCGATGTACCACGTTTTGTCTCCACGCCCGAGCTGCGCGTGGCCTGCCCCGACGACCGCAAGTTCGCCCTCGTCGAAGAAGCGAAGAAACATTTCGCGGCGATTCATCAGGTAATCGACGTGGACGGTGTGAGGGTTCTGTTCGGAGACGGCTGGGGACTCATTCGGGCATCGAACACCCAGCCCGTGCTCGTGATGCGCTTTGAGGCGAGAACGCAGCAGCATCTCGATGCGATCAAGTCCGAGATGGAAGGGTGGCTTCGGGAACACGGAGTAGAGGTTTGAAATGACTTCGGGGCGGCGGCTCCTCGCCGGGCTCGTCGCTGCCGCGGCAATTCTGCTTCTCGGGCGCGCGCTCGCGCTCGTTTATTCGGACTACGCCTGGTACAGTGCCCTCGGCGCGACGTCCGTCTGGGAAGAAAAGGCGAGAGACATCGCCGTTGTCCACACCGTTTCGGCGGTATTCGCCGGGCTTTTCGCACTGCTCAACCTGTTCTCGATTCGACGCAGCATAATGTCGCTGGCTTTCCCACGGCGACTGGGAAACGTCGAATTTGGCGAAGCAGTTCCCACCCGCTATCTCGACCGCGCCGTGATGGCGTTCTCGGTCGGTATCGCGCTGCTCATGTCGCTGATGGTTCCGCGATGGCAACAGCTTGCCATGGTGAGGTCGGGAGTCCGCTTCGGCGAAAGCGATCCATTCTTCCAGACAGACCTGAGCTTCTATGTGGCGTGGCTTCCCCTGGAGAACGAGACCTACACGTGGGCTCTGGCGCTTCTCGTCAGCGTTTCGGCGGTCGTGG
>Ga0097691_1001892_pt1 | contig 14714 bp, 11 predicted proteins | sample NGESurdeep072012_8_FD_72858 | JGI IMG/M metagenome (GOLD analysis project Ga0097691, IMG submission 72858) | Arctic peat soil microbial communities from Barrow, Alaska - NGEE Surface sample 210-1 deep-072012 | ecosystem: Environmental > Terrestrial > Soil > Wetlands > Peat ...
AGGCGAAGGCCAGGTCACCTTGCGCGACCTGGTGCGCAACTGCCAGCGCATGCGGCCGGAACGCATCATCGTCGGCGAAGTCCGCGGACCCGAGGCGTTCGACCTCCTGCAGGCCATGAATACCGGCCACGACGGCTCGACGGACACGCTACACGCCAATAACCCGCGCGAGACGCTCTCGCGCCTTGAATCGATGATCACCATGGGCGGCTTTTCGCTGCCCTCGCGCACCATTCGCGAAATGATCTGCGCCTCGGTCGACGTGGTGATCCAAGCCGCGCGCCTGCGCGACGGCTCGCGCAAGATCACCCACATTACCAAAGTGATGAGGATGGAAGGCAACTTCATCATCATCCAGGACCTGTTCGTCTTCGACATGACCGGTGAGGACGCGCAAGGCCACATTATCGGCCGCCACCGTTCGACCGGCATCGGCCGGCCGCGATTCTGGGATCGCGCCCGCTATTACGGTGAGGAACAGCGCTTGGCTATCGCGCTCGACGCCGCGGAAGCCGCCAACAATGCCATGCGAGCCTGACCGGAGCACCCCCGTGGACGCAATCGCCGTATTTTTTCTGGCTTCGTTCGCCGTAGGCGGGGTGGTCTGGGTATTCGTCTATCCGATCCTGCCCGGCGAGCGCAAAGCCGAGCAGCGCGTGGCGAGCGTCGCCAAGGCCGAAGCGGTGACGCGCGCGACGTGTGAACCGCAGAGATCCCGCCGCGACATCATCGAAAACACGCTCAAGGAATTTGACGAACGTCACAAGAATCAAAAGCGGGTTCCACTCTCGACTCAGATTGCGCAGGCCGGTTTGTCGTGGTCGAAGCGGCAATTCGCCATCATCTCGGCCGGCATTGGCGTGGTGATGTTTATGGCCGGGCTGTTCAGCAACGCTGGTCTGGTTCTCGCCATCGGGCTAGGCCTTGCCGGCGGCTTCGGTCTGCCGTACTGGCTGCTGTCATTTTTGAAGAAGCGCCGCAAATCTAAATTCCTCAATGGGTTTCCAGACGCGGTCGACATTATCGTGCGCGGCATCAAGGCCGGTTTGCCGCTGCTCGATTGCATGAAGATGATCACGATCGACGCGCCCGAGCCGCTGAAGTCCGAATTCCGCGCCATCGTCGAGACCCAAGCCACCGGCATACCGTTGGGCGAGGCCACCGCAAAGCTTTACGAGCGTATGCCAGTGCCGGAGGCGCATTTCTTCGGCATCGTCATCGCGATCCAACAGAAAGCCGGCGGCAATCTCTCTGAAGCGCTCGGTAATCTTTCGCGCGTGCTGCGCAACCGCAAGAAGATGAAAGCCAAGATTCAGGCGATGTCGCAGGAAGCGAAAGCCTCTGCCTCCGTCATCGGCGCGCTACCGGTCGCGGTGATGACACTAGTCTGGGTCACCAGCCCGCAATACATAGGGCTGCTGTTTAGCGAGCCGCTCGGCCACATGATGCTGGCGGGCTCTGTCATTTGGATGGGGATGGGTGTCCTGGTGATGAAGAAAATGATCAACTTCGATCTTTAGCGCATGATCCTGAAAAGCGGAAACCGCTTTTTTGGAAGGGATCATGCGCCACGCAAAATGTCAGGTAGGGCTCTAATACGTTCGACCTGATCAAACTCTAGAAGCGGGACTGATGTTCGATTTACTGATCAACGCACTCAACACAAAGACGACGACGATCGTGTTCGCCGCCCTCGCCGCCACCGCGACGGCGTTAACTCTCGCGATGCCGTACGCGTTCGCCGATTCTCTCGGCAAGCACATGAAGGCGGTCGCGCTCGAGCGGGAAAAGATTCGTCAGCGCGAACGTGAGCGCATGGTGCAGGACAAACAGAAGGTGAGTCTGCGGCAATCACCCAAGCAATACATCCAAGCGACCGTCGACCGCTTACACTTAAACAAATGGGTCGGCCAGGAAGAAGCGCGGCTCAAGCTGGTGCAGGCCGGCTACCGCGGCCAGGCGCCCTACTTCACCTACCTGTTCTTTCGCATGGCGACCCCGACAGCGAGCTTCCTGTTCGCCGTATTCTATCTGTTCGTCATGCTCGACTTCAATCAGCCGCCCGCGGTCAAGATCGGCATCTGTATCGCCGCCGCCTATGCCGGCATGCATCTGCCGTTGATGATCTTGAAGAGCAAGATCCAGCGCCGGCAATTGTCGATCAAGCGCGCCTTTCCCGACACCCTCGACCTGCTGCTGATCTGCGTTGAATCCGGCATGTCGATCGAGGTGGCGTTCAAAAAAGTCAGCGAACAGGTTGGTACCCAGTCGGTGGCGCTGGCGGAGGAGCTCACGCTCACCACGGCCGAACTGTCGTATCCGCCGGATCGCCGCCAAGCCTACGAGAACCTAGCCAAACGCGTCAATCTAGACGGCGTGAAATCCGTTTGCATGGCTTTGCAGCAGGCGGAACGTTACGGCACACCATTGGCAACCATGCTGCGCGTGATGGCACAGGAAAACCGCGACATGCGTATGTCGGAGGCCGAAAAGAAGGCCGCCGGCTTGCCGCCGAAGTTGACCGTGCCGATGATCGTGTTTTTCCTGCCGGTGCTGGTCGTGGTCATTCTCGGACCGGCCTACATCAAGGTCATGGCCATTCAGTAATGCCGGCCACGCGCATCCGCGTGGCCATTAACACTGTCGACTATCGACGTTTGCGATCAGGACCCGGCGTCGGGCGGAGGCACGTAAGACTGCCGGCCCATTTTCTTCCACGCGTTTTGCTGCGCGAGCATCTGCCGTAGATAGCTGACATTGGCGACCGCTTCATCTTCCGGCAAATCGGCGCGGGCGATTTTCTCTGCCGCGGCGAAGCGGCCTTGCAGACCGACCACCAGCGCGAGATTCTGCCGCACCTTCGGATTGGCATTCGGCTGCGCCACCGCGCGCCGCAGCGTGCTCTCGGCGTGATTCAAGTCCTTCATCAGCGCGTAGGAGAGGCCGAGATTGGACAGCACCGAGGGTTCGTTCGGCACGATCTTGAGCGCAGTCGAATAAATACGCTGCGCCTCGGCGTGCCGGCCCATCTGATCGAGCACCGCGCCTTGCGCGTTGAGGATGCGCCAGTCAGGCTGGTCGGGCGTGTGGGCGCGGCTGAGCGCGTCGAACGCCTGCGGGTAGTTGCCGGCCTCGGCCAGCGCGCGACCATAGGCGCCGAGCAGCGGCATGTTGTTCGGATTGCGGATCGAGGCCTGCTCAAGAACGGCGACCGCCTGGGAGCGCTGCTCGGTGGCCCGCAAAGCGCGGGCATAAGCCATGGCGGTGTCGGCGTCGCCGGGGTTATCGCGGTAGCGGCTGCCCCAGACATCGAGTGAGCGCCGCCAGTCCGCGTCGCTGCGCGGCGCATCGGTTGCGCCGATCGAGCCGGTGGTATCGTTGCCGGTAGTCGTGCAGCCGGCTACCGACAGGGCCAGCACGGCTGCAATGGCGGCCGAGGCAAGCAGGCGGGCGGCGCGGGCCGTTCTAGGACGCATGGGATTCCGGTGGTTGGCATTCCAGCGGCATTCCCGAGCAATAAAACGTTAACCCTAACGAGTGGTTAACTTGTAAACTGACCGCGCGGGAGCCTGATTCATTGGGACTGAACTAGGGCGGCCGCTAACGTTTTGTTTGCGCATGATCTTGTCCGAAAACCGGTTCCCACTTTTCGGGGTCATGCGCCACCGGGTTTAAGATCACGCCATGGACCTAGGCCTCTCCAGAGACGAAATCGCGCTGCAGACACGCGCCCGCGCCTTCTCGCAGGACATCGTGCGCCCGCGCGCGGCGGCGATCGACCGCGACGAGCAATACCCCTGGGACATCGTGAAGACGCTCGGCGAGGCCGGCTTCCTCGGCATGACCATGCCGAAAGCACTCGGCGGCCAGGACCGCTCCTTCCTCGACGCCGTGCTGGTGATCGAGGAAATGGCGAAATCCTGCACCGTGACCGCGCGCATCGTGGTCGAGACCAATATGGGCGCGATCTCGACGGTGATGGCCTATGGCAGCGAGGCGCAGAAGCAGCTCGCGGCGCGGCTGGTGCTGGAGGGCGACAAGCCCGCCATCTGCATCACCGAGCCGGATGCCGGCAGTGACACCACTGCCATGACCACCCGCGCCGACAAGCGCGGCGATGTTTATGTGATCAACGGCAAGAAGCACTGGATCACCGGCGCCGGCGTGTCGCGCCTACATTTGATTTTCGCGCGCGTATTTGACGAACGCGGGCAAGAGCTGGGCATCGGCGGCTTCCTCGCGGTGCGCGACGAGGCCAAAGGATTGGACAAGGGCCTGCGCGTCACGCGGCGCGAGCAGACCATGGGGCTGCGCGGCATGCCGGAGGGCGAGCTCGCGTTCGAGGATCTTGCAGTGCCGGCAGCGATGGCGGTGTTGCCGCCGTCCGGTTTCCGCCGCGGCTTCGCCGATCTGATGAATGCCTATAACAGCCAGCGCGTCGGCGCCGGCACCGTGGCCATGGGGATCGCCGCCGGCGCGCTCGACCATGCGCTGGAATGGGTCAAGACCCGCGTGCAGTTCGGCCGCCCGATCGGCGAATTCCAGGGCCTGCAATGGATGCTCGCCGACATGCAGACCCAGCTCACCGCCTCGCGCCTGATGCTCTATGCGGCGGCGCGCTCGCGCGGCGCCGACGGCAGCGCCTTCCCCGACCCGATGCTGGCGGCGCAGGCGAAAGTCTTCGCCTCGGAGGCCGCGATCAAAATCGTCAATGACTCGCTGCAGCTCTTCGGCGCGCGCGGCTATTCCCGCGAGCTGCCGCTCGAACGCATGGCGCGCGACGTGCGCATGTTCACCATCGGCGGCGGCACCGCGCAGGTGCTGCGCACGCTGGTCGCCTCCAAGATGCTGGACTGGAAACTGCCGCAGAAGCGTGACGGCTACGCGCCGAAGCCTCCGAAGCGCGACGCCGCGGAGTGACCATGCATCCCATTTTTGCGAGCGCCAGCGAGGCGCAAGGCGTCCCGATCTGGTTCGTGCACGCCGGCAATGTCGATTCCATCCGCCAGGGCCTCGGTGAGCACGAACGCGCTTTCATCGCTGCCGCCGGCTTCGAGCCCAAAGCCGGCCAGCTGCTCTTGCTTTCCGCGGCCGACGGCAAGCTCGCCGGCGCACTGTTCGGGCTCGAACGTCCCGGCGATGGGGCAATCGATCCGTTCCGGCCGGGACAATTGTCCGGCCTGCTGCCGCCCGGCATCTACCGCTTCGCCAACGCGCCGCACGACGCGCGGCTCGCCACTTTAGCCTTCGCTTTGGGCGCCTATCAGTTTACCCGTTACCGCAAGGCGGATGTGCGCAGCGTGCGGCTCGTGCTGCCGGACGGCGTGGACGGCGACGACCTCACCGGCATCGTCGAGGGCGTGACGCTGGCCCGCGATCTCATCAACACGCCATCTAACGACTTGGGGCCAGCCGAGCTCGAGGACGCCGCCCGCGCGCTGGCCAAGCAGCATGGCGCCGGCGTGCAGGTGACCAGTGGCAACGAACTCGCGAAGAATTTCCCGCTGGTATATGCGGTCGGCGCCGGATCGCCACGCGCGCCGCGCCTGATCGATCTGACGTGGGGCAAGGACAGCGATCCGAAAATCACGCTGGTTGGCAAGGGCGTGTGCTTCGATACCGGCGGCCTCGACATCAAGACCGATGCCGGCATGCTCAATATGAAGAAGGACATGGGCGGGGCGGCGACCGCATTGGCGCTCGCCCACATGATCATGTCGCGCGGGCTTAAGGTTCGCCTGCGCGTCATCATTCCGGCGGTGGAAAATTCCATTTCCGGCACCAGCTTCCGCCCGCGCGACATCTACAAGTCGCGCAAGGGGCTCACCGTCGAAATCGGCAATACCGACGCCGAAGGCCGGCTCGTTCTCGCCGACGCGCTTACGCTCGCCGATGAGGACAACCCAGCGCTGATCGCCGATTTCGCCACGCTCACCGGCGCCGCGCGAGTGGCACTCGGGCCCGAGGTGCCGCCGTTTTTCACCGACGACGACGCGCTCGCCGCTGAACTGTCGAGCGCGTGCGCGGCCGAAAACGATCCGCTGTGGCGGCTACCGCTGTGGCGACCTTACGATCAGATGCTGGATTCGAAAGTGGCCGATCTTAACAATGTCAGCGCCGGCGGCCAGGGCGGCGCGATCACTGCCGCGCTGTTCCTGCGCCGGTTCGTCGCCGCGAAATCCTGGCTGCATCTCGACATCTTCGCCTGGACGGCATCGGCCAAGCCCGGCCGGCCGGAAGGCGCCGAATGCCAATCGGCACGCGCGCTCTACGCGATGCTCGCCGCGCGCTATTCTTAATTATGGTCGCCCTCGATCCCCGCATCCATCCGTTCCGCCCCGAGCTCGCGGCGAAGCGTCTGCAAGGCAAGGTCGAAGCCGAGCGCTTCGTCGAGGGCACGCGCCAGCAAGTGATCGAACCGATCGCCGGTGTGCGCCGCGCGCCGTCGCACGAGGCGCGGCTCGACACGCAAGCGCTGATGGGCGAGAGCGTGATGGTCTACGAGACGACCGAGGAAGGCTGGGCCTGGGGCCAGCTCGAAAATGACGGCTATGTCGGCTGGCTGTCGGCGAACGCACTTGGGCTTGCCGGTTCGGCGCCGACGCACAAAGTCGCGGTCCCGCGCACGCTCGGCTTCCCCGGACCGGACATCAAGCTGCCGCCGGTCGCTGGCCTGCCGATGGGCGCGATGCTTTCAATCGTGCGGCAGGACGAGCGCTTCGCCGTCACCGCATCCGGCTGGCATCTCCCGGTCGTGCATCTTGCGCCGATCAAGGCGAGACAGCCGGATTTCGTCGCGGTCGCCGAAAGATTTCTCGCCGCGCCTTATCTGTGGGGCGGCAAGACATCGCTTGGGATCGACTGCTCGGGGCTGGTGCAAGTCTCGCTGCAGGCAGCCGGCATCGCCTGCCCGCGCGACAGCGACATGCAGGAACTGGCGCTCGGCAAATTGTCGTCGCTTACTGACTTGCGGCGCGGCGATCTCCTGTTCTGGAAAGGCCACGCCGCCATCACGCGCGATGGCGAGAGCCTCATCCATGCCAATGCGCATCACATGATGGTCGTGATCGAGCCGGCGAAAGACGCCATCGCCCGCATCAAGGCCGCCGGCAGCACCGTGACGACAGTGAAGCGGCTTTCCTAGCTTTATTTTTGCGCATGAACTTATCCGAAAACCGGTTCCCACTTTTCGGGATCATGCGCGCGCGCACAACAACTCGGCGATGCGCGTGCGATTGAGCGCCAGCCATTGCAATACGATGACGAGCGGACCGTTGCGCATCGCGCCTTGGTTTAACCCCGCAATCGCGGCACCGATGGAGACGCGGACAGTGCCAATCTGTTCGCCTTCTGTTGCTGCGCGCGAACGTTCCGGGACGCGCAACGCATCCACGGCGGCCAGAAATACCGTGACCTCCTCATCGGTCAATCCCGGCGTCGTCAGGTAACTGAACAGCTCGACCAGTTCGCTCGGCGCGACCCCGATCTCCTCGATGCATTCGCGCCGCGCCGCTGCAGCAAGTTGCTCGCCCGCCTCGACCCGTCCCGCCACCATCTCGATCATGTCGCCGCGGCCATTGGCGAGATGCGCCGGCAGACGAAACTGCCGGATCAAGACGACTTCACCGCGTGCAAGATCGATCGGCAGCACCGCCACCACTTTGCCGCCGAGGAAGACGTCGCGGGTTTGGGTGACTGGAGCGCCGTCCGCACCTCGCAGCGTCAGCCGAAAGCGCAGGTAGTCGCGATAGCCCTTGGCGAGCAGTTCGGGCGCGGAGAGCGCGACATCGGCGGGAAGATCGGCGAGTTCGGGACGATCGCGCATCGCCACTACCTATTGCGAAACAACGCCCTCGGGCGCTGTTTCTAGATTGAAGGCGGCGGCAAACAGCGCGCGTGTGTAATCGCTCTTCGGGTTCTTGAACAGCTCCGCCGCCGCGCCCTCTTCCACCATCTTGCCGTTGCGCAGCACCAAGAGCCGGCTCGCCAGCGCGGCTACCACGCGCAGATCGTGCGAGATAAACATATAAGTGAGATCGCGCCGCTTCTGCAGGTCGCGCAACAGATCGACCATCTGCGCCTGAATCAACATGTCGAGCGCGCTGGTCGGCTCGTCGAGCACGATGAAGGTCGGCTCCAGCGCCAGCGCGCGAGCCAGCGCGACGCGCTGGCGCTGGCCGCCGGAGAATTCGTGCGGATAGCGGAAGCGCGTCGCGGGATCGAGCCCGACGTCGGTGAGCGCGGCCACCACGCGGCGCTCGCGCTCAGCCGCCGGCAGATGCGGATGATGTACCCACAGGCCCTCCTCGATGATGTCGGACACCGACATGCGCGGGGACAGCGAGCCGTAAGGATCCTGGAACACGATCTGCATGTCGCGGCGGAACGGCCGCATCTGCTTGAACTTGAGGCCCTGAATGGTGTGCCCCATGAACGCGACCGGACCATCGGACGAGATCAGCCGCAGGATCGCCAGGCCCAGCGTGGTTTTTCCCGAGCCGGACTCGCCCACGACGCCAAGCGTCTCGCCCTTGCGCACCTCGATGCTGACGCCATCAACCGCTTTGATATGCCCGACCACCTTGCGCAGCACGCCGCGCTTGATCGGAAACCACACCTTCAGATCTTTGGTTTGCACCACCATCGGCGCGTCCGGCCGCGGCGGCGCCGGATCGGGCTTCGGCTCGGCGGCGAGAAGTGCGCGTGTATAGGGATGCTCGGGCGCGGTGAACACGCGCTCGACTTCGCCCTGCTCGACAATTTTTCCCTGCTGCATCACGCAGACCCGGTCGGCGAGCTTGCGCACAATGCCTAGGTCATGGGTGATGAACAGCATCGACATGCCGAGCCGCTGCTGCGTGTCCTTGAGCAGTTTCAGGATTTGCGCCTGCACCGTCACGTCGAGCGCGGTGGTCGGCTCGTCGGCAATCAGCAGGTCGGGCTCATTCGCCAAGGCCATCGCGATCATCACGCGCTGGCGCTGGCCGCCCGACAACTGGTGCGGATAGCTCGCCAGCCGCCCTTGCGGATCGGGGATGCCGACATGATCGAGCAACTGGATGATGCGCGCGCGCGCCGCCTGCCCCGTAAGCCCCTGATGCAACAACAATATCTCGCCGATTTGCTTTTCGATCGTGTGCAGCGGATTGAGCGAGGTCATCGGCTCTTGGAAGATGATGGTGATGTCGTTGCCGCGGACGTGGCGGATGGCGGACTCCGCCATGGTCAGCATCTCGCGGCCCTGGAATACGATCGTGCCGGAGGGGTGATGCGCCGCCGGATAGGGCAACAGCTTCATCACCGACAGCGCGGTGACCGACTTGCCGGAACCGGACTCGCCGACCAGCGCCACCGTCTCGCCCTTGCCGATGTCGAACGAGACGCGGTCGACCGCCAGCACCGCGCGCGCGCCCTGGCCGAAGGCGACCGAGAGATCGCGAACCGAGAGCAGTGTTTCGGGCGCGCTCATCGGAAGGTCTTTCGCGGATCGAAGGCGTCGCGCACCGCCTCGCCGATGAAAATCAGCAGCGACAGCATCACCGCGATGCTGAAGAAGCCGGTCAATCCGAGCCACGGCGCATTCACATTGGCTTTAGCTTGCGAGAGCATCTCGCCGAGCGAGGGCGAGCCGGGCGGCAGACCGAAGCCGAGGAAATCGAGCGCGGTCAGCGTCATCACCGAGGACGACAAAATGAACGGTAGGAACGTCATGGTCGCCACCATGGCGTTCGGCAGCAGGTGGCGGAAGATGATGACGGCGTTCGAAACGCCGAGCGCGCGCGCGGCCATGATGTATTCAAAATTGCGTCCGCGCAGGAATTCCGCGCGCACCAAGCCAACCAGCGAGACCCATGAGAACAACAGCAGGATGCCGAGCAGCACGAAAAAGCCCGGCACCAGCACCGATGAAACGATCAGCAACAGATAAAGCGACGGGATCGAGGTCCAGATTTCGATGAAGCGCTGGAACAACAGGTCGACCCAGCCGCCGAAATAGCCCTGCACCGCGCCGGCGGCGACGCCGATGATCGATGAAATGATCGTCAGCACGAGTCCGAACAGCACCGAGATGCGGAAGCCGTAGATCAGCCGCGCCACCAGGTCGCGGCCGCCGTCATCGGTGCCGAGCCAGTTGTATTCCTGCTCGCCGCATTTGGCGAAGCCGTGGCTGGCGGCAAACTCGCAATCCTTTTGGTTCAGCAGCCAGGTCGGCTTGGACGGAAACGGCGATGGCGGCTTGCTCACCTGTGTGTTGTAGGAGAAGCGGATCAGCGGCCAGATCACGGTGCCGCCTTCCTTCGTGATCAGGCTCATCAGGTAGTCGTCGCGAAAATCGGCGGCGGTGCCGAACAGGTTCTTGTCGTTGGGATCGCCGAACGCGGTGTCGGGATAGGTCATGACCGCCGGAAAGAACGATCTGTCGTTGACGTGGATATAGACCGGCTTGTCGTTGGCGATGAATTCCGCGAACAGCGAAATCAGGAACATCGCGAGGAAGAGCCACAACGACCAATAGCCGCGCCGGTTGGCCTTGAAGTTGTCCCAGCGCCGCCGGTTGAGCGGCGAGATCGTGATCCAGCGCCGCTCCGCCGGCACGTCGAGGCCGGTGGTGCCGAAGGCGGTGCTATCGGGCGACTTGATGCCGGCGCGCGCGTCCACCTCAGACCTCCCGCGTCTCGAAGTCGATGCGCGGATCGATCCACGTATAAGTGAGATCGGAGATCAGGTTCACCACCACGCCGATGAGCGAGAAGATGAAGAGCGTTGCGAACACCACCGGATAGTCGCGGTTGAGCACGCTTTCGAAGCCGAGCAGGCCGAGGCCGTCGAGCGAAAAGATTGTTTCGATCAGCAGCGAGCCGGTGAAGAAGGCGTGCACGAAGGCTGAGGGAAATCCGGCGATGACGATCAGCATGGCGTTGCGGAACACGTGGCCGTACAGCACCTGGTTACGCGTGCAGCCCTTGGCGCGGGCGGTGAGTACGTATTGCTTACGGATTTCCTCGAGGAACGAGTTCTTGGTCAGCAGCGTCATGGTGGCGAATGCGGACAGCGCCATCGATATGATCGGCAAAGTGAGGTGCCAGAAATAGTCGAGAATCTTATGCCACCACGGCAGTTGCGCCCAATTCTCCGAATAGAGCCCGCGCAACGGAAACCAGTCGAAGAACGAGCCGCCGGCGAACAGGATGATCAGCAGGATCGCGAACAGGAAGCCGGGGATGGCATAGCCGACAATGATGACGCTCGAGGTCCACATGTCGAAGCGCGAGCCGTCGTCGACCGCCTTGCGGATGCCGAGCGGAATCGAGATCAGATAGGTGAGCAGCGTCATCCAGATGCCGAGCGACATCGAGACCGGCAGCTTCTCCTTGACCAGTTGCAGCACGCTGACGTCGCGGAAATAGCTTTTGCCGAAATCGAAGCGCATATAGTTCCACAGCATCAGACCGAAGCGCTCATAGGCCGGCTTGTCGAAGCCGAACTGCTTTTCCAGCTTCTTGATGAATTCCGGATCGAGCCCCTGCGCGCCGCGATACTTGGAGCTCACGGCGTCGACTTGCGAGCCGCCCTGCACCATGCCGCGGTTGCCGAAGTCGCCACCGGGCGAGCCGGAAATGCGCGAGGTCGCACCGGTGTCGCTGCCGGTGAGCTTGGCGATCACCTGCTCGACCGGGCCGCCGGGCGCGAACTGCACCACGACGAAAGCGACCAGCAGGATGCCGAGCATCGTCGGCACCATGAACAGCAGACGGCGGATGATATAGGCACTCATGCGACTCTCAGGTTGGGCCTCTCAGTATGTCATTCCGCGGCGCGGTGAAAGCACTGAAATCGCGGCACGCGATGCCGCCTACTCCAGCTTCGCCGCCTTGGCGCGGTCGTACCACCAGGTCTCCGGAATGCCGCGGAAGTAGCGCGGTTTGGCGGCGGGGCGGCCGAACATGTCCCAATAGGCGATCCAGTGCGACGCTTTGTACCAGTGCGGAATCCAGTAGCGCCCCGCGCGGATGACGCGGTCGAGCGCCTTGCAGGCGGTGACCAGCTCGGGGCGCGTCTTGGCGGCGATGATGATGTCGACCAGCGCGTCGACGGCCGGATCGGCGATGCCGGCCAGGTTCTGCGAGCCCTTGGTGGCGGCGGCAGCTGAGGAGAAATGGGTGCGCAGCGAGTCGCCCGGGGTCTCGGAAAAGCTGAAGCGCTCGACCGTGATGTCGAAATCGAAGCCGTCGACGCGGGCGCGGTATTGCACCGGATCGACGATGCGCAAGCTGGCGTCGATGCCGAGCGTGCCGAGATTCTTGATGAACGGCATATGGTGCGGCTGGAACGTCGGCTCGTCGATCAGGAACTCGATGGCAATCGGCGTCCCATTCGGCAGCACGCGCTTGCCGTCCCGGAGCGCAAAGCCGGCCTCGTTGAGCAGCTGCGCGCCGCGCCGCAGCCAGCGGCGGTCCTGGCCGCTGCCGTCGGTGGCCGGCGGCACATAGGGCTCGCCGAACACCTCGTCCGGCAGCTTGCCGCGGAACGGCTCGAGCAGCGCGAATTCGGCGGCATCCGGCTTGCCTTTCGCCATCATCGGCGAATTCTGGAACACCGAATGCGTGCGCTGGTAGGAGCCGTACATGATGTTCTTGTTGGTCCATTCGAAATCGAACGCATCGATCAACGCCTCGCGCAGGCGGGCGTCCTTGAATTTCTCGCGCCGCATATTGATGAACCAGCCCTGCGCGCCGGACGGCGTATCGTCCGCCAGCACGTCGCGCTTGACGCGGCCGTCGTTAAAGGCCGGGAAGTCGTAGCGCGTCGCCCAGGTGCGCGAGGTAAACTCCTCGCGAAACAAATAGTTCTTGGCGGTGAAGCCTTCGAAGCCGACCTCGCGGTCGCGATAATATTCGAAGCGCACGATATCGAAATTGTTCTGCCCGCGCGCCACCGGCAGATCGGCGCCCCACCAGTCCTGCACCCGCTCGAACTCGATAAAATGCCCGATTTCGAAGCGGGCGACCTTGTAGGCGGCGCTGCCGAGCGGCGTCTCCAGCGTCGACTGGTCGAACACCTGCTTGGAATAATAGGCGCGCGAGAAAATCGGCAGGCCGGCAACGAACAGCGGCACGTCGCGGCCCCGTTTCTCGGCGAAGCGCACCACGACGGTGTGGTCGTCGATGGCCTCCGCGCCTTTGAAGTCGCGCAGCAGCTGGGTGATGATCGGATGCCCTTTTTCTTTCAGGGTCGCTAGCGAGAACGCGACGTCATGCGCGGTGAGCGGCGTGCCGTCGTGGAATCTTGCCTGTGGACGCAGCGAGAAGCGGTAGGTCAGCCCGTCGTCGGAGATGCCAACGCTACGCGCGGCCAGCCCATACATGCCGTCGGGCTCGTCGCCCGAGCGCACCATCAAGGTCGCGAAAGTGAGCTCCATGCCCTGGGCGGCGTCGCCTTTCAGGATGTAGCTGTTGAGCGAATTAAAGGTTTGGAACGACTGATTGTACTGGCGGTTCGGGCCGATCTGCGAGAACACGCCGCCCTTGGGTGCGTTCGGGTTGACGTAATTGAAGTGCGGGAAATCTTCCGGGTATTTCAGATCACCGAAGGCGGACATGCCGTGACGCTCGGCGTCTTGCGCGGCGGCTGGACTGACGAAATGCCGGCCGGCGCCAGCGGCAGCCGCGCCTACGATAATGCTCAACGCGCGGCGGCGGCTCAATCGCATCAGCGTCACGACCGCTGCGGCACCTTAGCCGCCTTGTCCGCGTCCCACCACCAGATGGTCGGGAACGCCGAAAGCCCGTATTTCGGCATGTTGTCCGGACGGCCGAAGCGGTCCCAGCGCGCCGCGCGCACCTTGCCGTAGGTCCATTGCGGCACGACGTAGAAATTCCACAACAGCACGCGGTCGAGCGCCATGCTGGCGGCGACCAGTTCGGCGCGGTCCTTGGCAAAGATCACGCGATCGATCAGCGTATCGATCGCCGGGTTCTTGATGCCGACCAGATTGCGCGAGCCGGGCTGATCGGCTGCGGCCGAACTCCAGAAGCCGCGCTGCTCGTTGCCGGGCGACAGCGATTCACCCCAGGACGCGACGATGATGTCGAAATCCCACTGCCGCAGCCGGTTCTCGTATTGCGCGGAATCGACCACGCGGGTGTTCACCGTCATGCCGATGCGTTCGAGCGAGGGCTTGTAGAACAGCACGAAGCGCTCGGTCGCCGGATCGTCGACCAGGAACTCGACGCTGAACCGCTCGCCGGTCTTGGCGTTGACCAGTTTTGTATCGCGTATCTCGTAGCCGGCGTCGCGGAACAGCGTGAGTGCCTGGCGAAAATTGTCGCGCACCGCTTGCGGATTGCCGCCGGCCGGATTGCTGTAGGGCTTGCTGAAAAGGTCCGCCGGCACCTTGTCGCGCACGGCTTCGAGAATCTCCAGTTCCTTGCCTTCCGGCAGCCCCGAAGACGCCAGTTCGGTGCCTTCGAAATAGCTGGAAATGCGTTTGTATTGGCCGAAGAAGATCGTTCGGTTCATTTCCTCGAAGTCGAAAGCGAAGTTGAAGGCGCGGCGCACGCGCGGGTCCTTGAACTTGTCGCGCCGGATGTTGAGCGCGAACGCCTGCATGACGCCGAAATTTCGGATCGGAAATTCTTCCAGCACCACGCGCTTGTCGCGCACGGCGGGGAAATCGTAAGCCGTCGCCCAGTTCTTGGCGCTGTTCTCGGTGC
>Ga0097691_1001893_pt1 | contig 14711 bp, 12 predicted proteins | sample NGESurdeep072012_8_FD_72858 | JGI IMG/M metagenome (GOLD analysis project Ga0097691, IMG submission 72858) | Arctic peat soil microbial communities from Barrow, Alaska - NGEE Surface sample 210-1 deep-072012 | ecosystem: Environmental > Terrestrial > Soil > Wetlands > Peat ...
GTAAAGCCGTTGGCGCCGTTAGGCTCTTGCACCGGCTCAGTATTATCCCCGATGAACAGGGAGGCCGTGCCACTATCGGCGTTATAGTTCAACGTATGCAGGCCGCTGATGAGGTTGGGCCCGTTGGGGCCATCGCCCGTGAGTCTGACCGCGTCTTGGCCATAGTGGAAGCTGGGATCAGTGTTATCGATGTTCCAGGTTGGGATGCCCCTGATGTTCAAGCTACCGACCGTGTCGTTGCCATCGAACGAGGCGTTCAGGACGCTCGAGAAGAACTGGCCGATCACGGGTCCGAAGTTGGTATTAACTCCGGTATCGGTGAGGCTATCGCCGTTGGTCAGCGTCGGGTTGTTGCCCGAGCTGCCCGGCTCCGCGGCGAGCGGCGCATTGAAGATGTCGTGCCCGGTGCCGGCAAAGGTGTCCTGACTAGTAGTGAGCGTGAAGGTATGACCCGACGGCGGATTGGCAACGAAGGCCGCCACGGCAGCCTCTGAGTTGGCAAGATCGGCAGAGCTATTCACGCTCGAGACATCTAGCACCGAGAACAGATGCGCCGTCGTGTCCGCGTCATTGGTGTTGGAATTGTCAAACGTGATGTTGTGGGCCGAAAACGACTGCGTAAGGTTGTCGGCCTGCAGGACCTTGGCCTCCAGCACAGCCTGGTCGGCGGCTTGCGCACCGAACGCAATCTGGAGAATGAAACTGCCAAGCTGATTGGCGAGCACCGTCGGATTGTTGGTGGCTAGCGCGGCGAGGATCTCCGCTCGCCAGTATGCCAAGCCACCGGTCGTGTCAGTCCCATCCGCGACGTGGCCAAACAGGTTAATGTAGATACTGTTGATGAATTGGTCGAGTGCGTTGTTGGGGCCTGTCGTGGTCGCAGTGAAAGGATTGTTCAGGAACGGGTATAACGCCTTCGCCTCGGGTTGCACCGAAAATGAGGCCGCAATTCCAGTAAGGCCTGAAGTCGTCTGGTTTGGCGTCAGTTGGGCGGCCCAGAAATTCGTACCGGCCGGATCACCAGCGCGGCCAAAATAGCCAATGTAGATCACTTCGACATTGTCGATAACGGGCGAAAGCAGGTGACCACTGGCATCAAATGCCGGATAAACCAAAGCCATTATACCCTCCTGAACGATCGCGATCGACACTCGCCGATCCGACGCGGTTGCTAGTTTGGAGTTTGGGCCGCCGCTTGGCGCGACTGAGCCCCCCCGTACAGCGAACTCTATACATCAGCAGCAAGGCAACGCAAGACAAAAAAAATCGGATAAAATTAATTATTGGAGCGCGTGGCATTCCGGATACACGAATGACCCCGCTTGCCGGAACCTCAGCTTAATTTTGGCCATTTTGGGGAATGGCTAATATAATCAATGCAATACCCCACCCCCCCTCCGGAAAAAACAAATCGGCCTTCGCAGGTTAGGTGGGTCGAATCCACAGTTATTGTTTTTCTCTGAATTAAGGCTGTGGATCAAATCGTCAAGAACCCGCCGGATCAGCTATCCAGCCGTTGCGAGACAGCGGCCCAGGGATGCGTAGCGACCCAAGCGCGCTGAGCGTCCGAAAAGCTCTTTTTCATCACCTAGTAAGCCCCCCGATTCGGCGGGGAGATCGATGGGAGCGAGGAAGGCAAGCCCGAGCGCAATGCGGCGCTTGCGGATCCGGGCGACAATTTCTCGATCGCTGAGTTCAGCCGATGAGCTCGAATGGCCGACATGTAGACCTCGTATTCGTTTTGGGATTCCGCTGCGGTCCATGATCTCAATCGTGTGAAGATGGCCGGCCTCGTCAATCGCGATTCGATTGTCCGACGTGCGCGAATCGTTGGCCAGCGCGGGTCCCCGATCACAGCTGGCGATGTGAGGGTGATTAGCGATGAGCCTTGAATCATCCGAAAAATATCACGACTCTTCAGAGAAAGCTTTGAAGGCGGAGCCTACTTTCCGCTTCTACGTTCTCTATAACATTCAGTTAAATTTTGGATTTTTCCGGCTTGCCGCACTCGCGCGGCTCATCGAGCGCACTGGATAGCGCGTTCATCATCAACAGATGTCCATTCGGGACGTCGCGAAGAAGGATCGAAAACGCTTCTATGAGCTCGCGCAATCCCTTGTGCGGCAGGAAAAAGCCAAAACTCGCAATCACGACTTGTCTTCTCACGCGCGAATGCACCAGCAGCCTGCGGGCGCATCGAATGCAGAAACAGATAGACCGTAGATGCCGTTATCCAGGTCGGAGGTCGCGGCTTCAATACACTATGCAAGCAATGACGAGTGGGCAGCGATCGCAGCGTTCATGCCGAGCGCGAGCCGGTGCGTCCTCGTACAACGGTGCTGCGGGCGGTGATGGATGCGATCTTCTACATCGCCCAGACGGGTGAGTGCGGTTGCTGCCGAAAGAGTTTCCGCGGTACCCGACACCAGCGCTATTTCTTCCAGCCGCGAGATGACGGCAGGAAGCAGAAGATCAATGCACAAGGTGGCGCGCAAGTCATTCTTGACTGCTCCGGTTGCCGGAGCGGTTGCCGGGGTGCGGCTTGGACCCACTGGAAAATGCCGCCTTCACGGCGCACACTAAATTCGGACGCATGTCGTTCGGGAAAGAATGCAAGTTTGCGAATCGGGTGGCTTTTGCGTTCGTCTGCTATACTGGGGCTATGGCCAGTGACAAAGGGAGGCGGGCGAGAGACCCTGGATGTCCAGAATGCGTTGTGTATGCTCGCGCCGCGCCCAATCTTGAAGATGATAATCGGTGTTGAAGAACCAATCGGCCGGATACATAAAGTCCAGCGGATGCCCGAGATATGGAATGCCTAGACCGCCCACCCGTGCCGGAAGGCTGTCGTAGAAAGCGCGTTCGATCGGATCATCGACGTAGCGCGCCTGCATCAAGAGGCTCGGCGGAACGGCAATAAGACAGACGTTCGAGGTCCGGGCCCACCGGGCGAACGCGGCGAGTTCCGGCCAGCCGCCCCGAGAGGCCTTGGCGCGCGCGCCGTAGTCCCAAACGCGGGAGGACGCCACTTCCGCAGCCTCCTGCGGGCCGCGATCCGTTGGAGACGTATGGGTCTGATCGCCCGAGGCGTCGATGTTGTGGCCGCCATAGACACCGCCTGCAATCGGAGGATCGTCGAGACCGCGTAGGCCCTCCCACCAACGATCCGGCGAGAGCGCCGCGGCGACCCACACCTTGCGCCACGGCGACAGATCACGCCAGTAGGCGTTGTCGCGCGCGATCGCGTAATCGACGATCTGAGCGTTTGGCCGATCATCATCCACGAACAGCGCATATTCGAGCGGCAAGAGAATCATGTCGCCGGCGCGGGCAACCTGGCGCGCCTGCCAGAGAATATAGTGCAACCCTAAGCCGGCGTTGACCGCCATATTCACGACCGGGCGGCCCCAGGCGCGCGACAAAGCCGCCGAATCCAGACTGAAAAGTGCGCTCGAGCCCGCGACGATCAGGATCCGTGGCGAGGGCTTGGCTGCCGCGATCCGGGCCTTCTTCTGGTACGCCTCGAACACCCACCGCGACGTCGGCGTCGGCGCGCCAAGCTGCGCTTCGAGCCCCGCCAACCACACAAGCGTCGTCAGAACAAAGCCAATGGCGACGGCCAAATAGAACCGTTGCATAGTTTCGGCGCCTAGAAGTTAAAATACAGGAATTCGGTCGGCGGTTGAACCGCCATCCATTTCAGCGCAGCCCAGAAAGCCAGACCAGTTAGGAGTCCGACCGCGAGGCCAACCCTCCCCCGCCATGGCGCATTCGGCGTCGGATCATAGGCGACCAGCCGCGCGGTGTTCGGCATCGCCCACACGATCGCCAGTCCGAGGCCGATCCAGAGCCACCCGGCCGGCTCGCGCGCCGCGAGGAAGGATTCGAACAGACCGCCTGGATGAGGCCATTGCGGCCATCCCGGCGCCTCCCAAGGCCCGGACGGCAGCAAGGCTGTATAAATCCGGCCCGCGGTGGTGAGATCATGGGCACGGAAAACGACCCATGCCAAGGCAACGCAGGCGAAGGTCACGCCAACATGGAGGACGCGAGGGCTCGCGCGCCAGATCGCACCAAGCAAAGGCGTGCTGTCGAGCAGCGCGCGCCATGCGTGATTGACGAGTAGAAGAGCGCCATGAGCCGCGCCCCAAATAATGAAGGTCCATCCGGCACCGTGCCATAAGCCCGCCAGCAGCATGGTGATGAGGAGATTTCGATAGCGCTGGAGGCTTCCCGCACGGTTTCCGCCGAGCGGAATGTAGAGATAATCGCGGAGAAAAGCCGAAAGCGTCATGTGCCAATGGCGCCAAAAATCGATCAGCGAGGCCGCCTGATAGGGGGAAGAAAAATTGATCGGCAATCGAAAGCCGAAAAACAGCGCAAGCCCTATCGCCATGTCCGAGTAGCCGGAAAAATCGAAATAGAGCTGCAACGTGTAGGCGAGCGTCGCCTGCCATGCTCCGGCGCTCGAGGGCTCGCTCTGACGCGCCAGTTCGAACACCGGGGTCGCGTAGCGCGCCAGACTGTCGGCGAGCACTACCTTCTTGAAGAGGCCCGTGGCGAAGAAGAACAAAGCGGCAGCGCGCGCAGCTGGCTCTGCGAACAGCGGGTTGGCCTTGCGGTCAACCTGCGCGATGAGCGGACGGTGATGAACGATCGGCCCCGCGATCAATTGCGGAAAGAACGAGACGAAGAACAGGTAATTGAGCGCATCGTGCCGCAACACGGTCCCGTCGCGACAATCGACGAGATAAGCGATCTTCTGAAATGTGACAAAGGAAATCGCCAACGGCAAGACAATCGGAGCGAACGGCGGCGATGCGTCCCACGCCGCTGCGAGATTTGAGGCGATGAAGTATGCATATTTGAAGAAGCCCAGAACCAGCAGGTTGAAGGCGACGCCGGCCGCGAGCCAGCGTCCCGCCGCGCGGTTGTCATGTCGCGCTTGTGCCTGCAAGATCCGCCGACCGAGCCAGAAGTTGGCGCCGATCGAGCCGAGTAAGATGGGGACGTACCGCACGTCCCACATGGCGTAGAAGACCAACGAGGCGACACAGATCGCCGCCTGTTCGAGCCGCACCCCTCCGAGCCTCTGCGCCGCCGTTGCCGCGATCCAGGTGAGCGGTAGGAAAACGAAAATGAAGGCGAATGAGTTGAACAGCATGCGGCCACGCTTAGCTTGCGCGCGCTACGACTGCAACCGAGCCAAGAGCGCTCCGCCCCTCTCCACCCTTTCGTAGCTTAGTGCTTGCTGCGGATTTGTTTCATCTGTTCGATGGGGTCACATGGTCGGCGCCGGTCATGACCCCGTCTAGCGTCTGCGGCATCAAACAATGGTCTGAATCTGAGTAGTGGTGGTCACGGTTCGAGTCTCACTCACTCTCGATGAAGTTTGGTGGTGGTATGAATCGGCATCATGCAGCCTCATTTTCGTGTCGAAACGATTTTTGTGACGGCCCCGCATAGTGATGTGCCCGCTATGCGGGCCTCCATCGCGCATTCACAGCCGCTATGTCTGGCAGGTGGCCGACCCACCCTGCGCTCAGGCCGATGCGTTCGCCTTCGCGTTGTAACGCGTCGGTTTTGCTGCGAGGGGGCCTCGCCTGGTTTCGCTGCGAAGAAACATCCATTGTGCCAACATTCCAATCAGCCGTTCCGCTATCGATTCAAGCTGATCGGATTGTGCTCTAATTATAAGTCTGTGGATGCCGGGCCAAATCGTCAACAAATTCCCCCCGGATCAGCCCATCCAGCCGTTGCGAAACAGCCGCCCAGGAATGCGCGGCAACCCAAGCGCGCTGAGCGTCGGCAAGCCGAAAAAGCTCTTTTTCATCACCTAGTAAGCCCGCTATTCCGGCGGCGAGATCGATGGGCCCGAGCCCTGGGAGACGATGAGTGATCGCTGCTACGTCATCAAAAATGGGCAACGGCGTACAAGCGACCGGAGCGAGGGAGGCAAGCCCGAGCCGCACTGCGGCGCTCGCGGATTCCTGAGTATTTTGATAGGGATAGACGACCAAGTCAGCCGCCCCCAACCGGGCGACAATTTCCCGATCGCTGAGGTAATTCGGGTTCAACGTCACGTGCGTTTTAAGCCGATGAGCTCGAATGGCCGACATGCAGGCTTCGTATTCGTTTTGGGATTCCTCTGCTGGATAGAGCGCGTTCAGCATCAACAGATGTCCATTCGGGACGTCGCGAAGAAGGATCGAAAACGCTTCGATGAGCTCGCGCAAACCCTTGTGCGGCAGCAGGAACCCAAAGCTCGCAATCACGACTTCTCTTCTCAAGCGCCCGCGCCTGCCGAGGCCGTGCCGCGGCGGATCCTTTATGCGGCCGCCAGCAACAGGCTCCGGCAGGCCGAAGGGAAAGAGCGTTACATTATTGACGAGGCCGGCCATCTTCAGACGATTGAGATCATGGACCGAATGCACCAGCAGCCTGCGGGCGCGGGCCAACGATTCGCGCACGTCGGACAATCGAATCGTGACGTCAGGCTTTTCCACATCTGCCGTCGAATGAAGAAACAGATAGACCGCAATGCCTTTATCCGTAAGCCGGTCAATGAGCCGGGCGAGCGCGGCAAGCCGGAAAAATCCAAAATTAAACTGAATGACCACAGCATCCAAGTCCGCAGCATTGATGGCCTGATAAAGGTCATCAAGAGGATCGTTCCAGCCCTGCTCCCAGCACCTAGACAAGAAGGGTGGGTCTACCCCGTTGGGAATTGCATTGCGATTTGCGAAAACTACGAGCCGCTCCTCCGCCATTGCGCAAGCCAGCGCCTCGGAATAGTCGGCTATCCCACATCGACTATTCCATGTGGACACCCAGCCGAGCTTCGGCAGCCGTATCGCCCGCGTGTCCAGCGCCCGCACGTCCTCAACGGCCATTATTAGGCGCGCGGCAACGTGCTTCCAGCGGAACCGCGACAGGACAAGCGCACGTCCGGCTTCGCCACGTCGCGCTCGCTCTTGCGGTGTGGCTGAGTGACTGGCGCGCAGACATTCGACAAGTGAATCGAGCTGAGGTTCCACCCAAACCGAATTCGGAACTGCGAAATGGGTGCGGGCGTACGCAAACCGGTAATCGCAAAGCCACGACGTCTCATCATTGCAGAAATCTGTTTGACCACCGAATGCCGTCGTGATGACCGGCTTGCCGATTGCCAGCGCCTCAGCCAGCGGTAGACAGAACCCCTCCCCGCGGCTTGGGCAGACGACCACGTCGGCTGCTCGGTACAACTCGTAGATCTCTTGGACATCCAAGTTCTCCTTGATAAACACGATCCGGGCGTGGTTCGGATGTGTGCCGGCCAGGGCCGCTATGTCATCCTCCACGGAATTATGCTCATTAGGAATCGTCTTGATGACGAGTACGACGTTGTCCTGCCGGGTAAATGCCTTGGCCCACGCAGCGAGAAGGACATCCACGCCCTTTCGCGGAAAACACGACGACATGTGAAAAAAACAAAAATCGTCGGCGAGCGCGAACCTTTGCGCGATCGGACCGCCTTTCCTATCGCCTTGCTGCTCGGGCCGCACGATTTGATCGATACCATCGCCAACGACCCGGATCGGAACGCGGACCCCATTGTCGCGAAGAACTTTGGCCACGAAGCGACTGGTGACGCTGATCAGGTTGAGCGTCGAGTTGACGGCGTGAAGATATTCCGTCGGAAATCCGCTTTCTTCCCAGGCGTAGCAGGCAAGTCCTCGCAGCTCGCCTTTCATGTCCGACACGATGGGCGGGTAGAGATTGCGCAGAGCCACATTTGGGCTGCAGTCGCTCTGTCCTTCATCCCACATCGCCGCGAGCGCCGGATTGCCAGCGAGAAAAGCCTCGTCCGGGGCGAATAGTCCAGGACCGTCCCGACAAATAAGTCCTACGGACTGACCTTGATCAGCAAGCGCAAGCGCAAGCTCGCGGTTGACGACGGCCAGGCTGTAAGAGCTGTCGAAAGGCCCTTCAATTCGCCAGTCTAGCGTTTTCGGAGGCTCACTCGTTGCGCGCGAAAGATTGATGTCGAGGCCGAGCCTACACAAATAGTCTTGCAGGCTCCCGACAAGTGAGCGACGTTCGTAGCGCTCAAGCTCTTGGCGTTGCGCGCGGACAATCTCCCGGCGCAACCAAGGCTCTTGCAATACGATGTTAGCTGCCCCGGCGACGAACTCGGCATCTCGTGATTCGAGGAGCAGCCCACCGCTTCCCAGGGTGGAGGGGACAGCACCAGCTGCAACCGCGAGGACCGGCACGTCGAACGCCATGGCTTCCACGAGCGGCATGCCGAAGCCTTCGTGTCGCGAGAGCGACACATAAAGATCAGCGGCTCGATACATGGCGAATACGTCTTCGTCCTCGAGTTGCTCGAAAACGATGACGCTGTCCTCGAGGCGAAGATTGCGAATTTCTGCTTGAACCTGCTCGAAATACTGCGGCGACGTAACGCCTCCTGCAAGGATCAGGCGCACGGGCATGCGACAGAGCTTGCGGAGCACGCTCATCATCCGCACGAGATCAAGTTGGCCCTTATTTTCGGCCCATCGGCCCAAGAACAATAGGTTTCGTGCTTTGCCGATCTTACCGGACAGCTCGCGGTTCCACGGATGGTTCCGAAGATGATCAAGATCGACCAAAAGGGGGATCGTCGCGATAGAGGAAAAGCCCAATCTCTCCAGCTCGCGGGCATTTAATGGTGAGTCGGCAATGGTCCCTATGAACGTGTGCTGGCGTCCCCACGATTTGAGCTGCTGGCGTCCGAGTTCAGCGTATTGGCGGACCCTGCTGCCCTCGGGCAGAAGATGCGCCGGGGTGATGTTGTGATAGATGAGGACCTTCGCGGCCGAGATTTCGTCGATCCATCGATGATGCTCATGCCCATGGGAATAATGAACCAAGACCACCTGGTCCGCGCGGTCCACGTATTTGCGATACGAGGTGAGACGATCGGCGAGACGAGAATCGACGTCGACGCAGTAGATCTCCGATTTATAACCCGCTTGCCGCAGGATACGCTGAATGAACAACATGCCATTGGTGACGCCGTCTCCATAAGCGGAGCCCGCGTGAAATTGATGGACAGCACGTGGCTTCAATTGCCGCTCCTGGAACCGCTGAGTGCGGATCAGCTCCGATTCACAATCGACGAGCGATAATCGCATAGTCGCGCGGACCGAACAGCAACGCATTCAAATGCGCGATGTCCCACCCCTCGCCTTTCAGTCGTTCCGACTCGGGCGACGGATGAAGACGCTCGATCTCGACATCTGAAAACCCGCGATGCTCCACGATGAAGCGAAGCGGCTCGGGAGGAATTGGATTGCGATGGGTTGGATCGTTGTAGAAAGTCGTGGCTCCCACCCGCATGTTTTCCGGATTCGGCGTCTCCAGAATGAGCATGCCGCCCGGCAGCAACACACGCAAAGCTTCGTCGAGAAAATCGATGAGCGTCTCGAATGGCAGATGCTCGACGATGTGAAATGCCGTGATGGCGCTGCGGCTAGCATCGCTAAGCGTTCTCAGGTGGGTGATAAGGTCTGCGACCCGCGCATCGAGTCCGAGCGAAATGGTGCGCTCAACCATCATACTGTTGACGTCGATCCCGTACGCGACAAGGCCATTTTCGCGCAAAAGCTCCAGCCATTCACCTCGGCCACAACCAATATCGACGACGGGCGATTCCGCCTGCCCGGCGCCGGTGAGCTTGAGTCGATCGAGGTAGACGACGAGCCATTGCTTGATATCGGCCCGTGAGCCACGATACTTGTCCTCAAAGGCCTCATACAGCGCATCAAGGCGTTGATTGCGCACAAGCGGCGCTACCTCGCCGTGGGACGCGCTATCATTCCCCAGCATTTCTGCCACGCGTGACAGACGACGCTGCTGAAACATAACCTCTCGCCTGACGGCTGCGATCTGTTCGCCTGCATTTCGCGATGCGGCTTCAAGTGATTTCCGAAGGTCATCCGTAGCGCGTTGAAATCGCCCATCGAACTCGTCGAGGCGCCCATCGAACTCGCCGAGGCGCCCATCGAACTCGTCGAGGCGCCCATCGAACTCGCCGAGGCGCCCATCGAACTCGCCGAGGCGCCCATCGAACTCGCCGAGGCGCCCTTCAAGGTCGCCAAGCCGCGCTTCGATGCGCGCGGCCCGGTGATGGGAGTTTGCAACCCCAGCTTCCGCGGCGAAGGCCGCGCGCGCGACCCGGCGTATCCGCAGAATCCACGCGGCCCAAGAGGCAAATTCGCCAATGATGGGAACACGTCTGATTTTGTTCGCGATACCCATTTCCGATCTCCGAGGGCCCGCTGCGCCCGAACTGACGCCCACTATGGCGTCCGGCAATAATTCCTTCCGCGCTATCCCGGGACCAACACCGGCGTGCTCGGCACGATGCAATGACGCGAGATCCATGCGGATCCGACCACTTAAAATGTCCGTATCGATCGCGCTGTTGTTGCGGCAAAGCATCTGATTACCCAGGATCAGTCAAGACGCAGCAATGGAGTATAATAAATGACGCCGTCACGTCCCGTGCCCATAACTCAATTCGACTCATAATTGCTGCGCAGTTATGATGTCGTGGCGAGCTTGCACGAGCCACGTTTGGGCGCCTTCGATGGTGGCCTCGAAATCCTTTGTTAGGCCGCGATTGCGGTTCAGCCAGGCGATGGTGCGCTCGACTACCCAACAGCGCGGTAAGAGCTTGAAACCCTCCGAGCTTCTTGCCGGCATAGCCGCTATTAGCGAAGACGTGACGTAACCATGCGAAGACGCTTCGGATCAAGGCGAGGAGCGCCGCGTCGAACCGGCGCGGCCCTCCCGCCTCGGCGGCCTTGTCCGATTGGCTATCGATCACCTCGGCCGTGGGACTCGCCTCGCGCCGTTCGGCTTCGCGCGCCAGCATAACCAAGTCGTGATTAATCTTCTGCCACGTGCCGGCATCTCGCCACCGGCCAAAATAGCGCTGGACCGTCGTGTCCGGCGGAAACTCCTTCGGCAGCAGCCGACGCCACTGGCACCAGCCAGTCTGGGCGATGTGGAAGATCGCATTCACCAAGGGCCGTAGCACCGTCGTACGCGGACGGCCGCGCCGGCCCGCGTTCGGCATGAGCGGCGCGATCACCGCCCACGCCTCATCTGTCGTATTGCTTTCATACCGCCGCCCACCTCGCCGATATTTCGGGCGAGTGATTTCAGTCAAAACCAACCTCGTACCCCCTCGTAGCTCGCAACCGCGACCAACCACAAGTGACTGAAATTACTTAACTTAATTTCAGGTAACCCTCTAAGCTTAGGCTTGGTATCCGTGCTGATTTCGCCTGTCAACGCTTGCGGACCCCGTCGCATATTTTTTCACACCTTCAACCCGGGATTCTCCAGATGATTCCAAGGCTGATCCGGCTCCTTTTTGTTGGCATTTGGGGACTACTCCCGTCGGTTGCTCTCTATGGCATGATCATTGAGCATCTCAGGCCGCCCGCGAAAACTCATGCAAGACAACCGCGTCCACTTGATCGCGCCCTTGCATTCTTTGATCCATGGCTGTGCCGTGCCGCGTTTGTTGTAAAAGGCGACGACCCGCTCGGCCGGGCGCGACAGGTTGGTGACGATGTCTCTAGAAGATGGCCGGCCGGAACGGCAAGATAATTGCGGTCCATGCCGCGGATCCCCCTTAAGGTAGCCGATGACGCGCTCGACGGCCGCGCGCCATCTCCTGTAGCGTTTGATCTGTGAGTGATGCGGCGTTGTGGCAGTATCCGGCATCGGCGACGACGCGATCGAGCTTCAATCAATCCTGCCTATTCGTGAATTCTCGATCAATGCGTTAACCGTTGTTCGCAGAAGACTACTACTCATATCGTTGTGTCGCTGCAGCTGGCTGTTCGGCGAACGGTCGGGTGTTCCAATTCACTGCCTGTAAATCCAATGCACAAAGGCCGCGCACGCCATTTTGCGATGCGAAAGCCTTTACCATCGCAAGATAGGACGGCGAGTCAGGACTCTCAAGATGCCAGCCCGAGGGCAAAAAGGTCGAAGACCCGTTGACGGTCGGCAGCCGTTTCGTCTCCGCTATAAGCATCGCGTCGATATTGTGGCTGACCAGTTTATCAGTAGCAGGCCCAAAAAGGGCTTCCGGACGGGCCGCGGATACAAAAAAGGCTTGACAGTTGGACGGTGGAGACGGAATCGCCGCGAGCCACGCTATTTCATGAAAACGATCAAGGCTAAGGGGCGGGGCAATATTGATTTCCTCGACAACCAAGAGCGCAGCTATGATAGCCAATAGCGGCTTGGCTATTCGGAGCGAATTTTGGCTGAGATAGAGCACGGCCAGAACGATAACTGGTGCAGCCAGAAATATTTGGTAGCGGGCAATAACGCGCACGGCCTTGGCCCCAGGGATCAGAAGATACACTAAATAGTACGGCGAGAACTGTCCGATATGCAGTGTCAGTGTCAACGCCCATGTCAACAGGGTCGATAGTGCCATTGCTTGCATTAGTAGAATTTTATCGCAAACTCGCAAACGGCACCGCCACCAAAGAGAAACCGTGGCGCAGACGTACAAGAACAAAACCACTGGAGGGAATCCTGTCGTTCGTTCACTAAAGGACGGGAACCCCGGCCGAAAATAGTGGTTCATGATCGCTTGAAGGCGACCGAATAGTAGGTTGTTGTCTCCGACATGCACCACATCCAGCAATGATGGGCTGTATTGAAAGACCTCATTATATGGATGCATCCCGGTTTCCATTGCCTTGGGCAAATAGACGCTCAAGAATGGCGCGTTCACCGCGACCGCGGTGCACAACAGTATTGTCAAAGGCAGAGCCTCGTCGCGCAAGATTGTCAACAAATCTCTTCGCCGCTCCGATCCAGCTATAACGATCCAAGTAAGAAGGGTCGCGCAGCCAAGGAACGCGAAGTACCAGGCCATGTAAAACCCGGTAAATAGGGAAGCGGCAAACAGGACATTGAATGCGCTCCCCCACAGTATGAGAGCGCCCCTCTGCCTAGCGATAAGCGCTTGTAACGTATTATGCACCAGGAGGGCGAGCAGAGGCGCGAAGGAGACGCTGAGCAATTGTCCGTGGAGGATGTGCATGAAGATATTATTGCTGATGGTAAACACCACCGCCCCGAGAAGCGCCCAAGGCAAGCTAATATGAAAGATTCTGCGAGAAGCGAAGTAAAAGGCAAAAAATCCAATGGACCTAACGATGACATTTACCAATTCGCCGCTCAAGAATTGATCAGTGCCCGACCAGCGAAACACGGCGTATATGAGACCGTAGATAAAAGATCCCTCATTGTATCCCAGGCTTCCGGCGACTGGATAAAAATAATTCATCTGGGACCAGTGCGAGAATCCCTGAGCGACGTTGTACCAATGCTCAAGTATCGATAGTTCGATAAAACCGTCATACCTGTCGCCGGAAAGCAGCGTAAAACCATTGGCAATTTGATATCGGAAAAAGAATGCGACAGAGAGAATACCGACAGTCAGTACGGTGAGAATCCGAAACGCGGATGAGATGGAGGGCGCCGAGCGAACGGTTTCCGCGGCAGATGATCTAGATAAACGATTAATATGGAGTTTTGTTTCCATAAGAGTCTCATCGCATTTGTGGTCATGACCCACGGGTGGGCGGCTATGCTATAAATATCCAGCGTGTGGCTCGAGCATTCGGCGCTTAACTTGGCGCATATCATGCGCGTTTGAAGTAGCTGGCGCATTCCTGCGAGGCATGCACTGCGTTAAAGATGCAGCCTTGCATCGCGCAATCAAACGGTCCGGTGTCATTGTCGATATTCCAATCTTGGCCGGACTGCATCATCAACACGTCCGGATATCGGAAGGACAGGCTTGCGTGGCGCAGACACTCGTCCCCCTGCGCTATTTCGGTTGGGCAATAGTCGTGATAATTCATCAAATCATAATTGATGTCCTGCCCCCCACATAGGCAAATATATAAAGTCCAATGCTGACTACCAAGCATTGGATCGCGCAGACAAAGTCCCAACGCTTTAAATCCCATTTCATAAAACATTCCCCGCCAGACATTCGGGCCAAAAATTTCGGTAAGATTGACCTGACGGCGTTTTTGTACCAGTGAGATAGAGATGACCGCACCGGCATGATCTCATCCAGTGGCGAGCCAAGGTGCTAATGTCTGCGGTGCGGGTCACAGTGGGTCTGCCGTCGATCTCTTTTCGGTAATCTATTTGCCCTCTGAATCCGGTTGAGGTGAATCCAGTAGGGGTCGAGTGAAAGCCACAGCGTGCGCAACAGCATCTGGCCTGGACCGGGCTGTGGGATAGGAAGTTCCATATCACTGGCGCGTGGCGGACCGCGAGAATGTGCATATTCGGACCGAGAAATCTGGAGGTATGTAGCTTAGTCATTTCAGTCTGAGCATGCCCCCATCACCGGAAACCGGACGGCCGAACGAGGCGCGATCACCGGCTTTGCGGCCGGCCTCATGCGCCGCATCGCTGAAACTTCGGCAGCGGCCCGACGATTGGCGCAAAGTTATGCCGAGCTCTTTCAGCTTGTCAGTGATCGCAGTGGACTTGATCGCAACTAGTGGGGTGCGGCACGGATAATTGAGACACCCGGCTGAGGTAAATTGAACCTCAACCGGAGTGTTACACATGACGAATGATGAAGGGCTCAAGCCCGAGGGGGCGCCGGAGCGCTCCCCCAA
>Ga0097691_1001895_pt1 | contig 14706 bp, 8 predicted proteins | sample NGESurdeep072012_8_FD_72858 | JGI IMG/M metagenome (GOLD analysis project Ga0097691, IMG submission 72858) | Arctic peat soil microbial communities from Barrow, Alaska - NGEE Surface sample 210-1 deep-072012 | ecosystem: Environmental > Terrestrial > Soil > Wetlands > Peat ...
CAGGTAGGCGGCAATCTCCTTCCAGGACTCGAGTTTGGCGCCCGTTTTGTCATTACCGGGTGTTTCCGTCATGCGTCAACCTCCTCTGGCTGGACCCAGCCAGTGGCTTCTGGGTGTCAGACTAGGCCAACTGGGCCTCGGCGGCAACAGGCATTAGCGCTCACCTCCGTCCCTGACCGAAGTTTACTCCCGATGCGCGGTCATTCCGGAGCGCCACCCTCTATCCCCCGCTCCACGGAGACCCAAAACCGCCAGAGCCCGCGCGCGGCGCTTACGGCGACTTGGGAACGCCAGCGTTTTCTTAAAGACAGGCTTCTCAGAGTTCAGGTAGGGTAGGAACAGCGGCTCCAAGGCAATGTTCGGCGACTTCCGCACGTGGTTGCGGTCCATCTCTCCGGTCAGGTACTGCACCATTTCCGGGAGCTTGTCTTGCGTGAACTGCCGCATCTCGGCAGGGTCGCGCCCCAGGTGCACGTGAAAGTCGATCTTCGGCATGGGCTTGGCAGCAAACGCCGAGCCGGCAACTGCGAACGGAAACTGCCGGCGGGAAAGGGTGGGCGTTCTGTTCAGTCTGCGTCAACAGGCCGAATCGGGAAGCGAATTTGTTGGCGCGGCGCGCCGGTTTTCAGCCACCGCACCCGGGAGATTCCGCGGCATCTTGGGGTCTGCCCGGCCCGGGTAAAGCTTCGGCCGGCAGCCGGTCTTAGTCCGGGAGGGCGAAGCTGAAGAGAACGCCGGCGGACGAGACGGCCACGTATTGTTTGCCGTCCACCGCGTAACTCATGGGTGAGGATGGTATCTCGTTGCCGGTCTGGAAATGCCACAGGGGCTTGCCGGTCCTGGCATCGAGAGCGATGAAGTTACCCTCGCGCGAAGCGGCGACACCGCCTGCTGACGCGATACGCTGGTTCGGATTGAGGATGGCGGCTTGCAGAGATTGCGCGGACCCGCTCCCCGCGGCCGAAAGATCGGGGCCGACCGGCTGACCCTGGCCATTGACCTGGTGGCAGGAGAGGCATTGTCCCTTGCCCTCGCAGACGGCTTTACCGGCGGCCGGGTTGCCACTGACCCGTTCGCTCACGACGACGGTGCCGGCCAGGCTGCGGATGTACGAAACCAGCTCCCAGACCTGGTCGGAAGTGAACTGGGAGAAGGCGGGCATTGGCGTGCCGGTGACACCGTTGCGGATGTTCAGGAAGAGCTCGCCGTCGGCGTTGCCGCGGCGAAGGAGGCCGGTGGCCAGGGCAGGGGCGCGGTCGCCGCGCGCATCGGCCCCATGGCACGAATGGCAGGCGCTGTCGTAGAGACGTTTGCCGGCCATGATGGCCGTGCGGTTTCCGGCCATGGGATTGGTTTCGCTTTCCAACGTGTGCTGGGCGAGGAGCGGGCCGATGAAACAGAGAGGGGCGGCCACGGCGAACAGGAATGTGCTGCGAGTTCTCATGAGTGCTTCACTTCCAGAAACCTTAGCGCTGAGGAATGCCGGGTGTGACGATTCTATAACGAACGCCCCGTCGTTGTACCAAGCCGGGCCGTGAGGAATCTTAGGCAGTGAATCGCGAAAAAATGATTTCTGGTAGAATCGGAGACCATGAAAGCCGCGGCGTTGTTCTTCGTTGGTGTGTTGCCGGCTCTGGCGCAGTACTCGGTGGAGCGAGATGGAGATGTGATCCGGCTACTGGATGGCAAGAGCCAGACGGTGGTCTCGGTGATGCCTTCGCACGGCAACAGCGCCTTCGATATGAGAGTGAAAGGCAAGAAGGTGCTGCAGAACCCTTACGCGTCGCCGGAGGAATACAAGAGGTCGAGAGGGCTGACGGGGATTCCGTTCCTGGCGCCATGGGCCAACCGTCTGGACACCACGGGGTTTTATGCCAACGGAAAGAAGTATACGTTCAACCTGGAATTAGGGACGGTGCTCGGCGCGCCCAACAGCCACCCGATTCACGGCTTTCTGACGGCAGCCACCCAGTGGGAAGTGGTCGAAGCCCAGGCCGGCCAGAATGCGGCGTGGGTGACGAGCCGGCTGGAGTTCTACCGGCAGCCGGACTGGATGGCGCAATTCCCGTTCGCGCACACCATCGAGATGACCTACCGGCTGAAGGACGGTACGCTGGAGGTGCAGACCAGGTTGAATAATCTGAGTGCGGAGCCGATGCCGGTGGCGATCGGATTCCACCCGTACTTCCAGGTGAACGACGCGCCGCGCGACGAGTGGACGTTCGGTCTGGGGGCGCGCACGCAGTGGACGCTGGCCCCGGACAAGATTCCGACCGGAGAGACAAGGCCGATCGAGCAGTTCCTGCCCGATCCGCGGCACAGCGCGCTGAAGGGGATGAATCTGGATGATGTGTTTGGCGACCTGATCCGGGATAGCTCGGGAAAGGCCACGATGTGGGTGCAGGGGAAGACCGAGCGGGTGGAGGTGACGTTCGGGCCTAATTACCGCGCGGTGGTGGTCTATGCTCCGGCCGGGCCCAACCGCGATTTCATCTGCTTCGAGCCGATGGCGGCGATCACCGATGCGCTCAACCTGGCGCAGCGGGGGATTTATAAGGAGCTTCAGTATATTCCGCCCGGAAAGACGTGGCAGGAGAGTTTCTGGGTCAGGCCGAGCGGGTTTTAGGCGCGGCGTGGCGCCGGTTGGAGACGTTGGAAACCGGCGCGCGGCCCTTATTCGAACCGGTACAGCCCTCAGCGTACATCTTACAAGAAGTCAGCCACCCGCTACGAGCTGCGGCGGTGCGGTACAGTAGTCTCTCTCAGGAGATGTACGGTTCGATGTTCACGCGCGTCTTGGTAATACTCCTGCTTTTCCCGCCTTTCGGCGGCGCACAAACCGCCGCAAGTACCGTGGCCGGTATCCGCGGATCCCAGTTCACCATCAACGGACAGCCTTCCTACACTCCGGCCTCGGGTTTTCCCTCCGCCAATGCGAACCTCGCCGGCACGCTGCTCAACGTCCGCGCCGTGCAGGCGATCTTCGACGACGCCAACTATCCCAACCAGGGATCCCGGCTTCACCCGTACCAGTCCAATACCCTTGGACCAATATTCTGGGACTACCCCGATGGGCCTTGGGATCCCGAACGGAACGTCCGCGAGTTTCTGGCCGCGCTCCCCGGCTGGCGGCGCTGCGGGCTGCTTGCCTTTACCGTGAATCTGCAAGGCGGTGGCCCGCCGGACGGCAACTACGGCGAACGGATTACTTTACAGCCTCACAACAACAGCGGTTTCGATCCGGAGGGGAACTTGAAGCCGGCATATGCCGGCCGGTTGCGCAGGGTGATCGCCGAGGCCGACCGCCTCGGCATGGTCGCGATCGTCGGATTTTTCTATTTCGGATCCAACGAGCGCATCCAAATCACTCCCGACGATCGGTACGTAAAGGAGGCGATCGTGCAAGGGTGCCGCTTCCTCAAGGGCCTGCCGCATCGCAACATCCTGATCGAAATCAACAACGAGACCAACGCGAGCAGCTACAAGCACCGGATCCTACAGCCGAACGGCGCGCTGGACGCCGTACTGCTGGCGCAACAGACGGTGGAGCGCCAGATCCCGGTTTCGATGAGCTGGTCCGGCGGCATCCTGCCGCGTGGCAGTCGCGGGGAGGCCGCCATGCGGGCCGTCGACTACGTCATGTTCCATACCAACGGGCAGACGCCCGAAGAGGTCCACCAGAGCATTCAGGCCATGCGGCGGTGGGTGGGCTATGACCGGCCCGTAATCATCAACGAAGATGGCGTCAGCACGTTCAACCTGCATGCCGCCGTTCAGGAACATGTGGGTTGGGGCTACTACGATAACGGCCTGAGCAATTACCGGGACGGCTTCCAGGCGCCGCCGGTGAACTGGAAAATCAACACGCCCGTGAAGTGGCAGTTCTTCGAACAGGTGGCGCGGCTGACGGGGTCCCCGATTCCGCCGAAGCCGGAATACTCCGCCGGCGACGCTCCGGAAATCGAGCTGGTCGGGCTCCAACCGGGGCAGGTTCTCAAAGAGCCTGCCTGGATCGAGGCGATCGTCAAGGACCGCCACCCGCGATGGCCCATCAAGCGCGTGGAATTCTTCATCGATGGCGCTCCTTACAGCTATCGCCGGAACGCGCCATTCCTGCTGAACAACCAGGAATGGTGGGATATGGTGGACGTGGCGGCCGGCCCGCACGTGCTGCGAGTCGTCGCATACGACCAACGGGGGCCGCGGTTTACGGAACTTGGTTCGATGGTGGAAGTTCCGTTCTCGGTCGAGAAGTGAAGGACGAAAATGACAATCAAAATTTCCGGACCGGTCATCGTTTTGGGGTCATTCCTCTGCACATTCATGGGACTCGTTTCGGGACAGAGTCCGGCGGCGAACGCAACGCCCGGCGGCAAACTCGCACCTCGGCCGCTGTATCGCGATCCCCCGTTCGATGCGCCCACCGATCCCGTCCTCTGCTTCAATGCCGAGCAGAAGAAGTGGTTCATGTATTACACTGCCCGCCGCGCCAGCGCCGTCGATGCGCCCGGCGTCACCTGGATTCACGGGTCGAACATCGGCATGGCCGAATCGTCGGACGGCGGCGCCACCTGGACCTACCGCGGCGTCGCCGACATCCGCTACGGCAAGGACACCCACCCCAATGACTACACCTATTGGGCGCCCGAAGTGATCTGGCACGATGGAACCTACCACATGTTCCTCAGCTTCGTGCCGGGTATTTTCAACGACTGGAACCACCCGCGCGAAATCGTGCACCTGACCAGCCAGGACGGGGTCAAATGGGACACGGCCGGCCCGGTCGACCTGAAGAGCGATCGCGTGATCGATGCCTGCGTGATTCAGCTTCCCAACGGCACGTGGCGCATGTGGTACAAGGACGAGCGTAAGCCGAAGGCGCTTTCCTATGCGGACAGCCCGGACCTCTTCCATTGGGAGGCCAAAGGCAACGCCGTTACCGACCGCAACGGCGAGGGGCCGAAGGTGATTCATTGGCAAGGAAAGTACTGGCTCATCGCCGATACCTGGGCCACGGGAATGCGCGTGTGGAGTTCGGATGACTGCCTGCACTGGACGCCCCAGGACGAGACTCTCATCGGGTCTCACGGCGATGTCGTGATCAGCGGGGGCCGCGCGTGGTGGTTCTATTTTGGTGGTCCGCAGCCCCTTGGGCCACCCAATGCCGGGCCTGTGTCTCAGTCCGCGGCGCCGGCCGGCGCGCCTCTCGTGCGGCGACGCTCCACGGCGATCAACGTCGTGGAACTCTCGGTTGTCGATGGCAAGCTGATCGCCGGCGATCCCGCTCGGCCGACGTGGATTGACCTCAAACCGGTGCGCGAGGCGGAGAACTAGAACATGGCCGCGCCCGAGTCACGGCGGGGTGGTTAACCGTCTTGGGCACACGACGAAAACGGGGCGTATCCTGCCTCAGGGTTGCACGGTGAGCACCACCTCGCCGGCCGTCAAACCGGGGGCCGTGGCGCGGACGGTGATCTTGCCGGACCCGGCAGCCGAGCGCACCACCGCCACTGCCCGGCCTTGGTACAACTTCGCCTCGCTCGCGGTTGCGGGACTGCCGTCGGTAAGATCCGCGTTGCCCGCGGCGATCAGCCGTCCGGCGCCCACCACCTCGAAAGCAACCGTCTGGGCGGCGTTTGGCACCCGGTTGCCGTCCCGGTCCAGGACATGCACCTCTATAGTGGATACCTGCCGTCCGGCGTTCTGCAGGGACTTCAAATCCGGGCTCAGCTCGATTCTTTCGGGCTGGCCGACGGTCTTCAATTGGAAGCGCGCGGCGATGGCCCCGGCTTTTTTGCCCACGACTTCCACCGTTCCGGCTTGATTCGGCACGGCCCACAGCAGAGCCGGCAGAAGGCGGTCCGCGATCGGCTTTTCACCCAGGGATCGGCCATTCAGCAACAGCTCCACGGAGTCGCAGTTGGTGTAGATCTCGACGGGGATGTTCTTGCGCGGGTCGAGGGTCCAACCCCAGCGCTCGACTACCGGGGTGCGGCCCAGATTCCCCGGCCACTGGGCCATGCGCGCGGCATCGGTTTCAGCGGAGCCCGCGCCCCAGGCGGCGGCGTAGACCATGGGTTTGCCGCTCCAGAGGGCCTGTCGGAAATAAGCGTCGGGCTTCCAGAATCCCTCGAGATCGAGCAGCCCCGCGTTGGACCCGTGGGTAGGATACCGGTTGGCTTCGCCCAGATAATTCATGCCCGTCCACAGGAACTGGCCGCCGACGTAGTCGTTGGTGGCAACCGGCCGCCAGGCATCCAGGCCGCGGCTGTTCTCGCTGCCGTAGATCACCCGGTTGGGATACGCCTTGTGATCCCGCTCGTAGTGCTGCTCCAGGTAGTTGTAGCCAACCACATCGAGCAGGTTCGCCACCCCGGTGGCATTGGAGGCATCGATATCGGCCAGGGCCATGGTGACGGGGCGCGTGCCGTCGAACTGCTTGACGGCCGCGATCAGGCGGCGCGCGATGGCCGGCATGAGGTTGGCGGAGAGGAACTCGGATTTGCCCGGCGCATCCGGCGGAATCGAGTTGTCCCGCCTGCCGCGCGGGTGAACGAAGGGGTCGGTGGGGTAGTCGATTTCGTTGCCGATGCTCCACATGACGATCGAGGGATGATTGCGATCCCGCAACACCATGTCCTGAGCGTCGCGGACACCCCACGCTTCGAACGCCTCGTTGTACCCGCGGCGCGCGACCGCCCCGTTATTCCGGCCTTCGGCCCACTTGCGCTTGCCGCCGATCCACTCGTCGAAGGCTTCGTCCATCACCAGCAAGCCGAGGCGGTCGCAGAGGTCGTAGAATTCGGGCGCCATGGGGTTGTGCGAGCAGCGAATCGCATTGACGCCGATCTCCTTAAAGCTCTTGAGGCGGCGCTCCAGCGCCTCCTCGAAAAAGGCCGCTCCCAATCCGCCGAGGTCGTGATGAATGCACACCCCCTTCATTTTGATGGGCCGCCCATTGAAGACGAGTCCCTTGTCCGGGCTGAAGTAGAAAGTGCGAATGCCGAACGGAGTCCGCCGCTCGTCGACCAGCGCTCCGTTGAGGTACACGCGGCTGATGGCCGTGTACAGGCGAGGTTGTTCGGGCGACCACAGGCTGGGGCGGGGAATGGCGACTTGCTGGGCGAAGGAGCGGTCCTTGCCAGCCGCGATCGGTTCTTCCGCTTTGGCGCTCGCGACTTCCTCTGCCCGCTCGTTCAGGACGCTGGTGACACACGTCGTCCGCGCCTCGCCCGGCGAGTCGTTCAAGACCCGCGTCTCGATAGATACGAGCGCCTCCGCCTCGCCGGCTAGCGGCGTCGTGATATAAGGATCCCAAGGCCCGATATGGACCGGCCCGGTTACGTTGAGCCAAACATGGCGATAAATGCCCGACCCGGGATACCAGCGCGAGTCGGCCACTACGCTGTGGTCCACGCGCACCGCCAGGACATTCGAAGGCCCGCCCAAACGCAGGTGCGGCGTCAGGTCGTACTCAAAGGTGGAATAGCCGTACGGCCTGGAGCCAAGCAGCACGCCGTTGATCCAGACGGTGCTATCGCGATATACGCCATCAAACCGGATGGAGACTTTTCGCCCACGCATGGAAACCGGGAGCTGAAACGTCTTCCGGTACCAGGCGATTCCGCCGGGCAGAAAACCCGTGCCGCTGGCGTTTTTTGGGCTGTAGGGGCCTTCGATCGACCAATCGTGGGGCAGGTCCACTGGGCGCCAATCCTTATCGGGGAGGGCTGGCGATTGCCCCTGGCTGACGTCCCCCAAATGAAATCGCCACCCGTTGTCAAAGAGCTGCCGCTCACGCGGCGCTTGCGCGTTGCCCGGCACGACCGCCAGGAATAGCGCACTGAGCGCGGCTGGTAGGAGGAGGACTTTGTGCGGATTCACTTCAATACAGTAACTCACGGACGGCGGCCGTGGCGGAACGCAGAGGAAGAGGTCCGAGCTGCGCTCGGATGGACAAGCCGGAGGCTTATCCCACTGGTCATGCCCCCACGAATGGGGTCATGGCAGCCTGAAAGGCTACGCTACCTAATAGGTGGCGAGCGAGACGCGGAGGACCAGGGGTTCGGCGCCGAAGTTGAGGCCCCAGTCGGTCTCGTCGCCATTCCAGATGCGCAGGAACTTGAAGACGCCGTTCTGGTAGGCGCCCTCTTCGACGCGCAGGAACTGGCGATGCTTGTCCGCATCCGCGGGGCGGAAGTCGACGCGGGCTTGGAACCCGGCCACCAGGAACTGGTTGTCTTTGAGCTGGCCAACCAGGACGCGCCCCGTCGGTTCGGCGTTCCCCACGGCGCGATTGTTGCGCGACGCTCCGTACGACACGATCGCGTTCCACGGTCCGAACGGGAGGGTCTGCGTGACTTTGCCCTTTTCCTCGGCTACGGCCTGAAGCTTGCCTTCGAAATTGAGGCGGGCGATCTCGCGGGCCATCGGACCGATTAGACGGTAGTTCAGCGCCCACGGAGTCAGGGACTCCGGTGTGTTGCGAGCGGTCGTGTAGTCGGTGCCGAACGGCGAGAAGCCGATGGCCTGAAGGCCGAGCGCGGAGAAGAAAAAGCGGGCACTGCCGGCTCCGCCGCCGGTCTCGGGCACGAACAGGGCGTTGTCGTCGCGGTGATAGAGTTCCAGCACTTTCAGATACGCGGCGGGGTCGTTCTGGTAGATATCGGGCGCCACGATATCGAGAGCCGGCGCCGCCACTTTCCAGATGGGGATCACGTTGTCGGTGGGGCCGCCGCTCTCGTAGCTGCCGGGAGCGCCGGGCTTGATGGGGTCGCGCAAAGCGGCGTTGGCATAGAGCGGCAGCGGATACACGGCCTTGCCGGCCGCGGCCACCTGCCCGACATATTTGGCGACCGCCCAGGCGTGGAAGTTGACTTCGGCTTCGGGGCCAAAGGCTTCCTGCCAGGTCGCGGTGGGCGAACCGGGCTTCACCTGCATCGCGGAGAGCACGTCGGCCGGGACCGGCGCTTCGAAAAACTTCTGCGCGGCGGGAGAGTAGTCGCGGAGGCTGCCCCAGGTGCCAGGTTCGTTCTCCACCTGCACCATGATCACGGTGCGTTGCGCGTCGGCAGTTTTGAGGTAGCGCATGAAAGCGGTGAAGGCCGTCTTGTCGGCTTCGAGCGACGCGGCGGCGAACGGCGACGGCGAGTCCGCGGCGTGCCCGTTCTTATCCGTCAGGTGCGGGTAGCGGTCGGGGGCCAGCTTCATCCACTCCGGCATGTAGTGCTGGCTGCCGTTCTTCCAGGTGCCGAACCAAAGCAGAACCAGGCGAACGCGATGCTGCCGAGCCTCGGCGAGAAGCGTGTCGATCACAGAGTGGTCGTACTGCCCCTGGCGTGGTTCAAACTGCTCCCAGTAGACCGGGATCTCCACCGTGTTGACGTTGAGGTATTCCATGGCGGGCCAGACCTTCGGCAGCATGGCGGGCCAGGCGCTGGAGTTGTGAACCTGAGCGCCCAACATCAGGTAGGGAGCATCGTCGACGAACAAGGCGTAGCGAGCGTTCTGCTTCACCAGGCGGGGAAGCGGGCGCTCCTTCACCTGGGCAGGGAGCGTGGCGGCGACGCTCGCGGCCACGAACGCGGCCAGAACTGCGGAACTCATTTTCATTTTCGGGACTCCTTGGTGCTTTGAACGCGAAAAAGGCGCGGTAACGGGTGCTACTGGCGGGTTACCAACCGCAAAGGATGCCCCCACGAATGGGGGCATGGCAGCCTGAAAGGCTACGCTACTCTATTTCTGCGAATACAGGCGCAAGGTCGATTTCGCCTTCCCGGCCAGCGGATCGCCGGCGAAAGTGAAGGCGCCGTTGCGCCGTGCGGCTTCCACTGGACGCAGTACGTTGTCCGCGGGCAGGCAGACCAGTCCCCGCGCGCTCTGCACCGTGGCGGCGTAGACCACCATCTCAATGTTCGTCCAGTCCAATTGGGCGGTGGACTGAGCCAATTTCATATGCGGGATCAGGGCGCCTTCGCGCACCAGCATCACCACGGGAATCTGGCCCGCCTGCATGTTGTGCCATCCACCGGCGAGGATCTTGCCGGTCTGGTAATCGATCCACTGGCCGGGCGGCAGGTAGACGTCGCGTCCTGTGGTTCCCGCCTCAAACAGCGGCGCCACCAGGATGTCCGAACCGAACAAGTACTCGTCTTCCACCTGCCAGGAACCGGGGTCGCCGGGATACTCGATAAACAACGCGCGCACCATGGGCAAGCCGCGCTCGCTCGAATCTTTCGACTGCGCGTATACGTACGGCATGAGGCGATACTTCAGTTCGTCGGCGCGGCGAAAATCGTCCATGAAGGCCGTGCCGTATTCCCACGGCTCCTTGGGCGGCATGCCATGGCAGCGGCTGTGCGAAGTCAGCATGCCGAACGGCATCCAGCGGCGGTAGAGCTCCTCCGGCGTCCTGGCCGCGAAGCCGCCGATGTCGTGGCTCCAGAAGGTGAAGCCGCTCAAGCCGAACGAGAGGCCCCCGCGCAGGGTCGCGGCCATGCTGGAATCCTGGGCGCCGGAATCGCCGCCCCAGTGCAGCGGATAGCGCTGGCTGCCGGCCCACGCGCTGCGCGCCCACATAATGTTCTCGCCCGAGACCTGGCGCGTGATATCCGCCACGGCTTTGTTGTAGCGCAGCGGATAGAGATTGTGTTCGTAGAATCCGCTGCGGCCGTTGGCGTAGATTCCGGTGAGCGGCGCGGCTTCGCCGAAATCGACTTTGATGGCGCCCACGCCCAGCTTGAGAAGGCCCGCGATCTTGTCCTGGTACCACTGCACGGTGGCGGGGTTGGTGAAGTCCAGCACGGCATCCTCAAAGGGCAGGTTGCCCTTGCCGTCCCGGACGGCCAGTCCTTTGGCCAGAATCTCCGGGAACAGCGAATTCTTGGGGACGAAGTAGGGAAGCTGCCAGAGCGAGATGTGGAAGCCGTCGCGTTTGAGATCGGCGATCATCTTCGCCGGATCTTTGAAGCGCGTGGTGGAGAACTTGTAATCGCACCGCCAGTCGGTCTCGAACCAACCGGTATCGAGGTGGATGACGTCGGTCGGAATCCGGTTCTGCCGCAGCTTGGCGGCCACGGCGCGGGTTTCGTCCTCGGAGAAGTAGGTGATGCGGCTCATCCACAGGCCGAAGCTCCACAGTGGCGGCATGGATGCCTTCCCGGTGAGCGTGGTGTACTCGTTGAGGATGTCCTTGGGCTCACCGAGGAACACGAACAGGTCGAGCGCGTCGTCACCCAACAGCAGAGCGTTGGTGTTGCCGTACGAAGCGCCGAAATCGAAGGTCGCCGGCGCCGAAGTGTGGACGAACATGCCGTACCCGCGATTGCTCATGAAGAACGGGATCGGTTTGTACATGCGGCCGGTTTCCACGCCGTTGGCGTCATTGGCCCACAGCACCATCTTCTGGCCGCGCTTGTCGAGCCGGGTGAAGCTTTCGCCGCAGCCGAAGATCTTTTCGCCGGCTGACAGGGAGAAGACCGCCGCCATGCTGCGCGAGTAGTCGGAGGTGCGTCGTATGAAGGAGAACGGCAGGATGTTGTCGTACTGTCCCGCGCTATCCGAATTGACGTGCGTTTTGGTGAGCAGGCGGCCTTGCGCATCGCGGAATTCCACGTGCCAGGGGTTCTCCAGGACGGTGACCGACGGCCCGGCCGTGCTGGTGTAACGGTAGCCGCCCGCGATCTTTGCCAGTGTCCAGGACTTGTCCGTCGAAGGCTCGCCCACCAGCATCGGCGAGGGCTCCTCAGGGCGCACCTGCGGCCCGGTGCGGAGCCGGATGCGGACTGTTCGCGGCGATACAAACTGGATGGAAAATGGCAGCGCCGGATTGATGGCATACTCGCCCTCGGGGAAGGTGACGCCTTTGAAGGGCTCCAAATTGGTCACCATATTGCTAAAAGCAATCCGCGGAACCTGCTGATTGCGGGTCCAGTTCAGGGTGCCGGCCCCGGTGGCCGGGTCGAATCCCGTCAGCTTGTCGGCCAGAAAGTAGGTGTTCCGGTATTCGTGGAAATCGGGGCTGATATCCAATATGTCGTTTAACACGCCGGGCTGATGGTCCACCTGAGCCGTAAGGCCGGGGCACCACATCAACGCCAGTACGGAGAAAAGCAAGAGAGAGAGTCTACGTTGGTTAGTCACAAGAATCCTTTACAAACATTTACTGGGCGCTATTATCCGAAATCCCATTATGACTTCTCGCGGAGCCAACTAGAAGCCCCGGTGGCGTCTTTTCGCGTGGTAACCGTTACCGCCGTAGGACAGGCCTCCCGGCCTGTCCACTCGAGCAAAGCTCGGGACCCGGACACGTAACCGTTACCGGCCGAAAATCCGGGCGTTTTGGCACACCTAAGGGTCCTAAAACCTGTTACTCTTTCGCCATGGAATTCCCCGTGAAACTAATCATATTCGCAGTATTGGGTGCGGCATTCGCCGCTGCGCAACAGCAGAGGTATCCCTTCCAGGATCCCAACCTGCCCGCCGAGCAACGCGTCAACAACATCATCTCCCTGATGACGCTGGACGAGAAAATCGCCTGCCTCGGAACCAATCCCAGTGTGCCGCGCCTCGGCATCAAGGGGACCGGCCACTCCGAAGGACTGCATGGGCTCGCTCTCGGAGGCCCCGGCGGATGGGGCCGGCCGACGCCGATCCCCACCACGCAATTCGCCCAGCAAATCGGCATGGGCGAGACCTGGAATACCGATCTCATTCGACTCGCCGGCGGCGTGGAAGGCTACGAGGCCCGGTACATCCTGCAAAGCGAGAAGACCCATCGCGGCAATCTGGTGATGCGAGCGCCGAACGCCGATCTGGGCCGCGATCCGCGCTGGGGAAGAACCGAAGAATGCTTCGGCGAGGACCCGTATTTCAACGGCAAGATGGTGGTCGCCATGGTCAAGGGACTGCAAGGCGACGATCCCAAGTACTGGCTGACGGCGTCGCTCATGAAGCACTTCCTGGCCAACAGCAACGAGGATGGCCGCGGAGGATCGTCCTCCGATTTCGACGCCCGCCTGCTGCGCGAATACTACTCCGTGCCGTTCCGCATGGGCGTCATGGAAGGCGGCGCGCGCGCCTACATGGCCGCCTACAACGCCATGAACAAAATCCCCATGACCGTGAACCCCATCCTTCGCGAAATCACCATGAAGGAGTGGGGCGTGGACGGCATCATCTGCACCGATGCCGGCTCGCTGCGCAATTTGGTCAACCCCAAGGAGCACCACTATTACAAGACGAATGCCGAAGGCGCGGCGGGCGCGGTGAAGGCCGGCATCAACCAGTTCCTGGAGAGCCCCATGCTCTACGTCACAGCCACGAAGGAAGCGCTGAAACAGAATCTGCTGGCGGAGAAGGACATCGACGATGTAATCAAGGGCAATTTCCGGGTGATGATCAAGCTCGGGCTGCTGGATCCGCCGGCGATGGTGAAGTACGCCGCCATCAAAGGCGAGGAAGAGGTGTGGAAGCTCCCCTACCATAAGGAGATCGCCAAACGCGTGGCGCAGGAATCCGTGGTCCTGCTGAAGAACGCCAACCATTTCCTGCCGCTCGATAAGGCCTCGCTGAAATCCATCGCGGTGCTGGGTCCGCTGGCCGATGTGGTGGCGCTCGATTGGTACAGCGGAACCCCCGGCTATGTGATCACGCCGCTGCAGGGCCTGAAGGCGAAAGCCGGCAGCGGCATCGCCGTCAACTACGCGCCTGCGGCCGACATCGAAGCGTCCCTCAAAGCCGCCAGGGAATCCGAGGTCGCCGTGGTCTTCGTCGGCAACCATCCCACCTGCGACGCCGGCTGGGCCAAGTGCCCCGTGCCGAGCGATGGCAAGGAGGCCATCGACCGCAAGGCCATCAACCTGGAGCAGGAGGAGTTCGTCAAGAAGATCTACGCCGTGAATCCAAAGACGGTGGTGGTGCTGTTGGCCAGCTTCCCCATCGCCATCAACTGGAGCCAGGAGAATATCCCGGCCATCCTGCACATTACCCACAACGCCCAGGAGGAGGGCACCGCCATCGCCGACGCCCTGTTCGGCGATATCAATCCAGCCGGCCGCCTGGTGCAAACCTGGCCGAAATCGCTCGACCAGGTTCCGCCCATGATGGATTACAACATCCGCAATGGCCGGACCCACATGTATTTCAAGGGCGAGCCGCTGTATCCTTTCGGCTACGGCTTGAGCTACACCACGTTTCAGTATTCGAACCTGAAGCTCTCCAAGTCGCGACTCCCCAAGTCCGGCCAGCTCACCGTCTCCGTGGACGTGAAGAACACCGGCAGCCGGAAGGGCGATGAAGTAGTGCAACTTTACGTGACGCACCTCGGCTCCAAAGTGGAGCGAGCCAGGCAGGAGCTGAAAGGCTTCCAGCGGATCGGAATTCAGCCCAACGAGACCAAGACGGTAACCATGACCGTGAAGGCGGAAGACCTCGCCTACTGGGATGAGAAACAGAACCACTGGGCGGTGGAAGAAGACCACGTGAAATTCATAGTCGGCCCTTCTTCCGCCGCGCCGAAGCTGGGAAAAACCATCGAGGTAACCGCGAAATGAAACTAGTAATTTCTCGCATTTCAACCACCGCGAGTCATTTGCTTGCATTGGTGGGGCATGCTTCAGCTTGCCACGCCCGCTTGCGGGCGCATTTGTTCTCTTCTCAGGGAGCGCTCCGCCGATACGCTGAATTAACGCTCGGCTGCGCCTCGTT
>Ga0097691_1001896_pt1 | contig 14697 bp, 16 predicted proteins | sample NGESurdeep072012_8_FD_72858 | JGI IMG/M metagenome (GOLD analysis project Ga0097691, IMG submission 72858) | Arctic peat soil microbial communities from Barrow, Alaska - NGEE Surface sample 210-1 deep-072012 | ecosystem: Environmental > Terrestrial > Soil > Wetlands > Peat ...
CGGTCGCAAGGCGGTCGGGACGCCATCAAGTGCCCGTCGCGGTTCTGCCGACGGCAAAATCGCTCTCGGCCTTCAGTCTCAAACCTCAGTCCGACAGGCTGCTAGCGCTGCACTGTCGACCACGCTTTTGCGGGGACGACAGCGGAATTCGACGCCGCGGCCTTACTTCTTCTTCATATGCTTGGTCAGGAATTCCTGGGTGCGGCTCCAGGCGAGATCGGCGGCCGCCTTGTTGTAGCTCGCGCGCTCGTCGCAATAGAAACCGTGCGCGGCGCCGGGGTAGACGTAAGTTTCCGCCTGCGGCTGCTTCTGCTTGATGGTCGCCACCACGTCGAGCGGAATGCCCTCGTCCTTTTCGCCGAAATGCAGCTGCAGCGGACATTTCGGCTTCTCGTCGGCGAACTTGCCGATCATGCCGCCGTAATAGGCGATCGCGGCCGACAGGCCGGGAATCCGGCAGGCGGCGAGAAACGCGGCGGTGCCGCCCATACAGAAGCCGATCACGCCCAAGGGGCCTACGCCCTTGAGATCGCCGACGGCGGCGGTCATGTCGGCCACCATGTGATCCCAGTTGAGATTCCCTAAGTAGCTGCGGGCATGGGCGATCTCGTCGGGCGTATAGCCGCACTCGAAGTCGCGCACGAAGCGGTCGAACACGGCGGGCGCCACCGCCACATAGCCGAGCGCGGCGAGCCGGTCGCAGACCGCGCGGATGTGGTGATTGACGCCGAAAATCTCCTGCACCACCACCAGCCCGCCCTTCGGCGTGCCTTGCGGATCGGCGCGGTAGGCACCGAGCGAATGCTTGTCAGTGGTGGTGAGCTTGAACTGCTTGCCCAAGGGAGCCTCCCGTTTAATTCGACTGATGACAAAAAACCTGTCGCGCCCGCGCAGCTTTTAGCATGACCGGCGGCGGTCTAACCAGATTGTTGGAGGCTTCACGCCAAGCTCAGTTGCTCGCGCCTAAGAACGCCTGCGCCAGCAGCTCGTAGGATCGTTTGCGCGCCTCGTGGCTGAAGATCATGGTGGTCACCATCAGCTCATTGGCCTGCGTCGCCGCGAGCAGCGGCGCGAGCTTGGCTTTGATCGTTGCGGGTGAGCCGACCGACATGCGCGCGCGGTTTTGCGCGATGCGGGCGCGATCGGCCGGCGCGTAGTCGTAAGCCGCCGCGTCTTCCGGCGAGGCGAGCGGGAGATAGTCGCCCTTGGCGCGGCGCACGATATTGAGATCGACGGTTAAGGCCAGCCGCTCGGCTGCCGCATCGGTGTCGGCGCACACCACATGGGTGCCGAGGATCGCGTACGGCTTGGCGTGCGAGGCGGAGGGGCGGAAATTGTCGCGATAGAGCCGCATCGCCTCCGCCGCGTCGAAAGTGGCGAAGTGGTGCGCGAAGGCAAACGCCGCGCCAATCTGGCCGGCCAGTTGCGCACTGTAGTCGGACGAGCCGAGCAGATAGATCGGCGGCAGGGCCACGTCCGAAGGCATCGCCCGCACATTGTGGAACGGATGGCCGGCGGGAAAGCCGCGCGTCTCCAGCAGCATCAGTTCGTTGAAACGCTCGAGGAAGTCGTCCTCCTCGCTGATGCCCTGGCGGCGGCGCAGCGCGTAAGAAGTTGCCGGGTCGGTGCCGGGCGCGCGGCCGAGACCGAGATCGATGCGGCCCGGAAACAGCGCTTCCAGCACCTTGAAGCGCTCGGCCACCATCAGCGGCGCGTGGTTGGGTAGCATCACGCCGCCGGAGCCGATGCGCATGTTGCTGGTGATCGCAGCGATCTGCCCGATCATGATGTCGGGCGCCGAGCTGGCGATCGCCGGTAGATTATGATGCTCGGCCACCCAGTAGCGCGTAAAGCCGAGCCGGTCGGCCAGCCGCGCCAGATCGAGCGAATTGCGCAGCGCTTGCGCGCCGGTCGAGCCGGCCGACACCGGCGACAGATCGAGGACGGAGAGAGGGGTCATGGTCGAAACCTTATCATGCCGAATACGGTGTTCTCGCGCATACCGGTCCGCCTATGATAAATATCGGACGAGAAGGGAGCTCACATGGCCTCGCTGATCGAATGGAAGGTTCCGCCGGCCGTGCAGCCGCGCGCGGAAGACTATTCTTACGATCTCGAGCGCGCGCTGTCCGCGGTGGTCGGCCTGCATTCCATTGTGCCGCCCGATGCCTTCACCGCCGACACCCTCGGGGTCGAGCGCGCCGGCAACGGCGTGCTGATCGACGACGGCCTGGTGCTCACCATCGGCTATCTGATCACTGAGGCCGAGACCGTCTGGCTGCATCTCGGCGACGGCCACGTGGTGCAGGGCCATGCGCTCGGCCTCGACCAGGAGACCGGCTTCGGCCTGGTGCAGGCGCTCGGCGCCATCGAGCTGCCGACGCTCGCGCTCGGATCCTCGAGCGCGGCCCAAATCGGTGAGCGCGTGGTGGTCGGCGGCGCCGGCGGGCGCACCCGTTCGCTGGCCGGCCGCATCGCCGCCAAGCAGGAATTCTCCGGCTATTGGGAATACGTCCTCGACGAGGCGATCTTCACCTATCCGGCGCATCCCAACTGGGGCGGTACCGCCTTGATCTCGGCCACGGGCGATCTGATCGGCATCGGCTCGCTGCAGCTCGAGCGCGGGCGCGCGGGCAAGAGCGAACATCTCAACATGACCGTGCCGATCGATCTGTTGAAACCGATCCTCGACGATTTGCGGAAATTCGGCCGCGTCAACAAGCCGGCGCGGCCGTGGCTCGGACTCTATTCGACCGAGATCGAGGACAAGGTCGTTCTTGTCGGGATCGCGCCCAAGGGGCCGGCGGCGCGCGCCGAGATCAAGACCGGCGACGTGGTGCTGGCGGTTAAAGGCGACAAGGTCGCAACGCTGGCCGGCTTCTACCGGCGGGTCTGGGCGCTCGGCCAGGCCGGCGTGGAAGTGCCGCTCACGCTCTATCGCGAGGGCGTCACCTTCGACGTGCGGGTGAACTCATCCGACCGCGCGAAATTCCTCAAAGCGCCGCGTATGCATTGAGCGGCGTTGCATGCTTGCCTCAGCTTGCTTGCGCACGATCTTTTCCGGAAACCGGTCGCCACTTTTCGGGATCATGCGCGGGCGTTACGGACAATTTTACGCAAATGAATATTTCGTCCGGCGCCTCATGTGGTAGCCGATTTTCGCCTGTGCACGGCCGAATTGCGACAAATTGAACGATTGATCTTAGCAAAATTACAGCGTCTTCGAATTAGCTTGGCGCCATCTCAACCCAACGGTGCCGCGTCTCCATGCCCAACAAGCCGATCGAAAAGCTGCTGCAGGGCCTCAATATTTTGATCGTCGATGGCAATGCCTATATGCGCCGGCTCACGCGCACGATGCTGGTGAATCTCGGCGCCAAGTCGGTGATCGAGGCCGCCGACGGCCTTGCCGCGCTCGAGCAGATCCGCAGCTGCGACCCCGACGCCATGCTGCTCGATTGGGACATGCCGGTTCTCAATGGCATGGAGGTGATGCGCATCGTGCGCTCGCCCGGAGTGTTTCCGCGTCCCAATCTGCCGACCATCATGCTGACCAACCGTGCCCAGCGCTCTTCCGTTTTCGAGGCGTTGCGCGTGGGTGCGCACGAATTCCTGCTGAAGCCGACCTCGCCCAAGGCGCTGCACGACCGTTTGATGTCGATCGTGGTGAAGCCGCGACCGATGATGAAGGTCGGCAATTACTACGTGCCGAAGCCGCGGCAGATGCCGCTGCCGCGCGAATTGGAGCGTATGGTGTGACGTAAGACGGTCACGCCGAAATTTTTCTTGCGCATGATCTTATCCGACCTCACTTCGCCCGCCGAAGCGGGCTTCGCGAAGGCGGGAAACCGGTTCCCACTTTTCGGGATCATGCGCTCGGAAAATCGTAAAGCCGCGCCGGGTTGTCGGTGAGGATCGCCTGCCGGTTGGATTTGTTTGTCCAATCGAGAAACACCGCCAGCAGGCGGCCGGCATCCGGCACCGGGCCCTCGGGGCGCGGATGCGGCCAGTCGGTGCCCCACACCAGATTGCGCGGATTGGCGGCGACCAGCGCGTCGTGGAACGGGCGCGCTTCTGCATAATCGGGCGGCGTGGCGCCCAGTCGATAAGTGCCGGAGAGTTTCGCCCACAGCCGGCCCTCGCCGACACCGCGCAGCAGCGCTTGAAATCCCGGGTGCGCGATGCCGTGGTGATACTCCATGCGGCCCATGTGATCGATCACCACCGGTACCGGCACGCGCGCGAGCGCCGCCGCCATGTCGGGCAGATCGCGCGCGTCGATCCATAGCTGCAGATGCCAGCCGAGTTCGGCGATCAGCGGCAGCAGCGGCTCGATGTCCTTTAAGCCGACGCCGTTCTGGTAGTACGGCTTGCCGTCGCGGCGGAATTCGTTGGCGCGCAGGCCGCGCACGCCGGCCGCATGCCATTGCTTCAGCGTTGCAGCGGTCAGCTCCGCCCCGCCGACCGCGACGCCGCGCAGGCGTTCAGGCGCGCGCGTGAGCGCATCGAGCATGGCGCGGTTGTCGCGGCCGTAGGCGCTCGGCTGCACCAGCACGCCGCGATCGAAACCGAGGCGGTCGAGCAGCGCCAGATAGGCTTCGAGCGGCGCATCGTCCGGCGTGTAGCTGCGCGGCTCCGCATAGGGAAAGCGCGCGGCCGGGCCGAACACATGGCAGTGACAGTCGCAGGCGCCGCGCGGCAGCGCGCCGCTCATTTCGGCGTGATCCCGGCGAGCTGGGCGGCCTCGCGCATGCGGTCGTAGTCGGTGCGGATGAAGGCTGCAAAACCGTCCGGGGTCATCTGCTCGGGCGTGGCGATTTCCGTGCCCATGCCGCGCAGTTTGTCGGCTGCGCCCCCGCTGGTGAGCCCGCCGGCGATGGCCTTTTGCAATTGCGCGATGATGGCGCCCGGTGTGCCGGTCGGCGCCAGGATGCCGATATAGCTGGCGGCGGTGAAATCCTTCACGCCGCCTTCGATGAAGGTCGGGATGTCGGGCGCCAGCTGCGAGCGCTGCGCTGATGCGATCGCAATGATGTGCGCCTGGCCGCCGGTGTGCAGCGGCAGCGCGGTGGAGAATTCCGTCATCGCCGCCTGGATGCTGCCGCCGAGCAAGTCCGGCATCAGCGCGCCGCCGCTGCGATAGGGGATATGCACGACATTGGCGCCGGTTGCCGCCTTGAAGCGCTCGAGCGTCATGTGGGTGGCGCTGCCGACGCCGCTGGTGGCGATGCTGATCTGCTGCTGCTTCGACAGCGCGATCAGCTCGGGAATCGTCTTGGCTGCGACCTTGGCATTCAAAATGATCACGTGCGGCGCGTAGCTGGTGAGCGCCACGGCTACGAAGTCCTTGAGCGGATCGTAGCCGAGCTTGGCCTGGACGAATGGATTGACGGTGAGCGGCCCGTTCGAGCCGACCAGCAGCGTGTAGCCGTCGGGCGCCGCGCGCGCCACCGCTTCGGCGCCGATGCTGCCGCCGGCGCCGCCGCGGTTGTCGACCACCACCGGCTGGCCGAGCGCGTGCGACATCTGTTCGCCGAGCAGGCGGCCGACGATATCGGCATTGCCGCCGGCCGCGAACGGCACGATCAGCCGGATCGGCTGGTCGGGATAGGCGGCGAAGGCGGCGCGCGGCAGCAGGCTGACGGCCGGCGCCAGGCCGAGCGTGACGATCAGCGTGCGGCGTGAAATCGGCATGGTTTTACTCCCAGTGAGGTTTGCCCCTAGTACCTCTGCACAGAGGTTTTGACTGGTTGAGCGTGGTTCATCGTAGGACCGGCAGGTGTTCTGGATCAACGAGCATTTCGATACTGCGAGCGACGCCGCGCTGTCGGCGGATGAACCCTGCGCGTTCGAGCGTAAGCACCATTTGGTGGACTGAAGGTGGGCTGACGCGGAAATATTGCTGCATGTCTGCTTCGGCCGGAGGCCGGCGGTGCAAGCGCGTGTATGCATAGATAAATGCCAGATATTGGCCCTGCCTGGGCGTGAAGGTTCTTGCAGAGCGACTCACTCCGGACATCCGATTCAGCTGTTCGTCTGTGCCTCGAACTCCGAGGAGGCAAAGATGAATGTACGCTATCGAGTCGAACTCAGCCAAGCAGAGCGCGCCGAACTCACGGCGCTTCTGAGCGGAGGCAAGCATTCGGTGCGCAAGCTCAAGCGAGCGCAGATTTTGCGGGCCGCCGACGCGGGAACCAGCGACGAGGACATCGCGACCAGCGTTGGCGTTGGCGGCTCGACCGTATACCGCACCAAGCGCCGCTTTGTGGAAGGCAATCTGGAGGGAGCACTCAGTGAAGAGCCCCGCCCGGGAGCGGGCCGTAAGCTCTCGGGCAAAGAGGAAGCCCTCCTGGTGGCAACTGCCTGTTCGAGCGCGCCCGAGGGCCGCGCCCGCTGGACGCTGGAGCTGTTGGCCGACGCGATGGTCAAGCTCACCGAGCACGACAGCATATCCCGGGAGACCGTGCGTCGGCGCCTGGCCGAAAACGACCTCAAGCCGTGGCGTAAGGATATGTGGTGCATTCCGCAGGTCAATGGCGAGTACGTCGCCCGCATGGAGGATGTGCTCGACCTCTATGCCGAAGCGCCCGATCCGAAGCGCCCGGTGGTCTGTTTCGACGAGAGCCCGACCCAGCTCATCGGCGAGGTACGGCAGCCGATCCCGGCCGAGCCGGGCCAGCTCGAACGCTATGACTGTGAGTATAAGCGCAATGGGACGGCCAACCTGTTCATCTTCCTCGACGTGCATCGACCCTGGCGCAAGGTGAAGGTCACAGACCGGCGCGCGGCCGAGGACTTCGCCACCTGCATGCGCGAGCTCACCGATATTTACTTTCCCGCGGCGGGGCGGATCCGGGTCGTGCTCGACAATCTATCGACGCACTCGGCCGGCGCACTCTACCAGGCCTTTTCCCCTTGCGAGGCGCGCCGGGTGCTGCGCCGATTGGAGTTCCACTATGTCCCAAAGCATGCCAGCTGGTTGAACATGGTCGAGATCGAGATCGGCGTGCTGCGCGGTCAATGCCTCGACAGGCGCATCGCCACCCAGGAGAAACTCGTATCCGAGATCGCTGCCTGGGAACGACAGCGCAATGCCTCGGGCGCTAGCATCAAATGGATGTTCACAACTGAGAAAGCCCGCGCCAAAATGGGCCGCGCCTACCCAGAACCAGCCACTGTCCAAGAGCCCAAAACCAAAGAGTCATAATCACTGTGCAGCGGCACTAGCCGATTTCCTTGGCGCCCAGGGAGAAACGAAGCCATGGACGCAACCATCCTGCCCGGGCCGGCGGCCAAGGCTCGTCCGCCGCGCGCGGCGGCCGCCGGCGACCGCCACAGCATTCAGTCAGTCGACCGTGCGCTGTTCCTGCTGGAAACCATTGCCGAGGCGGGCGGGGAGGCAACGCTGACCGAGCTCGCCACCCGCACCGGCCTCAACATTTCCACCTGCCATCACCTGCAGCGACCCTGATCAAGCGCGGCTTCGCCGCCAAGGTCTCGGGGCGGCGGCTCTATGCGCTGGGCGCGCGCATCCTCTATCTCGGGCATGCGTGCCTGCAGGTCGATCTGCCGCGCCGCGCGCAGTCCTATCTGGAGACCGTCAACCGGGCGACCGGCGAAACGGTGCAGCTCGCGGCCTTGCAGGGCGATGCCGTCGTCACGTTGTCGGTGCGCGAAGCGCGCCACGCCGTGCGGGTCGATACCGGCGAGGTCGGCAAGCTGGAGGCGCCGCACGCCACCGCGGTCGGCAAGGCCATGCTGGCCTGGCTGCCCGAGGACGAAATCCGCCGCATTCTCGCCGACGGCATGAAGCGCTTCACCGACAACACCATCACCGAATTTCCGGCCTTCGTAGAGGCGCTGCGCATCGTGCGCCGCAACGGCTATGCCATCGATCGTGAGGAATTTCTGCCGGGCGTGATTTGCGTGGGCGCCGCTATCCGCGATCAGGCCGGCACCGTGCTCGGAGCGATCAGCGCTTCGACGCCGAGCATGCGCGCGAGCGAAGAGCACATTGCGCTCATGCGCGATGAGGTCTGCGCCGCCACGCGCGCGCTGTCCGCCGAGTTTGGCGAACCCAATTCGCAACCCAACACCGATCGGCCGCAGGCCATCGCCAATTGATCGATGGGCTGTCACCCGCGAACCTCAAGGAATTCGTTGCCTACGTCAAAAAGAACGGCGCGAACGTGAAACAGACTCACGTCGGCATTGGCTCGGCATCGCATATGGCTTGCCTGCTGTTCGACTCGGAGGCCGGACTCAAGCCGAATTCCGTGCCGTATCGCGGCACCGGCCCGGCGCTCAACGATCTCGTCGGCGGCCATGTCGATTACTTCTGCGAGCAGGTGTTGAGCGTCGCGCCGTCTGCGAAGGGCGGCACCATCAAGGCCTATGCCGTCTCGGGCAATGCGCGTTCGGAAGCGCTGCCGGACGTTCCTTCCGCCAAGGAAGCCGGCATGCCCGCATACCAGCTCAGCATCTGGAGCGCGATCTTCGCGCCGAAGGGAACGCCGAAACCGATTGTGGCCAAGCTCAGCGATGCCTTGAACAAGGCGCTGGACGACCCGGCGGTGGGCAAGCGGCTGGCCGATCTGGGCGGCACCGTCCCGCCCAAAGCCGAGCGTGGACCGGAATATCTCGGCAAGGCACTCAAGGCGGACATCGCGCTGGGATCCAATCCTGAAGCAGGCGATGGCCGCGTCGAAGAAATTGAACGAAATACCGAAGTGAACTTAACTCCCTAAAGGGCGACAGGAGGATTTCGTGATCGAGGGCATGTATCAGAAGATGCGGGTCGGCGTCGTGCACTTCAAGGCGTTTCCCGGCATCGAAACCGGCGAGGGTCCGATCGTCGAGACGCTGGAAAAGATCTGCGCCGACGATTTCTGGACGGCAGTCGAAGTGGGCTGGATGAAGGATTTCCGCGTCCGCAACACGGCGCGGCACCTTCTCGACCAGAGCCATCTCTCGGTCGCGTATGCGACGCAGCCGCGCATCCTCGGCAACAAGCTCAACCTGAACTCCTTCGATGCCAAGGAACGCGGCAATGCCATCAATGCGGTGAAAAAACTGCATCGATGAGGCTTACGATCTCGGCGCCGAGGTGGTGCGCATCATCGCCGGCAAGGATCCCGGCGACGCCAAACGTGAAGAGGCCAAGAAAGTACTGGTCGATTCGCTGCACCAGATCCTCGACTACGGCAAAGAAGAAGGCGGGATGAAGTTCACGCTCAAGATCTTTGACCGCGACATCGACAAAATGAATCTCATCGGCCACTTCGCCGATGCGCTCGACATCGCCAAGGCGGTGCGGCCGGACTACGCGAACTTCGGTTTGCTCGCCGATCTCAGCCATTTCCCGCTGCTTAAGGAAAAGGCCGAGAACGCGATCCCGCTGATCAAGGACTATCTGGAGTCGGTCCATCTCGGGAATTGCGTCTGCGCCGACCGCAAGCATCCGGCCTATGGCGACATCCAGCCGCGCTTCGGCATTCCCGGCGGCGAGATCGACACCAAGGAGGTCGTCGACTTCTTCCACGTGCTTATGCAGAACGGCTTCTTCGACCAGGGCGAACGCCCGATCGTGAGCGCCGAAGTGCGGCCCGTGCTGGCCGGCGAAACCTCCGAGCTCATCTTGGCCAATGCCAAACGCGTCATGCGCGATGCCTAGGCGCTGGCTGCGGCGGGTGCGGTAAGCGTCGATGCAACGGACCGTCGCGAGCAGACGCAGGTGCTGCGTGCGCGCCGCATCCAGGCGGCCGAGTAGCGGCGGATCAGGAGCGCACAGCAAGCGAAGGCGATGCTCAATCCCGCAAACGACAGCGTCCAACAGATGCGCGAACGCGCGCGCGATCGCCAAAGCCGGCGGCGTGGAGCAGGCGCTCGCCCAAGGCAGCGTGCGCAAGCTGATCGCGTGCACGCTGTCGGAAGCGCTGGTGCTCGGCCTGCTCAAGCGGGGCGTGCGCAAATATTTCGCGATCTTCGGCCACGGCTCGACCGATCTCGGCAATGTGTTGCGCATCTACCAGGAGGAGGGCGCCACCCGCACCATCAATTGCCGCAACGAGGTGGAGATGGCGCATGCCGCCACCGCGCTGCGCTGGCAATACGGGGAAGTTTCCGCGGTGGTGACGTCGATCGGGCCCGGCGCCATGCAGGCGTTCGCCGGCTCGCTGGCGGCGGCTTCGAACGGCGTCGGCGTCTATCACATCTACGGTGACGAGACGACCTTCGGCGAAGGCTACAACATGCAGCAGGTGCCGAAGCAGGAGCAGGGCCTGTTCGGGCGGATGACCGCTATCATGGGCCAGTCTTATGTGCTGCACACGCCGGAAGCGGTGCGCGACGCGTTGCGCCGCGGCGCGCTGTGCGTGAACCATCCCTATCGCGCCGGGCCGTTCTATCTGCTGCTGCCGCTCAACACGCAAGCCGCGCGGCTCACCGTCAATCTGGCCGGACTGCCGGACCGGCCGGCCTTGCCGACGCTGGCGCCCGCCGACGATGCCTTGATCGAGCAGGCGGCGAAGATGATTGCCGGCGCGGGCAAGGTCACGATCAAGGCCGGCGGCGGCAGCCGCGGCCACGATGCGGCCGTGCGGCGTCTCGCTGAAGCCGCCGGCGCGGCGGTGGTGCTGTCGCCCGGCTCGACCGGCGTTTTGCCCGATGCGCATGCGCAGAACATGCATGTCGGCGGCTCGAAAGGCTCGATCAGCGGCAACTACGCCATGGCCGAGGCGGATATGCTGATCGTGATCGGCTCGCGCGCGGTCTGCCAGGCCGACTGCTCCGGCATCGGCTACAAGAGCGCGCAGGCGGTGATCAATATCAACGGCGATCTCGCCGACGCGCTGCATTACAACAAGACCGTTGCGCTGGTCGGTGACATCACGGCGGTGGCCGGGCGGCTCGCCGCAAAGCTGGAAGCATCCGGCGCGCCTAAGAGCAAGCGCGCCTGGCTCGAGGCCTGCGCCGCCAAGAAGGCGGAATGGGCCGTCTATAAGCGCAGACGCTTTGAGGCGCCGCCGATTGCCGACCAAGCCTGGGGCAAACCGGTGCTGGCGCAGCCGGCGGCCATCAAGATCGTCGCTGATTTTGCCAAGCAGATCGGCGCCGCCAAATTCTTCGATGCCGGCGATGTGCAGGCCAACGGCTTCCAGATCGTCGAGGACGACGTGAGCTTCGACACCTTCACCGAGACCGGCGCCTCCTATATGGGCTTTGCGCCGAGCGCGTTGCTGGCCTCCGCGCTCGCCGACCAGCCGCGCTACGGCATCGCCTTCTGCGGCGACGGCTCGTTCATGATGAACCCGCAGATCCTGATCGACGCGGTCGAGCACGGCGTGCGCGGCATGATCGTGATTTTCGACAACCGCCGCATGGCCGCGATCACCGGCCTGCAGCTGGCGCAATACAACGCCGAATTCCGCACTAATGACCGGGTCGCGGTCGATTACCAGAAGCTGGCATCCGCGGTGGCGGGCGTGCTGGCCTTACCGGGCGGCGATACGGCCGATGCGCTGTGCGCCGCGCTGAAAGCGGCGCATGCCCATGACGGCCTCTCGGTCGTGCATGTGCCGGTCTATTGTGGGCCGGACGAGCTTGGCGGCCTCGGCGCCTGGGGCGAATGGAACGTCGGCAATTGGTGCGAGGATGTGCAGAAGGCCTGGATCGCGCAGGATTTGTGAGAGCGCATGATCCCAAAAAGTGGGAACCGGTTTTCGGATAAGATCATGCGCAAACAAAATACGCTCAGCCGATCGTCACGGCCTTGCCGCCGCGTGCCGACGCTGCAATTGCCTCGGTCACCGCCACGGTGTTGACGATCTCCTCGGGGGCGATCACGAATTTCACGCCGTTCGTCACGGCATCGGCGAAAGCTTCCAACTCGACGCGTTCCTTATCGACAACATCATAAGTGAAGCGTTGAACGTTGCCGGCGAGGTCGGAGGCCAGCAGCTCGGTCTCGCCGCGCATTTCCAGCGCGCCTTTCGAGCCGAACACATGGATGCGGTAGAACGCAGCTGTCGCGTGCAGCGTCCCGAGATAGCCGGTGACGCCGCCCGCGAAGCGCAGCAGGCATGAGGTGGTATCGTCGACGTCGATCTCGATCTGCCGGCGGTCGCTGAAAGCAAAAACGGTGGCTGCCGGTCCGGCGATATGCACCATACTGTCGATCACATGAACGCCGCGCGCGGTCATCGCGCCGCCCGGGCTTTCGACCTGGTTGGAACGCCAGTTTCCCGGCTCGGTCTGATAGCTCGGCGGGCCGGAGAACTGCCCTTCGATGTGGCGCACGAGGCCGATCTCGCCGGCGTCGATCCGGCGTTTCATGTCGATACAGGCCGGCGCGTAGCGGCGGTTGAAGCCGATATGCAGCGTGATCCCGGCCGCCTGGCAGCCGGCGATCGCGGTCTCCGCGTCGGCGCGCGTGAGCGTGAACGGCTTTTCCACGAATACATGCTTGCGGGCGTTCGCCGCCGCGATGACCTCCGCGGCATGCTGCGAGTGCGGCGTGCAAAGCACCACCGCGTCGATGTGGGAATCGGCCAGCACGTCGGCATAACTCGCGGTCAGCGCGAGGCCGAACCGCTCGGCGAGGGCGCGTTTGTCCGCCGGGTTGCGGGTCACCGCCGCGACAAAGCCGAGCTTGTCGCTTTTCTTGGCGCTGTTGCCCTGAACCGAGGCGATCAGCCGCGTTCCCCAGTGTCCGGCACCGCTTATGGCCGCGCGCAGCATTCCACGTTCTCCCACTGGCAAACGGGAACCCAACAGGACGCCGGCACGGCCGTCAACCGCGCGAAACGGCTGCGCATCCGCTGGTATTCGCGCCAAAGGGAACGGTTCGCCCGATTGGCGGTTGGTATGGGACGTCTCGCGCGGCCGCATCAGCGATCGTCGGGCCAACAGGCATTGGGAGTTGATCATGGCCAAAAAGCCGAAACAGCACGCGGAAGAAGAGCGCAAGCGGATCGAGCGCGAGGAAGATGAAGTCACGATCAGTTCCGATGAGAGTTTCCCGGCCAGCGATCCGCCGTCATTCAATCAATCCTGGCGTGACCGGCGCCGCCGACGTCAAAAAGAAGATGCCGGAGAACCAGCATTAGCGCTTCTCTGTCATTCCGGGCTCGCCGCTTCGCGGCGCCCCGGAATGACGGAGGATATTCTTTAGAACTTCATCTTCAGCAGCTTCTCGGCGTTACCGCAGAACAGCTTGCGCTGCTCCGCCGGCGCCAGTTCGAGTTTTTTCACGGTCTCAATGGTCGGCGCGATCGGGCCGAGCGGGGTATCGGTCGCAAACACCACATGATCGGCGCCGAAGAATTCCAAGCCGCATCGCGTGGCATGCACGCCGCCGCCGAACATGGCGGTGTCGCCGTAGAAGTCGTGCAGGTAATCCATATGCGGCCGCTTCAATGACGACAGAATCTGCGAATAGTCCTCGTCGGAGGTGCGCTGGCCCAGCACCTTGAGGCCGGGCCCGACGCGGCCGTCATAATACGGGATCATGCCGCCGAGATGGTGGGTGATGATCTTGAGTTTCGGATAGCGGTCGAAAAGTCCGCTGAACACCATGCGTACCATGGCGACCGACGTCTCATACGGCCAGTGGAAGCACCACCACATCTCGAAGCGTGACTTCTTCTCGGCCGGATAGTCGGGCATCGCCGCCGTGCCCACCGGGTGCAGCCACACCGGCAGATCGAGCTCCGCCATCGTTGCGAAGATCGGCTCGAATTCAGGATCGTCGAGCGGCCGGCCGGCGACATTGGTGTAGAGAAGAACGCCGCGGGCGCCGAGATCCTTGACGGCGCGGCGCGCCTCGGCGACCGAGCCTTCCACGTCGGTCATGCATAGCGCGGCGGCGAAACCCGGAAAGCGCTCGGGATATTTCCGGCACAGCTCGCCCATCGCGTCGTTGGCGATGCGTGCGAGGTTCAAACCGACAGCGGGCGTGGCGATATCCTCGATCGCCGGATTCGGCAGCGAGATGATCTGCCGGTAGTCGCCGAACTGATCCATTTCCTTGAAGCGCGCTTCGAGATCGAACAGCTTGGTGACGCCGCGCAGGCGCTTGCCGATGTTTTCCAGCTTGGGCGCCACCCTGGTCATTTCCTGGAAGAAGCGGTCCGGAAAGATGTGGCAATAGATGTCGACGATCGTGCTCATGGTTTTCTCCCGGTTTCTTTCGCTTGCGGTGCCAGCACCAGGCGGCGCTGCAACGGCAAGACCTGCCAGCCGTAGCGTTCCGCGATCAGGCCCCAAAGTCCCTTCGGCGCCCATAGCATCACCACGATGGCGACCGCGCCCATCATCAGCAAGTACAGGCTGCCGAGATCGGCGAGCGTCTGCCGTAACATAAAGAAGATGATGGTGCCGATGATCGGTCCCTCGATCCGGCCGATGCCGCCTATCACCGTGATGAAGATCACGAAGGCGGTCCAGTCGTTCACGCTGAAGGCGGTGTCGGGCGAGATGCGCAGCTTCTGCAAGAATATCAATGCGCCGATCATGGCGGTGCCGAAGGCGGTCAGCACATAGACGATGAATTTGATGCGGGTCACGTCGATGCCGGTGCTGCGCGCGGCCTCTTCATTGTCGCGGATGGCGGTAAGCGCCAGACCATGGCGCGAGCGCAGCAGCGCCACGATGGCGCCCAGCACCGCGACGGTGAGCGCCAGCGCCAGCCAGTAGATT
>Ga0097691_1001897_pt1 | contig 14671 bp, 15 predicted proteins | sample NGESurdeep072012_8_FD_72858 | JGI IMG/M metagenome (GOLD analysis project Ga0097691, IMG submission 72858) | Arctic peat soil microbial communities from Barrow, Alaska - NGEE Surface sample 210-1 deep-072012 | ecosystem: Environmental > Terrestrial > Soil > Wetlands > Peat ...
GCCACCGCATGCGCCGCCGACGCCGGGCCACCTGGGCCGCGACGTTGCCTCAGCAACCGTGGACACCATGGGCATCACAATCCTGGGTGCCAACCGGGAACCTGGCCGGTCTTCGTCCTCGGCCTAGGCCAGGCCTAGGCCGATGACCGGACGCATCGGGGCCAAAGCTCAGGGCCCGTAGGACGAACCATTACCGAACGCATCTGAGCCGAGCTCGGGTGTCCGTAGGACGATCGGTTTCCGGTGACGGCGAATCGGGGCACTATCGGAGCAACTGCTCGAGACCGCAAGCGACTCGGGAGGGACGAACTCAATGACTGCGTGCTCAGCCAGCCCGAGCCGCCCGAACGGGTCGAGGGCGAGCCGGCGTTCCAGGTCCTCGCGGTTTGTGCCTGCAACGAGGATCAGCCCGCCCACCCTGGGCACCTGACGGCCCGATGCGATGAACACCCCGTCGGCGTACTGCTGGTCCAACCAAGCAACGTGCTCAGGCAGCGCGGCATCGACCTCAGAGAGGTCGACGAGGTATGTCAAGGCACCACGAACACAGCAGGATCGTAGGGCCTGGTGCCACTCCCACTCGCATTCCCCCAGCTCACCCGGCCGCCCGGTCGGGGATCCGCTTGCGTTGACCGTAAGTCCGAGCCGAGAGCAGCCGCTGATCGCCGGTTGCCGTTCCACTTACTGGACGCAACGCATGCCGCTCGCAGTGAGCCCACTGGCGGCGGAAGTCAGGAGCTACGGTCGCCAGAGGGCGGCAACGGTGCGCGCAGGCATAATGCGTGGCGTGACTGTCTACCCAACCAAATCTTCGCGCCTGCCAAGCCCTTGGCTGGCCGGACTCGTCTTCCTTGGCTCGTTGCTACCCGGCCTCGTTGCCCTGCTTCCCTTGACGCTGGGGTCCAGTTGGTATTTCGCGGATCCCAGCAACGCGCGGTTCTTGAGCCCGGGACGGGTCTGGTTCATGCTGGTGCTCTTCAGCATCGCCATGGCGCCGTTCCTGGCAGCGGCGGTGTCGTTGGTTTCCGTTGGCCTTGTTCGGCGGGATCTCTCGCTGTCCTTCCTCGTTTCGGCTGCATGGGCCGGGGGACTTGGACTCATGGCGGTTGTCGCGGCGGCGCTCTCCAGCGGCGGCTTCTAGCTACGGCGGAAGTACCGGACGGTCCGCCCCGTCACCAGTCGTGGTGATCATGGTTCACTCGGTTGCACGCCCTGCTGCTGCGCGCACTCTTGTCACAAGACCTGAGGTCGCCATCACGGCCCTCGCCGCCCCGAGAAAGTCGAGCGAGCTGAACGCTGAGATTCAGAGCGTCGCAAGTGTCGGCCGGTCCGCAACAGGATCCGCTTGCGACGTTGCAGGTTCAGGCTTGCGGTTGCCCAGGTGAGGCTTTCAGGTGAGCAGGTCGTCCAGGGCTGCCTTCATGGCGTCGTCGTCCAGGTGGGCGTCGTCGAACGGGAGGTTCGTGGGGTCTGCCAGGCGTCCCGCAGCGGAGGTGAGGGCGACGTGCAGACGCTCGCAACGTGTCGGCGCGCTGGGGCTTTCACGCGGGCTTCAGCGGCCTCCTAACGGAGCTCCTCGACGTAGGACCGGGGGAAGGTTTCGGGCTCCGGTTCCGGCTCCGGCTCGGGCTCGGGCGGCAGTTGCGGCGGTTCAGGTAGCGGATTTCCCTCGTCGACCTGTTCGTCGACGGTCTCCTGTGTGCTCTGCTCGGTCATGGCCTTGTCCTCTCTTATGCGGGCACGGGGACGCAGGTGCATCCCTTGTGGGTTGGCATTTCGTGGTCGTCGGGCCAGACCTGACCATCACGGGGCCAGAACAGTTAGTCAGCCCCTGGGTGGTGCTTGCACGCTCCGGCCAGGGGCCTGGACCGATCCGCCCAACCAGTTCGGCGTACCGATCCTGAGCGACATCGTGCACGAAACCTCGCCCGCAGACATGACTACAAAGAGCCCCATCACGGCGCCGACGGCATAGCCACCGTGCCGCTTTCGCACGGGCCTGACACCACGTGCGAGGAATGCTCAGAACAACGAGCACCTCCACCGCGTGCAGCCCGAAACGGACCCACATGGGCTGAGGCCGCACCCGTCGCGGCATAGAAAGGGCGCGTTGGCTTGGGCTGTTGACCCGGTTACCGAACGACTCGCGGGCAAAACGCGGCGTCAGCCCTGTCCGGACATCAGCGATCCGCGGCCATCAACCCCCTCGCGAGGTCTGCGCTCGGGATGAGAGGCGATCAGGAGCTGAGACGGGAACAACCACCTCGTTGCGGCGCAGGAACCAGGGCGTCCACGGGGGGGGCCGAATCGCGCCCACCGTGGCTGCCCGATGGCCCGCAACCCTGCACCCGTTTTCGGTCGCCGTATCCGTGCTGCCCGCTGCACGCAGTCAACCAAACCGACAACAGCCCCGTTCGCAATTGGGGGGCTTTGGCGGCCGCACATCACGGTGGCCGCATCCGCTCAGTGCGGGCCGGTCCAGGAGTGAGCTCATTCGCATCGGCCCCACAGACCACCCCCCTGCAAGCCTGACCGTTACCGTGGGCGGATAAACCCCGGGCACTGGCATACGAGCCAGTCCGTCCGACATCGACGGCACCCCCTGGCGCCGCGCAGCAGGGAAGGACCCATGATGAGCGATGCACACGACCCGGCTCAGCCAGCGAGCGCCGCACCCTCTGCGGATCACGTCGCCCCGGCGCCGGACGAGCCGCAGCCGAGCCACGTCCATGTGAAACGGCGTGCCCGAGCCGCGGCCGGGCTTCCCGCCGTCGCCGTGGCGATCAAGCGAGGCCTCACCCAGATGGGGCCCGCCCGCACCGCGCGCACACTCCTGCGCCTGAACCAGAGCGACGGGTTCGACTGCATGGGGTGCGCCTGGCCAGACCCTGCGCCGGGCGAGCGCAAGACCGCCGAGTTCTGCGAGAACGGCGCCAAGGCCGTGGCCGAGGAGGCCACCAAGGCTCGTGCCGATCGGGAATTCTGGGCCGCGCACTCGGTGGCCGAGCTCGCCACGTGGAGCGACTTTCAGCTGGGCCAGGCCGGTCGGCTCACCGAACCGATGCTCCTGCGGGAGGGCGCGACCCACTACGAGCCGATCGCGTGGGACACGGCCCACGAGCTCGTGGGCGAGACGATCCGCGATCTTGCCTCAGTCGACGAGGCGATCTTCTACACGAGCGGCCGTGCGAGCAACGAGGCCGCGTTCTGCTACCAGTTGTTCGCGCGGGCCCTGGGGACCAACAACCTGCCCGACTGCTCGAACATGTGCCACGAGTCGACGTCCGTGGCGTTGGCGGAGACGATCGGGATCGGCAAGGCCACGGTGACGTTGGAGGACATCCACGACGCTGAGCTGCTCGTGTTGTGTGGGCAGAACCCCGGCACCAACCATCCGCGGATGCTCACCGCACTGGAGAAGGCGAAGCACAACGGTGCGACGATCGTCGCGGTCAACCCGCTGCCGGAGACCGGACTCATGCGGTTCGACAACCCACAGACTGCGCGGGGGCTGTCCGGTGTGGGCAGCGCGCTCGCCGACGACTTCGTGCAGATCCGGGGCAATGGCGACCTGGCGTTGTTCCAGGCCCTGGGCGCGCTCCTGCTCGAGCGTGACGACGCAGCCCGGGCTGCCGGTCTCCCCGGCCCGGTGGACCGCGACTTCATCGACCGGCACACGTCAGGATTCAGTGCGTATGCCGCGCACCTCCGTGAGCTGGACTGGTCGGCGGTGTACGAGGCGACCGGTGTCACCCGGGCGCAGATCGAGCGCCTCGCCGACCGGTTCGTCTCCTCTGGACGGACCATCATCTGCTGGGCCATGGGCATCACCCAACACCGCAACGCCGTCGCGACGATCAAGGAGATCACCAACCTCGCCCTCCTCCAAGGCAACATCGGCAAGCCAGGAGCCGGATTGTGCCCCGTACGAGGACACTCCAACGTCCAGGGTGACCGAAGCATGGGGATCTGGGAGAAACTGCCACCGCACTTCGCGACCGCCCTGGAGAAGGAATTCGGGATCCAGGCGCCCACGGAACGCGGACACGACACGGTCAACGCGGTGCGAGCCCTGCGGGACGGGAAGGCCCACGTCTTCATCGGCCTCGGCGGGAATTTCGCCGCAGCAACGCCCGATACCGAGTGGACCCACGAGGCGTTGCGCTCCGCGAAGCTCACCGTGCAGATCTCCACAAAGCCCAACCGCTCGCATGTCGTCCACGGCCGCACCGCACTGATTCTCCCCACGTTGGGCCGGACCGAACGAGACGTCGGGCCACACGGCCCGCAGGGCGTCACCGTCGAGGACACCGTCGGGAGCGTGCACCTGTCCCGGGGACGGGTGGAGCCGGCCTCGCCGCACCTGCGGTCGGAGGTCGCGATCATCGCCCAGTTGGCGGCGGCGACACTGCGCGGTGGCCGCGCCGGCAGTTCTATCGACTGGGAAGCAATGGCGAAGGACTACTCGGTGGTGCGGCACCACATCGCGCACGTCGTTCCGGGGTGTGAGGCCTATGACGAGAAGGTTCGCCGTCCTGGCGGCTTCATGCTGCCGAACCCTCCTCGGGACAACCGAGAGTTCGACACACCTGAGCAGAAGGCGCTGTTCTCCGTGACGCCCCTGGACGTGTTGACCGTGCCCGAGGGCCACCTCATCCTCCAGACGTTGCGCAGTCACGACCAGTTCAACACCACCATCTACGGTCACGACGACCGCTACCGCGGCCTGTCCGGTGGCCGCGAGGTGGTCATGGTCCACCCCGCCGACCTGGCCGACCTGCGCCTGCGAAGCGGCGATCGCGTCGACATCGTCGCGCCCTGGCAAGACGGTTCGGTCCGGGTGCTATGGGGATTCCGAGCCGTCGAGTACGACACTGCGCGTGGATGCGCCGCCGCCTACTACCCCGAGACCAATCCGCTGGTGTCGTTGGACTCCACGGCCCGAGGGAGCAACTGCCCGACGTCCAAGGCGATCGTGGTGCGACTGGTACCAGCTGGCGCCGCACCCGAGCCGGTCCGCGTGCGGGGCATTCCGCTGGGACAGGACGACGACCACCGCTCGCTCGTCTTTCCCCACCACCTCAGCTGAGCACCTTCGGCCGACCAAGGCCACCGACATCCGTGAACCGATTCGACGGTCAGGGGTTCGGTCGACTCGCTCGACAGCGACACACAGCAGTTGGGCTGCGCATCCAGACATGCGCCACCGCACGCGGGCCGGGACTTGATCCTGGACCCCGTAGCCAGACGATAACCCCTCCCCCATGAGACGTGAACACTCGTCCGCTCGCTCCACACCGGGATCTAGGCGAGGGAAGACCCCCCGTCGGAACCGCCGGAAACCAGGCGGGGCACAACCCACACGGGTGGAACGCCGCCCTCTCGTCCTGATCATGCGACGGTGTTTGACGTTGAGGACGTAAGCCGCACACGCCGGCGCTCGACGGCGCGACGCCCGCCTGGGTCGGAGAGGCGTCGCAGCCGGAGAGGTCTCGATAGCATGCGGCGTGACTCCTGCAGACCCGATTGCGCGTCGTCCTTGTCCTGAACCTGCTGCTCGTGGGCGCTCTGGTTGCAGTCGGGTTGTCCGCATTCCCTTGGGGCGCTTGCGGGCCGGTCAGGATGGGGACCGGAGAGCGTCACGCCTCAAGACCGGACTGGTCCGCTCCGCCCAGACCGTCAGCCGATGGCGGTGCCGAAGAGGCGCCCCACGGCGTAGGTGAAGGCCAAACCGGCGGCACCGCCGATGACGATGCGCAGCACCGCGGCGCGCCTCGAGCTGCCTCCGATGCGGGCACTGGACGCCCCCGCCACACCGAGGGCGATCAGGACGGCCACCACGGTCACCGGCACCCGTAGGTGCGCCGGCGGCAGCAGGATCGCCAGCAAGGGCAGCAATGCACCGAGGGTGAACGACAAAGCTGATGCAGCCGCCGCCTGGGCGGGACTGGCGATGTCCTGCGGGTCGAGGTTCAGCTCGGCATCCAGGTGAGCGGCCAGCGCGTCGTGTGCCGTCAGTTCCTCGGCAACCGTCCACGCGGTGGCCGGGCTCAGCCCCTTGGCTTCGTAGATGGCCGCCAGCTCGGTCCTCTCATCATCCGGGGTATCGGCCAGCTCTCGCTTCTCCTTGGCCAGCAGGGCATGCTCGCTGTCGCGCTGGCTGCTGACCGACACATATTCACCTAGCGCCATCGACACCGCGCCGGCGACCAGGCCAGCGATCCCTGCGGTGAAGATCGCCCCGCGAGCGGACGTGGCCCCGGCAACACCGACCACGATTCCCGCAACCGAGACGATCCCGTCATTGGCACCCAGAACCCCAGCACGCAGCCAGTTCAGCTTCGCCGCTCGGCCCCCCGAGTGTGGTTCACCCGAGTGGGTCGCCTTCCCCTCGGCAACCGCCTCGACCTGCTCACGTTCCGGCCTGGGCGGATCACTGGAACTCATGCTCCCATCCAACACCACAGGAGGTCAGATCCATGGCACCCTTCTTGCTATCACCGGCGGCCCAGCAGGATCGCCCCCGTGAATGGGGTTGGCACATGAACCATCCTGGTGGTTACAGGGACGGGTGGGATCGCGGATCCTGGTTGTTCTCGTACATAGGGGCACGGCGCCGCGACCTCGAAGCGTCAACCGGCCGTCTTCCTGCCAACCGTCTTGCCAGCCTCGTCAGCCGCATGGACTCCCCTTCTGCGGCACGACGATGAATGCGGATGCTCAACAGGCAGAGGCGGAAGCGGCTGAACGTGCAAAGGCAGCCACCGAAGCCGTGCTGGCTCTCGCACAGAAATTGCATGATGAGTACGTGGCCGAGGGCCAGAACACTCGCGAGAGACTCATCAGCGAAGGGCAGTCACGCCATGACCAGATTGTTGGTGAGGCCACGGCGAGGCAGGAAGAGCTCGTCTCGACCGGTCAGGCCAAATACGACGAGTTCGTGTCCGCAGGCAAGGCCAAGCACGACGCGCTCATCGCCGAGGCCGACGCGCTGGTCGCCGAGGCCCAGCAGAAGAAGGCCGAGGTGCTTCAGGGGCTCGGTAGCGAGCGTGGCGTGCTGCAGAAAGAGATCGAAGAGCTGCGAACCTTCGAACGTGACTACCGCACCCATCTGAAGTCTTACCTCGAGGGCCAGCTGATCGAGCTGGAGCAGGCCGGCGCTGACGAGACCGTCTGATGGCGAGGCCCAGCAGGCTCTCGCCTCCTGAGCGGCGCTCCGGAACGCGTCCAGCATGCTGGACGCCCAGTTGAGGCCACCGTGGGGTCGTCGTTTGTTGGCTTCAACCTTGACCGGGCAATGTGCTGCTCACGGCTGAGGGCCGCCGGTGCTTTCGGGTACATGCGTACCGTATCCGCCGCCGTTGGTTGATCCCGCGCGAGGATGACTTCAGCTACAAGGCGCTCGCGCAGTTGCAGCGGTTGGCTACAAAGACGAGGAAGGTGCTGCACATCTGACCGGCCGGTCTCGGTGGCCTGACATTGTGTTCATGTTGACGACGGGATGCGCATGGACCACCCCGGGGTTGGAGGAGTCCGTGTTCTTCGGCGCCGGCGTTGCTCGCCGACGCGCTGCAAGCAGATCCGCTTTCGGTGAACGGATATCCGGCGGCTGGCGTTATCGGTGATCCCCGGTTGCCGTTCCGCTTGCGGGACTGTGGACAGTCGACAAGATACGACCCGATCTGGTTGTGCGGACGTTCCGAAACTGCGCAGCGACTGACGCATGTGCGTAGTCAGCCGAGGGCGGCGGTGGGGAGCGGCTTGGGGATATCGGTGGGCTGATCGATAGCAGGCCGGTTGCTGAGCCAGTGGTCGAGCTCGGCGGCGGGGACGGGTCTGGACATGAAGTAGCCCTGTGCCTGATCGCAGCCCAGGCGGGCCAGCTCGGTGTAGGCGACGTGGGTCTCGACGCCTTCGGCCACGATGCGCAGGCCGAGGCTGTGGGCCAGGCCGATGATCGAGGCGACGAGGGCGGCGGCGCGGGCGTCGTCAGCCATGGGGAAGACGAAAGACCTGTCCAGCTTGAGCTCATCGATGGGCAGGTCACGCAGGTAGCTCAGGGAGCTGTAGCCGGTGCCGAAGTCGTCAACGGAGATCTGGACACCACTGCGCCGCAGCCGGGTCAAGATGTCTCGGGCCCGCTCACGGTCGGCCATCAGGAACTCCTCGGTGACCTCCAACTGCAGGGCGTGCGGCGCGACACCTCGGTCCGCGAGCATGGCGGCGATCTCTTCCGGGAGGTCTACATCGACCAGCGAGCTGGCCGAAAGGTTTACTGCCACGGTCAGTTGTTGGCCGTGTGCGTGCCACGTCGCGACCTGGTCCAGGGCCGCAGCGAGCACCACCCTGGTCAACGTGGGCATCAGCCCGGCTTCCTCCACCAGGGCCAGGAATACATCGGGGTAGAGCAGGCCCCGGGTGGGGTGGTCCCAGCGGACCAGCGCCTCCACGGAGTGGACGTCGCCGGTGTCCAGGTCGATCTTGGGCTGGTAGTGCACGACGAGCTGGTCGTCGGCCAATGCGGTTCGCAGCTCCTCTACCGTCTGCAGTCGGGTGGCGCCGTCGGCGTCATGGATTCCGCTGTAGGCATGATGACCGTTGCCCGAGGCTTTGGCTTTGTACATGGCGATGTCGGCCTTGCGCAGCAAGGCGCTCAGGTCGGGGCCGTCGTCGGGGAACAGGGCGATCCCGACGCTGACGCTGCTGTGTAGCGTGATGTCCTGCAGGGCGAACGGCTCGGCCAGCGCCGCTCGCAGCTTGATGGCGACATCGACGGCTTCGTCATGGCCGGCGTCCTGGAGGAGGACCGCGAACTCGTCCCCGCCCAGGCGTGCCAGCGCGTCGCCGGCACGTAGGTGCTCGCGCAGGCGGGCACCCACTTGGATCAGCAGCAGGTCTCCGGCGTGGTGGCCCAGGCTGTCGTTTACCTCTTTGAACTTGTCCAGGTCCAGCATCAGCAGTGCTTGGCGTCGGCGCTGCGGTGCCAGCAGGCGCGCGCGCCCCTCGGCGTACAGGGCCCGCCGGTTCGGCAGCCCCGTCAGGTCGTCGGTGGCGGCGGCCAACCGGCGTAGGTCCGCCATCCGCGCGAGAAGGCGAAACGCCAGCTGGGAGCGAGCCGCCGCGGCCAGCAGCGTCACCCCAGCCAGGGTCACTGCCAGACGCGACAGGGGCACCCAGGTTCCCACGATCAGCACCCCCAACCCCGCGACGGTGGCCACCGCCGACACCCCCAGGGCCCTGGCACCGGACACCGCCCGCGTCTTCTTTCTCGCCGGCCGCTCTGGTTGGGCAGCGCCGTCCACCCACGTCGCCATCAGCGCGAGTCCGAGCGCCCATCCCGCGTCCAGCGGCGTACCGACCACGTAGGTGCCTGCGGTCGCCTGCAGCCCGTAGACCACGTCGGTTGCGGCGTAGGCCAGCAGGCCCAAGATCAGCAGGGCCCACCCGCCGCCCACGCGCACGTCACGAACGGCGGCGATCCCGGCGATAGTGGCCACGAGCACCATGTCAAGCATCGGGTAGGCGACCGCCACTGCGGTAGCCAACGAGAGGGGACCAGCAGTGTCGGAGTCCAGCACCGGGCGGAGCACGACCGCCAGCACCGCAGCCGCCCCCAGGGACCCCACCGCGGCGTCCAGCCACACCGACGACGCCACCAGACCTCGCACGTGGCGGCGCACCGCCGCGACCAGCGCGGCCATCATCAGCAAGTTGAACCCCAGGTACGCCACGTCCCCGAGCGAGGGGAAGGGTACCGACCCCGTCATGGTCTGGACCGCCGTGTAGTACGTGTCTCCCAAAACGTATGAAGTCACCGCTGCAGCGGCGAACAGGACCTCCGGGCACCGAGACCGGACTCGCGAGACCGCCAACCAGCACACCGCTGCGGGTAGCCAGTCCGTCGCCAGCCACACCCAGTTGTTAACGGCTGTGCTGTACGCGCCTTTCCAGTTTGGGCCCGACCCGACGCCGTGCAGAGCCAAGGCGGCCACGTAGGCGGCCACGGCTAGCCACATCGCCCACACCAGCACCACATGGAAGCTCACGCGCCTGGTCATCGGCACCTCACGCGCCCCGGCCAGGAAACCGCGGCGTTGTCAGCACTGGCCAGGGCATCGGCATCCGCCACACCTGATGGCTGCGCAACCCCAGGCCGGCCGCGGCGGTCCTGTCGCCGGATGCTTGGGAGGCCTCGGCCCAGCACGCAGGCGCAGCCAGATGCGTCCCTGCAAGTGCTCTCGCACCGCCCGCCAGCGGGCCGGCAACATCCGGGTACTGCACGCCCCCGACGGTGAGCAGGCCTGCGAGGCTGGGAGGCTGAGCGATGACTGAGCCCACCATGGCGCGGTCCTGCTCGCTTCCCGACGCAGGGGCAACCAAGGACCGATCACTCTTGATTTCCGACACCCGGAACGTGCGCAGCCAGGACAGGCGCGCTCGGCCGAGGCCGACCCCCACGGTGACCGGGCGGATCCCCTGCAGGGTCGACGGGTCATGAAGGTCGCTCCGTCACCCCAACCGCCACGGACGCTCATGTCTCAACCCTGACCCGCACCAAGGCAGCCCCATGGGGCTTCGGTAGATTCCTTGCCGCTTCGGGGGGAAGATCCACCCGTTGAGCTGACCGGCCTGTCGACCAATCAGCCGACACTCGGCCCTAACCACCAGCTGAGATGGGAGCCCGGACCACGACGGCCTGCGGCCTCCGCGGGCGGCGGGACGACTTCCGGGCAGTACGCGCCCGATGGCCCCAACGCAGGACCGGATGCGACATCAAGGCTGGCGGGTCGTCAGCCGAGCTCTCCAGCACAAAAACAAGAAGCGGCCCACGACCACCACGGTGGCTATTGCGCCAGGCCATGGCAGTGCCGTCCCTGCGGCCGACACCGTGGAGTCGAGCCACGGCGCCCATGAACTCTGAGCGACATCGGAGTGGGCGACCCTGATCGCTGTCGCGACGCAGGCTAGGAGGAACACCGCCCATCTTTGGATCCTCGCCTCACAGGTTGCGAGCCATTCACCCCCAGCGCTGGTCCTATGACCACGAGATGCTGGGTCACGACCGCTCTCAGTTGAGTCCACGGAAGGAGTGAACAGGACTGAGATGGCCGAGCTTGCGGGCGCCCGTAACGTCATCCCCCATGCCGGCGGTGCGCGCCGCCTCGCGGTCTGCCCCAGCGGGCTTGCACCCGGTGCCAGCGCCGACATCGTTCTGCGCCCCGAGGACCTGTTGGCCGCATGGGGTGCCTGAGTCTGCATCAAGGGATGCCGTCGCAGCAGTACCGCAACGAAGTACCGCAACGCCACCGCTGCGACCCACCATCTGGCGGGCTCGGGTACCGTCCTCGCGTGCTCAGCCACCAACATGGTTGCGGTTGCGCGAAGTTCGGGACGTAGAGGCCGCAGGTTCAATGCCTGTCACCCCGACTAGTGTTTCCGCATCAGCGACCTGCGGCGCCTTCCGAGAAGGACGAAGAAAGGCCTGCGTTCCTATTGCGGTCACCCCGGGAGACTCCATTACCGTTGTTCATTGAACGTCCTCCTCTGCGAATTGGGACACCAAGCCCGTCAAGCGCATCAGGAGGACGTTCTTACGTCGCGCACCGACACGCAGAACGCCTTTCTATGCCGCGTTTGGTGTGCGTCGGGCGACGCCATTACTTGGTGTGACGACTAGCTCGCCGCGCGGTAGGAGATTCTGAGATCGGCTGCGGCCGCGGCGAGTCGCTTGTCACGGGTCCACAGGCCCGCATCTGTTGTCAATAGGGTCGCTGCGAGGAGGTGGGCATCGACATAACCGATACCGAGTCCAAACAGGCGCTGGGTTTCGACCAAGGTCATCACCTCGGCCTCTGTGGCGACATTTGCCTGCGGGAGGTTGCTCAGGAGGCCGAGGATTTCGCTGCGGCGAGAGAGCTGGCCGAGCGCGAGCTCGCCGATCACCCATGGGTGAGCCAGCACTTGGGCTTCTTGGAGGAGCGTGGTGAGCTGAGGATCTCCGATCCGGAGGTGGTCGACCCAGACCGAGGTGTCGACGAGGATCACGCGGGCGTCGTCCGCCGCCTCGCGATCGCGCTCAAGGCAGGCTCACTTCCCGCCAGTCGGGCGAGGCGCCGAGCACTCTCACGCTCGATCAGCGCCCGCAGCGCCTGTCGCACCAGTGCGCTCTTCTCATTGGTTCCCGTCAAGCGCTGGGCCTCGCGGATAAGGTCATCGTCCAGGGCCAGTGTCGTCCTCATGCTTGCCTCCAGGCATCGCAATCATCATCATTTGATGATGTTACTCGTGCCGCTGTTGTTGCGGAAGCCGATCCCGCTAGGGAACGACGAAAACCATGTTTGTGCCGGTTCGGAACGACCTCCACGCGTGCCCGCAGGCCGTTCCGCCTACGGGACTCACTGTCATGCCGATGAGCGGGCGTCCGGTATTCAGGGTTATGCGGGTGATCTGGAGGTGCCGAGATCCGGTAGATGCCAATTCGGCTCATATGGAGTAGTCGCCGACGAGCTCGCAACCAGCACCCACAAGTGGTACCATAACTCGTACAACTATCAAGGAGTTACCGGTGGCCGTCACTGCGAGCGAGGCACGCAAGAACTTGTTCCCATTGATCGAAAAGGTCAACGACGATCGCACCCCGATCGAGATCACGTCGCGGCGGGGAGACGCTGTACTTCTTTCGCGTGCCGACTACGACGCACTGGAGGAAACCGCGCACCTGCTGCGGGTGCCGGCGAACGCCAAACGTCTGATCGAGAGCCTGCAGCAGGCCAGGACAGGGCAGCGCGAAGAGCACGACCTGACCCGGTGAGGCTGGTCTTCACTCCTCACGGATGGGGCGACTACACCTATTGGCTTGGGGCTGATCGCGCCACTCTCAAACGCATCAACCGATTGATCGACGACGCACTGCGGGACCCCACCGCGGGCATTGGCAAACCAGAGCCACTTCGCCACATGCTCGCCGGAGCATGGTCTCGACGCATAAGCGAAGAACACCGCCTCGTACACCTCGTCGATGGCGACGACCTCGTGATCCTGCAGGCACGCTTTCACTACAAGTGACTGCACGCAACTGCCGCCGGGCGGTCGTGCCGAGTTGAGTGCGTTCGGCGACCGGCGCGGTCGCGGAGCAGATCAGACGCGGTTGTTGCCTCGTGAGGCGGCAATATCTGCGTCCGAAACCAACAACTGGGTCGGGAGGGGCGACGGTCCAGATCTAGCCGCTGTCGGGCGCTGGCGTGCCGATGAGCGCTCGTCCCAGGAGAACTGTTGGTCGGCTGCCGTAGGCCGGACAACCTCAAGGCCGCCGACTCCTACGGCCATGCGCTTGCTTACCTATCGAGACTGGCCTTCAGACCCGCCGTCGTCGTCGGCGGGTCGGCCTTAGCCTCGATCATAGGAGCCAGGCGGTTGGTCGCCTGTCGCCCCTGGTGGGGTGACAGCGGATACGGGAGACCGCCCGGAGACGGACACGCAGCTGCCCGGTGGTGGATATGAGAACTGCCCGCTGGCGCTAGGTTTGGTGGCGGGCCGGGTCCGACAGAATGTTGGGACCATTTGGAATCGTGGAGGTGGCCGTGCCTGACTTGCTGCCTTCTGAGGCCCGGGACGGCCGGCGGCGGCGATTCAGGAGCCGTGGGATGCTGGTCCGCCAGTCGGTGAACTCGTCCTTGGTCTCCGTCGCGGGTCTGATTCGGGCCCCTGTTCGGGATCTTGAGTCCCACGACGTGGGGCGTCTGGTCGACGTGGTCGTTCGTTGGGATCGCGGTGTCTACCCGCAGGTGTCGGGATTGGTGATCCGGATCGGGTCCCGTCGTGCGTTCGTCCATGTCGCCGACGTGTCGAACATCGGGCGACGGGCGGTCCAGCTTGGATCGACTCGCGTGGATCTGAAGGACTTCGCGCGACGCCCGGGCGAGCAACTTCTGCGCAAGGACGTCATCGACCATCAGCTTCTCGATGTTGACGGCGCCCGGGTGGTGCGGGCGGCTGATCTCTATGTGGCCCATGCCGGCTCGCGCTACTGGGTCGTCGGAGTGGACGTCTCGTTCGTGTCATTCCTGCGACGACTGCTTCCCGCCCGGATGAGCAGTCTGCCCACCGCTGAGCGTGTGTTGGACTTCGCGTCGATCCAGCCATTCGGACGTCCTGGGGCACCTGTGAAGCTGCGCAAACCGCACCGGGGTCTGGAACAACTCCGACCTGCGGACCTGGCAGACCTGTTGGAGGACCTCGGCCGCCCGGAACGACGCGAGCTGTTGTCACTGTTGCCTCCGGAGAGCGCGGCTGACGTCTTGGAGGAGATGGAACCCCGGCACCTTCGCCTCTTGCTGCAAGACGTGCCGATAGATCAGGCCGCAGGGCTTGTCGCGATGGTGGAACCCGACGAAGCGGTGGACGCCCTGCGTGACCTGTCCGAGGAAGACCGCGTCAGCTTGCTCGCGCAGATGCCCGGGGCCCGCGCGACGGAACTGCGCGGGCTGTTGACCTTCCCCGAGGGCGTCGCTGGCGGGATCATGACCACCAAGATCGTGGTCCTGACCATGAACGAGACGATCCGGGACGCCCGCGAGAAGGTGCGCGCTCGCCGGCGAGAGGAGGACGTCGACGGTCTTGTGGTCATCGACGGGGATGGACGCCTCATCGACGACCTGTCGCTGATGGATCT
>Ga0097691_1001899_pt1 | contig 14669 bp, 14 predicted proteins | sample NGESurdeep072012_8_FD_72858 | JGI IMG/M metagenome (GOLD analysis project Ga0097691, IMG submission 72858) | Arctic peat soil microbial communities from Barrow, Alaska - NGEE Surface sample 210-1 deep-072012 | ecosystem: Environmental > Terrestrial > Soil > Wetlands > Peat ...
AGCCGGGCTATGCCCGCGCGAACCGCCGCGAGGATCTCGTCATCGCCGGGCACCGCTTCCGCAGGGGCGTCGACCCAGTCGGAGACGAGCGCGAACCGCACGTCGCCGTCGGAGTTCGCGAGATAGTGCACTTCCATCTGATCGACCTGATCGTCGACGTCGACGAGCCCGGTCAGCAGCGTCGGTACCACCACCAGCGTGCGAAACTCCGGCGGCACGCCGGTTGCCCACTCGAGTCGCGACAGGAGGTTCGGTGCCACGACTGCGGTGATGAACCGATTCAGCAACGCGGCGGCGAGATCCGACGCCGGTACCACCGCAATCACGCCCAGCACGATCAACCCCGTGAGCGCGACATGAGTTGCGGCGATGTGCAGCGGAATGGAGAGAATGCCCGCCGTCAGCAGGACGAACGCGCCCAGATATGCCGGCGTGGCGGCGTCGATCAAAGCGCGCCGCAATCGAAGAGTGATCGGCGGACGGAAGCCCATCGCACGCTCGAAGTCCCGCCGGCCACCGCCCACGAGATAGAACCCGGGGTCGGCCTCGCGGGTGCCGGATGCCTTCCCCTCTTCAGGCGCCTGCGCTCGCACGCGCTGGGCGTGCGCCAGCGCATTCCGCGCCACATCGAGTTCCGTGCGCCCCGATCCACGCGCGAGCGCTTCGATCGCGTGCCGATAGCCGTCGCGACTCGCGAAGTCCATCTTCCCGAAATCGCTCCGGGCGCGGAGCTCCTCGTCCACGAGGCTCACGCTCTCGAAGAACGCCGTCCAGTCAAGTGCCGACATCAGCCGCATGCTCGTGATGATGTTCCGCACCGTCACCGTCATAGCGGCCTGCCGCTGGTGCTCCACCAGCGCGATCTCGTCGGCCGTCGTCCCTTGCGCCGCGAGCCGCTGATTCAGCCACGTCAGGGCGGGCGTCACGGCGGGATCCTGGTCGCGCAGCCGCTGCACCAGTTCCACGGCGAATGCGGTCACGAGGCGCGGACTGTCGTCGCGTGACATCACCTTCGCCAGCGACGGCTCCGCGCGGACTCCCAAGCCGAGGAATTCATCGGCCAGGGCGTCGGCTTCCTGGCGAGCGGTGCGCCCGCGAACGATCGCGTCCGCGAGGCGCCGAAGATTCTCCACCAGCACGACGCGGAGCGAGATCGTGACCGCCCACAACTCGCCTATGGTGAGCGGCTGCACCTTCTGATACGCCCGCACGAAACGGCGGAGCGTATCGGGATCGAAGCGGCTGTCGGTATGCGCGACGAACGCCCACGCGATGCCGTATACCCGCGGATAGCCCGCCAGCGGCCCGCCGGCGAGCGCCGGCAGCTCACGATAAAAGCCCACCGGCAGGTCGTCACGAATCTCGCGCAGCTGTTCGTCGACGACGAAGAAGTTGTCGACGAGCCACTCCGCCGCCGGCGTGATCCACCGTTCTTCGCGCAGAGCGTCGGCGACGGCCCGGTTCGCGTCGCGCAATGCGCGCCCGTTCTCTTCGACCCGTGGCAACAACGCGGCCCGCGGCTTGAGACCGCTGGTGACGTGTTGTGCGGCGGCGAGACTCGCCGCGTGCTGCTCGAGTCGCTCGATGCCGAACAGCTCCGAGCGAATCGGATCTTCGAGCGGAGGCAGCGACGGAAAGAAGATTGGGAGCGGAACGCGCATCGGACAGCAATTTCAGCGCGGACGCCGGCGTCGGGTATCGCACGAAGTAACTACTCGCCGGGCGCGATCTCCTACGCCCGGCGAGTAGTCACCTCCTCGAACTATTTTCCAGCCCGCGCGAACCTGTTCACGGCACTCTTTCAGCGAACCCTTACGGCACTTCGATGATCAGCACGCGACGGTTCAGTGCCCGTCCCGCCGGATTGTCCTGGCCATTGAGCTCGTTGTCCGCCACCGGCTGCGTCTCACCAAAGCTCCTGGTGCTCACGCGATCGGCGTGGATTCCCTGCGCGCCGAGGTACGTCTTGACCGATTCCGCGCGGCGCATGCCGAGCTTCATGTTGTAGTCGTCGCTGCCCTTGCTGTCCGTGTTGCCCTGGATTTCCACGCGCACATCGTCGTGGTCCTTCAGGTAGCGCACGGCCACGCCGAGCGTGTCCTTCGCGCCCTTCGTCAGCGTGCTCTCATTGAACTCGAACAGCACGGCCTTGAGCGTGAACAGTTCACGCGCACGGGCGGGAGCCGGAGCGGGCGGCGGCGTGCACATGCACGGCTTGATGTTGTTCACCGAATCGCGCAACGCGCGATAGTCGCCTTCGAAGCGGCGCCGGCGCGCCTGCTCGTCGGCACTCACGGAATCCGCACGCTGCACGGCCGGACCGGCGACCTCGACCGTCCGCACGTCGTGGTGCGGATGGCGATACAGGCTCAACCCGAGGCGCAAGCTCTGGTTCGACTTCCAGCTGTTGTTCGCGAGCCAGTCCGACACGGCGTCGACCCGGATGGCCGCGTTGTCGTTGATCCGGAACTTGGCGCCGAACAGGGCGTTGACGCCGTAGCTGTGCAGGGTGGGTAAATTCGTTTCGGTGCTGCTGCCCGCGCCCGCACCGAGCAGGATCGAGAGGCCGCCACTCTGCATGATGGTTCCCACCAACCGTCCGGTCAGCAGTCCGACGTTCAGGTCCTTGAGCCCGAGCGTGCGGGTCGCGCGCATCTCGGCGTCTTCGAACTCGATCGACCACCTTGGGTCGAGATAGGCGCCTACGCGACCACCGCCGCCAAACCCCTTATCGAGCGTCAAACTCTTGTCGAACGTACCGACGCTGCCAAACGCGCCGAACTCCACGGTTCCCCGCTCCTGCGCCGCGGCCGGGATGGCACAAACCAGCGCCGCGGCCCCGATCGTGATTGCTCTGCGAATCATGTGAATCTCCTTGGTATGCTTTTGCGAACCGTTGCCGGGACCGGACGTGTGTCCGGCCCCGGCTTGATCGGCTGTTACGGTTTGATGACGCTGGCGGCGCCCGCGATCATGTCCACCTTGGCGGTTCGGGCGAGCGCCCGGCCGTGCAGAGTGGCGAAGTTGTTCAGCGTGATGGCCGACTGCGCCAAGATGTTTCCTGAGAAATCCGAGTTGCTGCCGAGCGTCGCGGAGCTGCCGACCACCCAGTACACGTTGTCCGGAATGGCGCCGCCAGCCAGGGTCACGGTCGAGCCGACCGCGGTGGTGAGCGCACTTTCCATCGTGAACGTCCATTTCGCCGCCGCGGAGCCGGTGAGTGTCAGGTTGCCCGTCAACCCCGCAGTGCTGCTGAAGCAATAGTTGCCCGGCGGTAGCGGAGGCGCAACGACGCCAAGATCGAGGCCGGTGAGGTTGTTGCCCCCGGGGTAGGGAAGAATGCCGGCGCACGTGCCCGGCGCAGGCTGCATGGCGCCGTAGGCAAGACCCAAGTCAATCAGCGCGGTCGTCACAATCCCGGGAAGCGGAATGATGCCGTCCAATGTGCAGGGCCCGACGGGCGGCCAGCCGACGTAGGTGGCGGGCCCACTGCCAATATTCGCGGCCGAGCTCACTCCCGAGACGGAGCCACTGATGGCACAGTTGATGGCCGCGCCCGAGAGGATCCCGAAGTTCGCGGCCGATGCCAGCGGGGAGGGGGCCGCGACAACCACCGTGGCGAACCCCGAGACGGCGCCACTCGTCGCCTGCACCGTGTTGTTATAGCTGCCGGGCACCGCCCCCGCGGTGAAGAACCCCGTGCCGCCATTGATGCTGCCGGCCGTCGCGTTCAGGACGGACCAGGCCGGCACGATCACGACCACGTTGTTGCCCGCATCCTTGCCGACCGCCGTGAAGAGCTGCGTGCCGCCGGTGGAGAGGTTGCTCGGGTTCGGGCTGACCGTGATCGAAAACAGCGGGCCGACGGCCACGTTCACCGTCGCGAAGCCCGAGATGAGGCCGCTCGTCGCCCTCACCGTGTTCGGATACGCGCCGGCCACCGTCCCCGCGGTGAAGAACCCTGCGCCATTGATGCTGCCGGCCGTCGCGTTCAGGACGGACCAGGCCGGCACGATGCCGACGATGTTCCCGTTCACATCCTTGCCGACCGCCGTGAAGGTCTGCGTAGCGCTGATGCTGAGATTGCTCGGGTTCGGGCTGACCGTGATCGAAAACAGCGGGCCGGCGGCCACGTTCACCGTCGCGAAGCCCGAGATGGCGCCGCTCGTCGCCTGCACCGTGTTCGGATACGCGCCGGACACCGTCCCCGCGATGAAGAGCCCCGTGCCGCCATTGATGCTGCCGGCCGTCGCGTTCACGACGGACCAGACCGGCACGATCACGACCACGTTGCCGTTCACATCCTTGCCGACCGCCGTGAAGGTCTGCGTGCCGCCGGTGGAGAGGTTGCTCGGGTTCGGACTCACCGTGATCGTCGCCAGCGCGCCGGCGGTCACGTTCACCGTCGCGAAGCCAGAGATGGCGCCGCTCGTCGCCTGCACCGTGTTCAAATACGTGCCGGACACCGTCCCCGCGGTGAAGAGCCCCGTGCCGCTATTGATGCTGCCGGCCGTCGCGTTCACGACGGACCAGACCGGCACGATCACGAGCACGTTGCCGCTCGCATCCTTGCCGACCGCCGTGAAGGTCTGCGTGCCGTTGATGCTGAGATTGCTCGGGTTCGGGCTGACCGTGATCGTCGCCAGCGGGCCGACGGTGACGTTCACCGTCGCGAAGCCCGAGATGGCGCCGCTCGTCGCCTGCACCGTCTTCAAATACGTGCCGGCCACCGTCCCCGCGGTGAAGAGCCCCGTGCTGCCATTGATGCTGCCGGCCGTCGCGTTCACGACGGACCAGGTGGGAGTGAACTGGACGATGTTGCCCAACGCGTCGTAGCCCACGGCGATGAACTGTTGCGTGCTCGTCACCGCCAGCGTGACCGGCGTCGGCATGACGACGATCGTCGCCAAGGCGCCCGGGATCACGGTGATCGACGCGTTCGCCGAGATGCTGCCGACGGAGGCGACGACCGTGTGCGCGAACAGGCCCAGGGTGGCGCCCGCGGTGAAGAGCCCCGACGAGGCGATGGTGCCGCCGCCCTTGGCGACGGACCAGGTCGGGGACACGGGAACGACGTGCCCGTCGGCATCGTAGCCCACGGCGGTCATTTGCTGCGTGGCCCCCACGGTCAGCGTCGCGTCCGGCGTCACGGTCATTCTCGTCAAGATCCCGGGAGCGGTAATCCCATGGACGTCGCACGCCAATGTCAGCACGCCGGCGAGCACGGCAACCATCAACACTCGCGCGCTGAGTGCCGTGTGGGACAGCGCTTGAAGGATTCGGTACTGCGTGATGCGTTTCATGGGTAGCCCTCCGGCAATCTTGGAGAAAGCGAGCGTAGCGACGATCGTTTTCCTGGAATGGACAGATGATCTCTGTTAGCGCTTGTTAATTCGGGGAAGCGAGCTCTCCGCACAGTCGGGCAAGGCACCATTTCGGCATCGGGGAATTGCCGTCGGGGAATGCCGCGCACCGATCCGTTGACCGATTTCCAGCGCTTCGATAGTGAACGCTGGCGCGCAGACGTTCGCGTACTCGGCGAGGGCGCTGGCTCCCGGGCCACGCGCGAGAGACTCACCGCGGTCTAACCCAACCGGACTACCAACTCTCTGACGCGTTCGGACGATGGTCGATCGCTTCGACCGCCCCTAGTCTCCTCCGTACGCGTCATTCAGGGTCGAAGAGTCACCTGACGGAGGAGACGAAATGAATTCCATCAAGGGCGTGGCGATCGTCTTGATCGCCGCCGGCGTCCTCGCGCTGGCGTACGGCGGATTCAGCTACACGAAGGAAACGCACGAGGGGAACATCGGCCCGATATCGCTGACGGTGAAGGACAGGGAGCACGTGAACGTGCCCGTCTGGGCGGGTGTGGCCGCGATCGTCATCGGCGCGGGCTTTCTGCTCGTCCCGAACAGCAAGAGTTGACTTCACATTCGGTACGGGGCTGGGCCCAGCCGTGAGCGGCTTCGCCTGCTCGCGGGACCGCCTGGGCGACCGGCACGCCAACTACCGGCCATGGGCGCCGGTGACGCGGTAGCACTGCATGAGCTGGCACAAGAATTCGCTCCGACCTCGCACAACAGTCGTACCTACTCTTTCATGCGTTTGAGCGATGGGGGATCGCCGCGTGCGCCCCTAATCTCCCTCATATGCCCCAGCGGCGCCGACGCCGTGAGCAGGTTTACGAGACCGTCAACCAGAAAAAGGAGCAGAACACATGCTGATGACCATAGTCGTAATCCTGGTAGTGCTGTGGCTGCTGGGGATGATCACCTCCTACACGATGGGCGGGCTCATTCACATCCTCCTGGTCGTGGCGATCATCGTCGTGCTGGTGCGTGTCATTCAGGGACGAAGAGTCCTCTAACGGAGCAGGCACAATGAATTCGGTCAAGGGCATTGCGATCGTCCTGATCGCCGCCGGCGTCCTGGCGCTGGCAGTCGGCGGCTTCAGCTACACGAGGGAAACGCACGAGGCGCACATCGGGTCGCTGGATCTGTCGGTGAAGGACAAGGAGCACGTGAACGTGCCGGTCTGGGCCGGAATAGCCGCCATCGTCATCGGCGCCGGGTTTCTGCTCGTCCCGAACAACAAGAGCTGAAGTCAAACCGCCGTACAACTGGAGCACCGCATGAAAATTGCAAAATGGCTGGCCGTACCGTTCGCCATTGCGCTGGTCGCCCTGCCGGCACGAGCGCCGGCGCAGGTGAACCTCACCGTCAGATTCGGTACGCGGCTCGGACCCGACGTGGGCGTCTTCGCCTACTCGCCCGAGCGGAATGGCGATTGGCACGCGAACTACAGGAAATGGACGCCCGTCACGCTGTACGACGTCAACGGCCGCTACTATCGCAACTCGGTCAACGGCTCACGCGCCGTGGTCGTGTACTCATACCACGACGAATACTTCCTGCCGCCCACGGACGCTGGCTGGGTCGGCATGGACAGGCGCTACAACTACAATCGGCGGCCGAGCGCCGACGATGCTGGTCGTGTGCGTGAGTATGCACCGGTCGAGCGGGCCGACCGTCGACTCGGCGCCGAACTTGCGGTGTTGGGCTACTCGGCGGAACGTGCCGGCGACTGGCACAGGAACTACAAGCGCTGGACGCCAACGACGGTCTACGAATTCAAGGGCCGCTATTACCCGAACTACGCCGACGGCTCGCGCGCCGTGCAGATCTACCGCTATCGCGACGAGTATTTCCTTCCGCCGCACGACCGCGATTTCCAGGGCTACGATAGGCGTTTCGACTACAGCAAGCAGCCGAACGAAGAAGACCACAGCAGAGGGCGCGGCCGGCCGTAACCGTCCGCAACCCCGTGGAGTCGCGCGTGCACCATGACGCGTGTCGCCCGACTCCACGAAGGCCCCGCCGATCGCAGGATCGGCGGGGCCTTCGCCATAGTTGAGCCAGGCCGGCGCTCGTCGCTCCGTCTACATGACCGTTCCGAACAACGCCCCCACGCCCGCGGTGCTCGCCATGGCGAGCGCACCCCAGAACGTGACGCGCAAGGCGCCCAGCAGGATCCCCGCCCCACCCACGCGTGCCGCGATGCCGCCGAGCAGCGCGAGGAACACCAGCGTCCCTCCGGCGACGAGAGCGATCAACGACTTCTCCGGAGCCGCGATGGTGAGGACGAGCGGCAGGGCCGCTCCCACGGCGAAGCTCGCCGCCGACCACAGCGCGGCCTGAATGGGGCGCGCGCGGTGAACTTCGGAAATGCCGAGTTCGTCGCGTGCGTGCGCGCCGAGCGCGTCGTGCGCCATCAGTTGCGCGGCCACCTGTTTCGCAAGCGCAGGCTCGAGCCCGCGTGCCTCATAGATGGACGCGAGTTCGTTGTGCTCGCCCGTGGGATCTGCCTTGAGTTCCCAGCGCTCGAGCGCGAGATCGGCGTTCTCGGTGTCGGCCTGCGAGTGCACCGACACGTACTCGCCGGAAGCCATCGACATCGCTCCGGCGACCAGGCCTGCGACACCCGCGATCACGATGTTGCCGTGCGTCGCGTGCGCGGTTGCGACGCCGAGCACGAGACTCGAGGTTGAAACGATGCCGTCGTTCGCCCCGAGTACGGCGGCGCGCAGCCAGCCGATGCGTTCGGTGCGGTGACGTTCGCCATTGATTACATGCATTCCTGAAGACTCCTTGGCGTCCACACGCCGGAGTGCGCTGCATTCTCGGGATGACTCCAAACAGACTCTGCCTCGCCCAATATACGATCGTGGGCCGTGACGGCGCCGCGCTCTCGTCCGGCACCGGCTCCGTCGCGCTCTTGCGCAGGGTATCGACCTTTTCGCACGTTGATGTGATGAACCGGACCCATGCGATTCGTCTGCTGCGGCGCACGTCGGCGCTGCTCGCCCTGATCTTCCTCACCGCGCGCCCCGCGCACGCCACATGGTCCGTCGTCGCGGTGGACCTGGCCACCGGCCGCGTGGCGATCGCGTCGGCCACCTGCGTGAATGCGAACGATGCGTTCCTGATGGGCATCCAGGCCGTGGTCGTGCCTGGAAAAGGCGTCGCCGCCTGTCAGGCGAACGTTGACGGCACGCACGCCAACCAGCTGCTCGTCTATGGCGAACTCCTCAAGGGCACGGATCCCGCTCGGATCATCGACCGGCTCTCGCAGGATCCCGCGTTCCAATCGCGGCAGTTCGGCATCGTGGACCTCACCGGCCGCAGCGCGGGCCACTCGGGACTCACCAACGGCTACGTGTCGCAGGACATTCAGGGCCGCGTGCCCGGAACGCAGATCTACTACTCGATTCAGGGAAACATTCTTCGTCCGGGCGAAGTCGTGCCGAACGCGGTCAAGGCCTTCCTCGCCGCGAAAGGCGCGCTGACCGATCGCGTGATGGCGGCGATGGATGCCGCCGATGCGTCGGGTGGCGACAGCCGCTGCACCTGTCCCCCGCCCCCGGCCGACGGATCCGCGCCGTTCATCCCGTGCGACTCCAAGACCGCGCACGTCGCGTACATCCTGATGGCCGAACGGAACGACACGAACGGCGACTCGCACAACAACGGGAAGTACGCGATGTACCTGACGGTGACGCAGCCGGAATCCGGTGGGCCGAACGTGATCCACGCCGGCGAGAATCTCAATCCGGTGAAGACGCTGCGCATGCGCTACGACGCGTGGCGGAAGGCACAGCCGGCGTCGTACAAGTGAGCGCGGCCGTGCGACGGACCTTCTTCGTGCTCATCCTCGCCGTGATGGGCGTCACTTCTGCCGCGACGCTGTTCGCGCAGAACCCGTCGACCCCGCCCGCGCCGCAGGGACGCGGCGGAGGGCGCGGACGCGGCCCGGTGATCGTCATGGCGCTCACGTCACCGGCCTTCGTGGACGGAGCGCGGATTCCGGACAGGAATGCGCAGGCGGGACACGACGTGTCGCCGTCGCTCTCGTGGATCGGCGCGCCGGACAGCACGGCGAGTTTCGTGCTCATCGTCCACGATCTCGACGCCGCGATCGGCAACGGCACCGACGACATGCTGCAATGGATGGTCTGGAATATCCCGGGCAGCACGCGTTCGCTTCCCGAGAGCGTGCCGCAGGGAGGACAGCTCGCGGATGGCTCGCGGCAGATCAGCGGAACCGGCCCCTACTACCGTGGGCCAGCCGCACCCGTATCGGGTCCCGTGCATCACTACGCGTTCGAGCTCTACGCGCTCGATGTGATGCTCGACGTTCCCGCAGTTGGCGCCGCGCCAGCGGCGACTCGCGCGGCCGTCATGGCCGCGATGGCAACGCACATACGCGGAAAAGCGGTGACCGTGGGATTGTACCGCCGCGCGCCCTAAGTCACGATCGAGAACGGGGCTCCGCTACGGCCGGCCTCGCACGCGTTTACGATCGTCGTCGTTCGGCTGATGCCTGTAGTCGAAACGTTTGTCGAAGCCAACCCAGCCCTGATCCTGCGGCGGAAGAAAGTACTCGTCCTTGTAGCGGTAGATCTGCACCGCACGGGTGCCTGGAGCGTTGTTCTGATAGTAGCGCCCGTTGAACTCATACACCGTGACGGGCGACCACTTCTTGTAGTTCTTGCGCCAGTCGCCGGCGCGGTCAGACGCGTATCCGAACACGCCGATCTGGGCGCCGAGTTGCGCTCTGATCGGGACGGGCGGAGTGTATGGACGCGCCCGGCCCATGTCGACCGCTGCCGGCGCCCTCTTGTAGTTGTAACGCTTGTCGAAACCGGCCCACTCACGGTCCGTCGGCGGCAGGAAATACTCGCCGTTGTACGAGTACACGGCCACGGCGCGCGCACCGCTGACCGACTTGCGGTAATAGCGGCCGTTCACGTCGTACAACGTGACCGGCGTCCATTTCCGGTAGTTGGCGTGCCAATCGCCCATGCGCTCCGGCGTGTACGCAAACACGTCCACGACCGGTCCCAGCCCCGTGCCGAATCTGACGCTGATGTTCACTTGCGCCGCCGCGCGTGCCGGGAGCGCAAGCGACGCAGCCACCAGCGTCACCACCATCAAGTTTGCAATTCGCATATGAACCTCGCGTTGTGAAACTCCTTGAACTCAGTCTTCAAAGCGGCCTTCGCCCCTGAATGACGCGCACCAGCACCACCACGATCGCGATGACCAGGAGGAGATGAATGAGCCCGCCCATCGTGTACGAGGTGACCATGCCTGCCAGCCAGAGTAAAACCAGGATCATCACGATGGTCATCAGCATGGACTTTCCTCCGCGAGTGCTACGTGGTTTGATATGGAGCAGCACGCACAACCGGTATGATAACTTGCCTGAAGTTTCGCGCAGTCGGGGGAGTAGCCGAATGCTGTCGGTGACTCTCCTACAGGATTGCCGCGTACGACGATGGTGAGCGACACAGCCCGATCATTTCGGCGGCGCCGACAGCGCCCTCTCGAATCGCGCCAGCTCGACCGGCGCGCGCGTGTGCGTTCCCTTCCCGATGAGATTCGTGCCGTCGTGCGCTTCGACGTCGAACACGACGAGCTTTTCGCTCACCGACGTGACCGTCGCACTCGCGGTCACCGTCCTGCCCACCGGCGTGGCCGCCAGATGACGAATGTTGACGTCCACGCCGACCGAAACCCAGCCTGAGGGCAGGCTCGCCTGAATCGCGCTTCCTGCTGCCGTCTCCATCAGGAAGATCATGGATGGCGTGCTGTACACTTTCGGCATTAGCGGGATAGCGTGCCCGACGGTCAGCTCCGTCGTAACGATGACCGTTGCCTCCCCTGTGGATCCGATGGCGATGGTAGACAATGAGTTCATTCCGTGAGAGAGGGCCAGAATGCATCCGTCATGATCTTTCGGCTGCTTCTGCCTGTTTCTTCAGCGCGCCGATCAGGCCCGGAAAAACGAAGCGATGCAGCGGAAGTACGGAGTACCAGTATAGATAGCCGAGGATTCCGTGAGGGTCGAAGAAGGCGGTCTGCTCGACGCGTGATCCCGCGGCATCGGGGAGCACCTCGAACTGCAGCCAGGCCCGGCCCGGCAATTTCATCTCGGCCCGGAGCCGCAGCAGGTGCGGCACTTCGAGGGCTTCCACACGCCAGAAGTCCAGCGGATCCCCGATCCGCAACTCGCGGGGATGGCGGCGGCCGCGGCGCATGCCCACGCCTCCGACCAGGCGATCCATGAATCCCCGCAGCTGCCAGAGAGCGTTGCCAACCGGCCAGCCTTCTTCGCCACCCAAGGTGCAGATGGCCTGGAATACGTGCGAGGGCGTCGCATTCACGCGACGCCGGTGGCGGTCCAGCAGCATGCCTTCATGGGAACCCAGTACGTCCGCCTCGGGCTGGTCCTGCGTGAGACTGGAGAGGCTCGAGGCCCAAGTCGTTTCGACGCTATCCTGCTCCAGGCGCGTCAACGCGAGCCGCACGGCTTCGTCGTAACCGGTGGGCTTTACGCTGAAGGCGGTTCGAGCTCTGTCGTCGCGCACCACCATCCGGGTCTGAAGACTTTCCACCAGCGGCTGCGCGATGCTGAACGGGATGGGCGTCAGGAGATCCACCAGACGGCTGCTGAACTCGGGCTTCGGGACGGGTAATGAAAAGACCAGCCGTCGTAGCCCCCTGATGCGAGCGTAGTGCAGCATCATCTCGCGGTAACTGAGGATATCCGTTCCGCCGATCTCATAGATCCCCTCGGCCGTGGGGTGATCCAGAGCCTCCACCAGATATTCCAGAACCGAGCGGACACCGATGGGCTGACAACCGGTGTTGACCCAGTTGGGAGCGATCATCACGGGAATTCGCTCGACGAGATGGCGGATGATCTCGAAGCTCGCGCTCCCCGATCCCACGATCACGGCGGCTCGAAACTCGATCACCGGCACTCCGCCGGCGGCAAGGTAGCGGCCCACTTCCTGCCGCGAAACGAGGTGTTTGCTGATCACGTGTCTCGGGTCGCCGAGTCCACCGAGGTAGATGATGCGCCGCACGCCTGCTCTCTCGGCCGCTTCTCCGAAGGCCAGTGCGATGGCGCGATCCCGTTCCCGAAAGGCCTGGCCCGCCGCCATGGAGTGGACCAGATAATAGGCGACGTCGATGTCTCGAAGAGCGCGTGTGGTATCGTCGGGATTCTCGAGATCCCCGCGGACGATTTCCACGCCCGGCCAGTGCTGTCCCTCGAGGCGGTCGGGATTCCTGGCGACACAGCGCAGCTGATGACCCTTCGCCAGCAACCGTGGAACCAGCCGGCCGCCGATGTATCCCGTGGCGCCGGTGACCAGCACGCGCATTTGCAACATGCTGGATTCTACACTGATCGCGTCTTGGACGCCGTATCCTTGACGTGCCGCGACTCACGTTCCTATCCTGCATCATGACCGTCATCACCAACATCGAAGACCTGCGCCTCATGGCGAAGAAGCGCGTGCCGCGCATGTTCTACGACTACGCCGATTCCGGCAGCTGGACCGAAAGCACGTACCGCGCCAACGAGCGCGACCTCCAGGCGATCAAGCTGCGCCAGCGCGTGATGGTGAACATCGACGACCGCAGCACCGCCACGAAGATGGTCGGCGTGGACGTCGCGATGCCGGTGGCCCTCGCACCGACGGGCCTGGCCGGCATGCAGCACGCCGACGGCGAAATCCTGGCGGCGAAGGCGGCCGAGAAGTTCGGCGTTCCGTTCACGCTGAGCACCATGAGCATCTGCTCGATCGAGGACATCGCCGCGCACACCAAGGCGCCGTTCTGGTTCCAGCTCTACGTGATGCGCGACCGCGATTTCATCGAGCGGCTGATCGACCGGGCCAAGGCAGCACGATGCGGCGCATTGGTGCTCACGCTCGACCTGCAGATCCTCGGCCAGCGCCACAAGGACCTCAAGAACGGACTGACGGCGCCACCCAGGATGACGATCGCCAACATCGTCAACATGATGACCAAGCCGCGCTGGTGCCTCGGGATGCTCGGCACCAGGCGCCGCCAGTTCGGCAACGTCGTCGGCCACGTGAAGGGCATCGAGAACATGGGTTCGCTGGCGGAGTGGTCGCACAAGCAACTCGACCCGCGGCTGAACTGGGGCGACGTAGAGTGGATCAAGAGGCGATGGGGTGGAAAGCTCATTCTCAAAGGCATACAGGACGTGGAGGACGCGAAGCTCGCGGCCGATTCGGGCGCCGATGCGCTGATCGTCAGCAACCACGGCGGCCGCCAGCTCGACGGCGCGGAGTCGAGCATCCGCGCATTGCCGGCGATCGTCGACGCCGTGGGCTCGCGGATCGAGGTGCACATGGACGGCGGCATCCGCTCGGGCCAGGACGTGCTCAAGGCGTGGGCGCTCGGCGCCCGCGGCACCTACATCGGCCGCGCCTTCCTATATGGTCTCGGCGCGATGGGTGAGGCCGGCGTGACCAAGGCGCTGGAGATCATCCACACGGAGCTCGATCTCACGATGGCCTTTTGCGGCCGCACCCGCATCGGCCAGGTGGACAAGAGCATCCTGCTGCCGGGGAGTTACCAACCCGCGGGCAGGTGAAGAGGGAAACTACAGCAGAACCACGGAAACTTCCGTGGTTCTGCTGTAGTTTCCCGACCTCTACGCGGCAGGGTCGGCGCCGGCGCATGACCGTTGCTTGCGGTGCGTGTCTGGAGGTGCCAAGCTTTTTCCATCTCCCCACTCACACGAGGTGCTCGAATGAAATACGCGTGGCTGTTCGCCAGTGCGGCCTTACCGCTGGCAATTCTCGTACCCGGCGCGAGGGTGGAGAGAACGAAGGCACAACCGCCGGCGCCAATCCCGGTCACGATTCACGTCGATTGCGTCCCGACCGGCGGTGGCGTAAATGCTTTCATCAAAGTCTCCGTCGAACCATGGAGAACCCCTGTCGTGTCGAGTCCGCCAGGGGAGACCATTCTCTGGCAATTGGACAAGGCGACGATCAAGGCCGGAGTTTCGGTTGAGGTCTGGCCGCTCGATCCAGCCAATTGGCCGTTCGTCAACCAAGGGGGTCCCATCGGATCGGCCGGCTACTCCTCCGGCGCGCTGAACTCGACGAATGCAGCAGTCTACAGCTACAAGGTGCACGCGGTGTGCACGATGAAGCACGCAAATTACGGAACATCAACTGTCAGGATGGACATCGATCCCGACGTGACGATCGATCCCCCGGGAGTGCCAGCGCCGCAGAAGAAGGACCCCAAGAAGCCGGCCTCGAAAAAGCCGGCCT
>Ga0097691_1001900_pt1 | contig 14662 bp, 15 predicted proteins | sample NGESurdeep072012_8_FD_72858 | JGI IMG/M metagenome (GOLD analysis project Ga0097691, IMG submission 72858) | Arctic peat soil microbial communities from Barrow, Alaska - NGEE Surface sample 210-1 deep-072012 | ecosystem: Environmental > Terrestrial > Soil > Wetlands > Peat ...
CGGCCGGCTCGGCGATGTACTCCGTCTTCGGCGCGACCGATCCCGGCGACTGCTCCCTGTTCGGCATGTGGGTTGATCCCGGCTTTCGTCGGGCCGGCGTCGGGCGGATCCTGGTCGACTCCGTCCTGGCGCAGGCCCGGGCCGCGGGCAAGCGACGCGTTGTCCTTCACGTCGTGGCCGACAACACCGGTGCGAGGGGTCTCTACGAACGCGCGGGCTTCGTGGCCACAGGTCGCAGCGTCCCCTACCCGCATGACGACCAGCTGACCGAGGTCGAGATGGAGCTCGCGGTCGAGGACGGAGTACTCCCACCGTTCCAGGGACGAAGCGGGTGGCGACCCGCCTCGCGACCCGCATCGCCAGGCCGGACTCCATCGCCCTAGGGTGAGCGCATGAGCGAGATCAAGGTGCGTGCCCTCGGGGAAGAGGACTGGCAGCAGTTCCGCACAATTCGTCTGACGGCGCTGCGGGACTCTCCAGAGGCCTTTGTCGCCACCGCCGCGCAGGAGGCGGCACTGGACGAACAGGCCTGGCGCGAGCGCATGCGACGGGCGCGCCGACTGGTCGCCGAGCGCAACGGAACACCGGTGGGAGTTGTCAGCCTCGGACAGGGCGACCCTGAGCATTCCTGCACCGGTGAGCTGTTCGGACTGTGGGTTGCACCTGAGGGACGGGGAACCGGCGTTGCCTGGAAGCTGGTCGAGGCCGGCGCCGCCCAGGCCCTCGCAGACGGGAACAGGCAGCTGGGCTACTGGGTCGGCACCAACAACGGGCCGGCTGTGGCCTTTGCCAGCAGCTTCGGGTTCCGCCCGACTGGGACCCGCCGGGCGATGAGGGTCACCAACGAGACTGACGGAGCCGAGGAGATGGTGATGGTCCTGCCTCTGGGCGAGGACCCTGGCGCAGGCCCCAGCACCGTCATTCGCTGATTTCGTCAGGCTGGGTTCCCCGGCTGGCTCACGGTCGGGCGACCAGCTGTTCGAGCAGATCGCTCGGCCCGCTCACAATCAGGGTGTGGTTGGCGTTCACCTTCGTCTCCGGCACGGCGTGGGTGAAGTCCTCACCGGGTGCCTTCACGCCGACGACCGTCACGCCGTACTTGGTGCGAATCGCGCTCTGCGCCAACGTGAACCCGATCGCCTCCTGCGGCGGAGACATCTTGACGATCGCGTAGCCGTCGTCGAACTCGATGTAGTCCTGCAACCTGCCGTTGACCAGGTGCGCCACCCGGCGGCCGGAGTCGACCTCGGGCCGGACGACGTGCTGCACCCCGATCCGCTCCAGGATGCGGGCGTGTTCGTAGCTGACGGCTTTGGCCCAGATTGACGGGATCCCGGCGTCGACGAGGTTCCCGGCGGTCAGTACTGACGCCTCGACCGACGTGCCGATGCCGATGACGGCGAACTTGTAGGTGTTCGTGCCGCGTGCCTCGATGATCTGCGGCAGAGAAGCGTCGCCGACAATGACCCGGTTCAGCCGCCCGGAGAAGCTTTCGGCGACCTGCGGGTTCTTCTCGATCGCCACCACCTTGTGCCCGAGCGCATGGAGCCCAAGGGCAGCCTCAGAACCGAATCGGCCGAGCCCGATGACGAGGACGTCATCTTGGTACAAACGGTTCTTGGCCATGAACTCTCCTTGGAGCGTGCAGGTTAACTCAGACGGCGCCTCAGGCAACCTGCCGGTACCGTTCCATTATGCCAACACAGGCGCGCGTGGTCTGGGATCAGAGTTTCACGAGCTACGACTTCGGTGCGGACCACCCCATGAATCCGGTGCGTCTTGACCTCACCGCCCGGTTGTGCGGAGCCTTCGGACTGTTCGACGGGCCAGACGTCGAGGTCATCAGCCCCGCGATGCCCGGTGACGAGGTCCTCCTTACCGTCCACGACGCCGACTACGTCGCGGCGGTTCGGCATGCTTCGGTCGAGCCCAAGGACGCAGACGAGTCCAAAGGCCTGGGCACCGAGGACGACCCCGCCTTCGTCGGGATGCACGATTCGAGTGCTCGCATAGCGGCCGGTTCCCAGGGCCTGGCAGCTGCGGTCTGGCGAGGTGAGACCGAGCACGGTGTCAACTTCTGTGGTGGGCTGCACCACGCAATGCCTGAGCGGGCCTCGGGATTCTGCATCTACAACGACGTCGCAGTGGCCATCCAGTGGCTACTCGACAACGGTGCCGAGCGGGTGGCTTACGTCGACGTGGACGTCCATCACGGTGACGGCGTCGAGCACATCTTCTGGGACGATCCGAGAGTGCTCACCATCTCCGTGCACGAGACGGGCAAGGTGCTGTTCCCTGGCACAGGTTTCCCTGGTGACACCGGCGGCCCAGGTGCACCCGGCAGCGCCGTCAACGTGGCGTTGCCGCCCGGAACCGGCGACGCCGCTTGGCTGCGGGCGTTCCACTCGGTCGTGCCCCCGTTGCTGCGCGCGTTCAACCCCCAGATCCTGGTGAGCCAGCACGGCTGTGACTCACACATCCTCGACCCGCTGGCCCACCTGGCCCTGTCCGTGGACGCGCAACGAACGTCCTACGAGTCCATCCATGATCTGGCCCATGAGGTATGTGGTGGCAAGTGGCTTGCCCTTGGCGGTGGAGGCTACGAGCTGGTCACCGTGGTGCCCCGGGCGTGGACGCACTTGACAGCGATCGCCGCTCACCGCCCGATCCCCCTTGACGCTGTGGTGCCGCAGGTGTGGCGGGACTACGTGCAGGACCGGTTCGTACGGCCAGGACCCACCCACATGGGGGACGTCATGACCAAGGGTGGACGAGTGTGGTGGCGTTCATGGGCGGTCGGGTTTGACCCAGAGGACCCGGTGGACGCAGCCGTGATGGCAACTCGGGAGGCTGTGTTCCCTTTTCATGGCCTCGACATCTGGTTCGACTGAGCCGCATGCATTCGGCGTGCCCGCGGGGCCGCTCCCAACCATGCACCACGGCTGAAGAGTCATCCGTGGTGTCCCATGGTCTGCTGCTGCCCTTATTCTAGTTTTGTACGCAAGACAACATCTGCCGGAGGGGACGCCGGTGTGAGGCCGAATGCAGAAGAAACATGAGGTGCACGATGGCTCAGGATCGCCGACTGGCCGACGTACGGTTTGCCACCGTCGCCGAGGTGGCGTCGCTCATGCGGGTGTCGAAGATGACCGTCTATCGCCTGGTGCACAGCGGCGAGCTTCCGGCCGTTCGGGTCGGTCGGTCCTTCCGGGTCCCGGAGAGTGCTGTTCACGACTACCTGAGGACCTCGTTCATCGACACCGACTGACCCCCAGGGTTTGGGATGGGGGAAGCCAGGGCGGTACGCTGTCGCAGAATGCTCGGCGTGGTGCGGAGTTCGTGCCTGCAACGCTCGTGCCTGCAACGTGTTCTCGGAGCAAGGCGTAGGTCGACACAGTATTTGGTAACAAACTCAGCGCAACAACTCAGCACTGCCCACTTATTCAGGCTTGAAGGCAAAGGACACTCATGGGCTCAGTCATCAAGAAGCGCCGCAAGCGCATGGCGAAGAAGAAGCACCGTAAATTGCTTCGCAAGACCCGTCACCAGCGTCGCAACAAGAAGTAAGTCAGATTTCATGCGGGGCCCGTCACTTTCGTGACGGGCCTTCGTGTTGCTCTGGTTAGGATCGTCACCAAGCGCCGGGTTCGGCGTGGCAGTTTCGGCCGGGAGGGTGGCTCATGGCGGACGTGGTCCTGGTTACTGGCGTGTCCCGCTATCTCGGTGGTCGCTTCGCGCGTCTGCTCACCGCTGAGCCCAGCGTCGAAAGAGTTATCGGCATCGACGTCATCCCGCCACCGCACGATATCGGTGACGCGGAGTTCGTCCGGGCCGACATACGAAACCCGATGATCGCCAGGATCATCACCCAGGCGCAGGTTGACACCGTCGTCCACATGAACGTCATTGCGACGCCTCTGTCCGCCGGTGGAAGGGTCTCCCAGAAGGAGATCAACGTCATCGGCACCATGCAGCTCCTGGCAGCCTGCCAGAAGGCCCCCAGCATTCGCCGCCTGGTGGTCAAGTCCTCCGCGGCCGTCTACGGTTCCTCACCTCGTGACCCGGCGATGTTCGCCGAGGACATGGGTCCGAAGGCGCTGCCACGGGCAGGTTTTGGCAAGGACTCGGTTGAGGTGGAGGGCTACGTCCGAGGCTTCTCACGGCGCCGTGCCGACGTCGAGATCTCCATGCTGCGCCTAGCCAATATTGTCGGCCCGGGCCTGCGGACCGGTCTGACCGACTACCTGAGTCTGCCTGTGATCCCGACCCCACTGGGGTATGACGCCCGGCTCCAGCTGATCCATGAGAACGACGCACTGCGGGGTTTGCTGCTGGCCACCGTGGGGCCCCCGGCCGGCATTGTCAACGTGGCCGCTGACGGCATGATCACGGTGCAGCAGGCCGCCCGGCTCGCCGGTCGGCCCACTATCCCCGTGCCGTTGTCCGCCTGCGGGCTGCTGGGCCAGTTCGTCAAGCGCACAGGGTTGGCAGACTTCTCCCCAGACCAGATGCAGTACCTCGCATGGGGCAGGGGTATGGACACCACCAGGATGCGAGAGGTCCTGGGTCTCGAGCCGGAGTTCACGACTCGCACGGCTTTCGAGGACTTCATCGCCCATACCGGATCAGCGCTGCCGGGCAGCGGGATTTCTGCGGCCGTCGGCGCGATGGCGGGCACGGCGGCCAAGGTTCTCACGCGCTCACATCCGTCGAGGAGGAATAACTGATGGCCGATCCCGAGGTTGTCCCGATCCACGGAGGGTCCGCAATCGGTAAGGGCAGGATTCGTGACTCTGGAGCGGATGTGTTGGCAGCAGGGGCAGCCAGAGCCTCCGGGGAACGGGCCAAACGGCGTCGAACCCCGTTGTTGACGGATGCCTCTGGCGACGAGGTCGCGCCGCGGCCGGTCCTCACCGCCGTTGACGTCACAGCGACAAGCGTCCACCGCCCGCGCCCAGTCCCGAAGTCGGGCAGGGTTCCGAGAGCAAAGCCCGCACGCAGCTCGGTGACCACGTCCCGCACGGAGCGAGTCACCGCGAAGACGGTGGGACCATCGCCAGCCACAGCCCGGGTGGGCGCCGGCGTCGACGAGCTGGTGACATTCGCCATCGCGACCCTTCGCAGGGCGGCTGAGGTCTCCGGGCTCTCCGGCGACGACGTCGAACGTCAGGTCGCGGCAGCGCTGGCTTTCGTCCGTCGACGCCTCAGCGGGGACTACGCCGTTGACGACTTCGGCTTCGACGAGGACTTCACCGAGAACGCCTATCTCCCACTTCTGCGACCTTTGTACAAGTCGTGGTTCCGCGTCGAGGTCCGCGGCATCGAGAACATCCCTGGCGCCGGCGGTGCTCTTATCGTCGCCAACCACTCGGGCACCGTGGCGTTAGATTCGCTGATGACTCAGGTCGCGGTTCACGACGAGCACCCGGCCCATCGTTTCCTGCGCATGCTCGGGGCTGACCTGGTCTTCAAAACGCCGATTGTCGGCTCAGTGGCGCGCAAGAGCGGCTGCACGCTGGCCGCCAACCCCGATGCCGAGCGCTTGCTCGCATCCGGTGAGCTCGTCGGTGTGTGGCCTGAGGGCTTCAAGGGCGTCGGTAAGCCGTTCAGTGAGCGTTACAAGCTGCAGCGGTTCGGCCGGGGCGGGTTCGTCGCGGCGGCGCTGCGCACCAGTGTCCCGATCGTGCCGTGCTCCATCGTCGGAGCTGAAGAGATCTACCCGATCCTCGGCAACCTCAAGACCGTCGCACGTCTCATCGGGGTCCCCTACATCCCCGTGACGCCGATCTTCCCGCTCCTGGGTCCGCTCGGCTTGGTCCCGTTGCCCAGCAAGTGGATCATCGAGTTCGGCGCGCCGGTGGAAACCGCCGTTCTGGGGCGGCAGGCCGCCGACGACCCCATGGTGGTGTTCGACCTCACCGACCGGGTCCGCGAGACGATTCAGCAGACGCTCTACTCGCTCCTGTTGCAGCGCAGGTCAGTCTTCTTCTGAGCCGCAGCGCCGGGCATCCAGTGGGGTCCCGACATACAGTGGGGTCGTGACTGATCGAGCACCGGCGAGGATCACCCTCATCTCTAAACCCGGCTGCCATCTTTGCGGCCCCGTGCGTGAGGTGATCGAGCGGGTGGCCCGAGACCTAGGCATCCCATGGCTGGAACTTTCGATCCTCGACGACCCCGCCCTGAGCGCCGCTTATCGTGAGCTGATCCCGGTGACTCTGGTGGACGGGGTCCACCATGACCACTGGCGGGTGGACGAGTCTCGCCTTCGCCGCGCGCTCGGGAGCATTGCGACGACGGACACTGCGGACGCGTAATCCTCGGTTTGACAAACGTGCCCTGATGCCCTGTCTGTATCGGCGGGGCGGCTGCCCTGCGTGACTTTGTGTACGCGTTCACAAAGACCTATTGTGGGGGGGGATCCACGCGCTGCCGGTGCTCCCGTGCTATGGGGGCTCAACCCTGAGAGGAGTCGGTGACTTCGTGATCGCCGACCCCGCGACGCGTCAAGGAATCCCCGACGCCACCGTTGCTCGACTGCCGCAGTACCTGCGTGTCCTGAGCGATCTCGCCGAACGCGGTGTGGCCTCCGTCTCGTCCGAGGAGCTGGCCGTCGCGGCCGGGGTCCGTTCGGCCAAGCTGCGCAGGGATCTCAGTCATCTGGGCTCCTACGGTGTTCGTGGCGTCGGGTACGGGGTCGAGATGCTTGCCCATGAGATCACCCGTGAGCTGGGGCTCGCTCGGGACTGGCCCGTGGCGATCGTTGGCCTGGGCAACCTGGGTCATGCGCTTGCTGCCTACCTGGGTCTTGCGACCAGAGGGTTTCAGGTCGTCGCCCTCCTGGATCGCGACCCTGGGGTCATCGGCCAGGAGATCGCCGGGATGATCGTCGGTTCCGTCGATGACCTTGAGCGGATTGTTACCGAGCGCGGAGTCGCCATCGGCGTCATCGCGACGCCTGCTGCTTCCGCACAGGGGGTGTGTGACCGCTTCGTAGCCGTTGGCGTGGGATCGGTCCTGAACTTCGCCCCGTGTGTGCTCTCGGTGCCTGAAGGCGTCGACGTGCGCAAGGTTGACCTGTCCACCGAGCTTCAAATTCTGGCCTTCCATGAACAGCGCAAGGCCCCTACGGCTCAACACAGAACGCCCCTGCTGGAGGTTGCTCCGTGAGTGTTGTTGTACTCGGACTTTCGCACCGGTCGGCGCCGATCGCACTGCTTGAGGCTGTAGCCCTGGACCCGGCTCGTGCCGCGGCTCTGGCCATCGCTGTCCGAAGTGGTGAGAACGTCAACGAGACCTTGGTTCTCGCGACGTGCAACCGGGTTGAGGTCTACGCCGACGTCCTGACTTTTCATGGCGCGGTGGCCGAGATCGGTGATGCGCTGGCGGCTGCCTCGGGAGTGCCCCTGGCCGAGCTGCGGGAGCATCTGTATGTCCACTACGAGGACCGGGCGGTTTCCCACGTGTTCTCTGTCGCCTCCGGGCTGGAGTCCATGGCCGTCGGTGAAGGCCAGATCCTGGGGCAGCTACGGATGGCGCTTCATTCCGCCCAGCAACGGGGGCAGGCCGGCGGCGCCCTGAGTGAGCTGTTCCAGCAGGCACTTCGGGTCGGGAAACGGGCCCACTCCGAGACGGGCATCGACCGTGTCAGCGTGTCCTTGGTCGAGGCCGGCCTGCGGCGTGCGGCCGATCTGTTGGGACCCCTTGCCGATACCCGCGTGCTGGTTGTCGGCGCCGGGTCGATGAGCAGTCTGGCAGCCACGACGATCTCGAGGCTGGGCTCTGCTGATCTGGTCATCATCAACCGGACGCTGGCCAAGGCCGAGCATCTGGCGGCCGCGACCGGTGGCCGTGCCGTGCCTCTGGCGGAACTCGAGGCTGCCCTGTCTGAAGCTGACCTGGTCATCTCCTGCACCGGCGGACTGGGTCACGTCATCACGGCCCAGACCCTGGTGAGTTCGGGTGGTGCGCGCACGAGCGGACCGCGGATGTTCATGGATCTTGGGCTGCCCCGCAATGTGGCCCCCGATGTCGCTGACCTTCCTGGTGAATATGTCGTGGGTCTTACGGAGCTTGACCAGATCCTGGCGGCCGACAGCAAGTACACGCCGGATGTCAAGGCGGTCAGCGATCTGGTGGTTGCCGAGGTCGCCGAATACCTCATCAGTCGTCGAGCCCAAGAGGTCGCCCCGACGGTTGCCCTGCTGCGATCCCGGGCCGCGGATGTGGTGGCTGCAGAACTGAGCCGCCTGCACCAGCGCCTGCCTGATGACCTTTCAGAGAACGCCCGTGGCGAGATCCGCCTGACGGTGCACCGGGTCGTTGAGAAGCTTCTGCACAATCCAACCGTTCGAGCCAAGGCACTTGTGGCGGGCGGTGAGGGGGGTGACTACGCCCGCGCACTGCGCGAGCTCTTCGATCTCGATCCGCATGAGGTGGCTGCCGTATCGGTCCCTCCCGAGACCGGAGGTCTGCCGTGAACGTCATGACCATCAGGTTGGGCACTCGACGCAGCGCGCTAGCCACGACACAGGCTGGGATGATGGCCGACCAGCTACGCGGGCTGGGACATACCGTGGAGATGGTCGAGATCACCACCGCTGGTGACACCTCCACGGTCTCGCTGTCCAGTATCGGAGGCACCGGCGTCTTTGCCGCGGCCATCCGCCGCTCGCTGCTGACCGGCGAGATCGACATCGCCGTCCACTCGCTCAAGGATCTGCCGGTGGCCGCTGAGCCTGGTCTGCTCATTGCTGCGATTCCCGTTCGTGAGGATGCCCGTGACGCCTTGGTGGCGCGGGACGGCCTGACCTTGGGTGAGCTTCCCGCCGGGGCAGTGGTCGGCACCGGTTCTCCGAGACGGACCGCACAGCTGGCAGCCCTCGGGCTCGGGTTGCGTGTGACTGACATCCGCGGCAACGTCGAGACCCGGATCTCACTGGTGCGCAACGGTTCCTGTGATGCGGTTCTGCTGGCCCGCGCCGGCCTTGCTCGCCTCGGCCTACTGGATGTGGTCACCGAGTCCCTTGACCCGCTGCAGATGCTCCCCGCCCCAGGTCAGGGAGCGCTCGCCATTGAGTGTCGCGCCGATCGCCCGGACCTGATCGAGGCTCTGACATCGTTGGATGACCCCGACACCCGCGCCTGCGTGAGCGCCGAGCGCGCACTGCTCGCTGCTCTTGAAGCCGGCTGTACCGCCCCCGTTGGGGCTCTTGCCGAGGTTGTCGAGGGCGATGACGGCGCCGAGCTCTTTCTGCGCGCTTTTGCGGGTAGCCCAGATGCCAGTGTCGAATTGCGCCGTTCCAGCGTCGGACCACTCAAGGACCCTGAACGCCTTGGCCGTGAGTTGGCGGCCGTCCTCCTTCAGGAGGGCGCCGCCGACATCATCGCCTCAAAGACCATCCAGCCTGATGCCTCCCGTCCAGATCGATCCGTTAGCGAGCGTGCCTTGTGAGCTCCACGCACTCGACCCTCAGAGAACAGTCCACGTCGGCCACGGCAGTTGGTCACCCCGGCCGGGTGGCCTTCGTCGGTGCCGGTCCTGGTGACCCCGGTCTGATGACCGTCCGCGCCGCGCAGTACCTCGCCGAAGCCGACGTGATCGTTATCGACCAGGTCAGCCGCGAGGAGTTCGTGGCCCGTCACGGCCGCCCAGACGCCGTGGTCATCGATGCGGGACACGGCGAGCACGGTCAGCCGCTGACCCACGCCTCACGTGCGAAGCTGCTGGTCAAGGCTGCCAAGGCGGCCGGTGCGGTCAACGGCAACGGGCTGGTTGTCAGGCTCATGGACGGAGACCCGGCCATGTTCAACGGCCTGGCCGAAGAGGCACTTGCATGCCATAAGGCCGGGATCAGGTTTGAGATAGTCCCCGGCGTCAGCGCCGTCAGCGCCGTCCCCACGTATGCCGGTGTGCCGCTGACGTCCGCGACCTCTCCGTCACTGCATGTGGTCAGCGGTGGCACCAAGGTTGACTGGGCGTGCTCGACCGCCGACAACGTCACCGTGGTAGTGCTTGGCACGCCCGAGACACTGAGCAAGGCGCTCGGGGACCTTCTTGCCGCCGGTCGTGACCAGGGCACCCCTGTCGCGCTCACCGAGCGTGGCACGACGATCACCCAGCGCACGCACACCACCACTTTGGGTCAGGTGGTTGGCCTGATCTCGTCGGCCAAGGTCGAGTTCCCGTCGCTGGCTGTGGTCGGCTCGACGGTCCATCTTCGCGAGCAGCTTTCGTGGTTCGAGACCAAGCCGTTGTTCGGCTGGAATATCCTGGTGCCGCGCACCAAGGATCAGGCCCGTTCGATGACCGCACGCCTGGCCTCCTACGGCGCGACCAGCGACGTGGTTCCCACGATCAGTGTCGAGCCGCCGCGAACGCCGCAGCAGATGGAACGCGCCATCAAGGGTTTGGTCACTGGACGTTACGAGTGGATCGGGTTCACCTCCGTGAACGCCGTTCGGGCCGTTCGTGAGAAGTTCGAGGAGTTCGGCCTGGACGCCCGCGCGTTCGCCGGGTTGCGGATCGCCGCGGTGGGTGGCGTGACGGCCGGCGCCCTGCGCGAGTGGGGTCTGGAGCCCGACCTGGTCCCGTCCGGCGAGCAGTCAGCACGTGGCCTGCTCGAGGAGTGGCCGCCCTTTGACGAGGTCCTGGACCCCATCAACCGTGTCTTCCTCCCGCGCGCCGACATCGCCACCGAGACTCTCGTCGCGGGCCTTCAGGAGATGGGCTGGGAGGTGGACGATGTGACGGCATACCGCACTGTTCGTGCGGCGCCGCCGGCGGCGTCGATCCGTGAGGCGATCAAGAGTGGCAAGTTCGATGCTGTGGTCTTCACCTCGTCTTCGACCGTCCGAAACCTGGTCGGTATCGCGGGCAAGCCGCACCCCTCGACCGTCGTCGCCTGTATCGGCCCGGCCACAGCCAAGATTGCCGAGGAGCACGGCCTGCGGGTCGACGTGCTGGCTCCCGAAGCGTCCGCCGCCTCGCTGGTCGATGCCTTGGCTGAGTACGGCATGGGCCTGGCGGTCGCAGCCGCCGAGGTCGGCGAGTGCGTGGTCCGCCCCAGCGCCCGCAGGGCGTCTACCCGCCGGAAGGCCAAGTAGTGGATCCCTTGACCCAGCGACCACGTCGACTGCGGCAGACCCCGGCGTTGCGTGCAATGGTGGCAGAGACGCGGCTGCATCCGGCTGAGCTGGTGTTGCCGGTATTCGTCCGCGAGGGCGCCAGCCAAGCCCAACCCATTGGGTCGATGCCCGGTGTCCTCCAACACTCTCTGGACTCGTTGGTGGCTGTGGCCCATGAGGCTGTGGCTGCCGGCCTGGGCGGTCTGATGATCTTCGGAGTGCCCGCCGCCCGGGACGCGACAGGTTCTGGCGCTGACGACCCTGAGGGCATCCTCAATGTGGCACTGGGTCGCGTTCGTGAAGCCGTCGGTGACGACCTCGTGGTGATGGCCGACCTGTGCCTAGACGAGTTCACCGACCATGGCCACTGCGGGGTGCTCGACGCCCAGGGGCGCGTCGACAACGACCTCACCCTCGTGCGGTATGCCGCGATGGCACTCGCGCAGGCGGCGGCTGGCGCGAGCGTGGTGGGTCTGAGCGGAATGATGGATGGCCAGGTGGGCTACGTCCGTGCGGCTCTCGACCAGGCCGGTTTCACCGAAACGATCATCCTGGCCTATGCCGCCAAGTACGCATCAGGGTTCTACGGACCGTTCCGCGAGGCGGTGGAGTCTACCCTGGAAGGCGACCGGTCGACCTACCAGCAGGATCCGCCGAACGTCACGGAGTCCCTGCGCGAGGTCGAGCTCGACCTCGCCCAGGGGGCGGACATCGTGATGGTCAAGCCGGCGCTGCCCTATCTCGACATCCTGTCGCAGGTGGCACAGATGTCGTCGGTGCCGGTGGCGGCCTACCAGGTGTCGGGGGAGTACGCGCAGATCGAAGCCGCCGCTGCCCAGGGTTGGATCGACCGCCAGCGGGTGATGATGGAGTCACTGATCTCCATCCGCCGAGCCGGCGCCCAGATCATCCTGACGTACTACGCGCTCGAGGCGGCCCGGCTCTTGCGCTGACCCTCCACGGCCTGGTGGCGGGTGGGGGCCAAACCGTCGAGTGAGGCTCAAGCTACCCGAATCGGTGGTCTGGTGAGGTGACCTGCGAGGGTATGGGCGCCAAGAGCGGGCCGGAGCGGGCAGCTGAAACCTGCCGAGGGCAGCGCGCTCGCGGGCCCGTCGACTCCCTGCCGCACGGCCGGGCTAACTTCGGGCCATCTGAGGGATGTCACATTCCGCGAGTGTCAGACGGCAGTCGGGGACATGGGTCCTGCCCCACATTCTCGGCTGGGACTGCCGGCTGGGTCACCGCAGGGCGCCGTCGGGGGCGAACTCACTCTGGTACCTTCCCTGAGTCACGCCTTGCCAGAGAGCCGACCGCTGGAAGGCTCGTCAGGTCTGCTCCGGCAGCAATCCCGGCCACCAAGGTCGCGGCGGGCGAAAGGTCTGGTGCGCCCAACAACCCGGTAGTACAAGTGCTACCGGGTTGTTGGGATGCGCGGAGGTCCTCAGGTCAGGCGAGGACGAGCTGCACATCCAGCACGATCTTGACCTTCTCGCCGACGAGAACGCCGCCGCCCTCGACTGCGACGTTCCAGGACAGGCCGAAGTCCTTGCGGTTGATCTCAGTGGAGGCCTCGAAGCCGGCGCGGGTGCCGCCCCATGGGTCGGCGCTGATGCCACCGAAGTCCAGGTCGAAGCTGGCCGGCTTCGTGATTCCCTTGATGGTGAGCAGGCCCTCGAGAGTGTTGTCGCTCACCTTGGTCGACTTAAAGGTCATGACGGGGTTGCTGTCAACATCGAAGAAGTCAGCAGACTTCACGTGAGTGTCGCGGTCTGTGCTGTTGGTGTCGATGGAGGCCATCTGCACGGTGGCCTCGAGTGTCGACCGGTCGAACGGCTGGGCAACGGTGACCACCGCGGCAAAGTCCTTGAACTGGCCGCGGACCTTGCTCACCATGAGGTGGCGAGCGGTGAAACCGACCTCGCTGTGGGTGGCATCGACGTTCCAGATGCCAGGCTTGAGGTCAGAAAGGTTGCTCATGTGAATGCTCCTTGATATTGGTGGTTTCAACCTGTTTGTGCTGGTCTTCATGCCATGTGAGACGGTAGCAGAATTAAGTTTATTTTTCAACTAGTAACCGGTAGGATCTGTTCCATGAACCCGAAGACACCGCGGTCGCAGTGGCTCGATGCGCAGGAGCAAGAGGTCTGGCGTGAGTACCTGCGCGGGAGCCGGCTGCTGGAAGCCGCTCTGGATCATGACCTCCAAGCTCATGGGCTGCAGCTCTCCGAGTACGAAATCCTCTCCATGCTCTCCGAGCAGCCGGACCGACGACTTCGGATGTCGGTGATCGCAGAGCTGGTCGTGCAGTCCCGTAGCCGGCTCACCCACACGGCCGGCCGCCTCGAGAACCGTGGATGGGTAAGACGTGAGGCATGCGCTGGGGATCGGCGCGGTGTTGAGCTGGTCCTGACCGACACCGGTCTCGCTGAGATCACCCGGATGGCGCCGACCCATGTCGGCAGCGTGCGTGGGAACCTGCTGGATCACCTCTCGCGCGAAGACCTCCTCGCCCTCGGCCGCGCCATGGCGGCCATCAGCAACGGGATCCTGAGTACAGGGCTGTGCGCTGATGTTCGGGCAACCGAGGAACAGCACGCCTGAGGAATGCGCGGTCATGGGCTCGTGAGGCGGGCGACCCGACGTGCCGGAGCGCCCGGGGACTGAGATGATGGCTCGCATGATCACACCCCAGACGCCATACCCGTATGACGCGCCCGCTTCCCAGGCGCTGCTGACCCGTGCCGTCGCGGTGACCCCGGGTGGAGTTAACAGCCCCGTGCGCGCCTTTCGGGCCGTTGGGGGAACCCCCCGGTTCATAGCCAGCGCACGCGGACCGTACCTCACTGACGTCGACGGCCGGGAGTATGTCGACCTGGTGTGTTCCTGGGGCCCGATGATCCTGGGACACGCGCATCCCGACGTGCTGGCCGCCGTTCAGGGGGCAGCGCTGAGGGGTTTCAGCTTCGGAACGCCCAGCGAGAACGAGGTCGCGCTCGCCGAGGAGATTGTGGCCAGAGTGCCGCCCGTGGAGCAGGTGCGCCTGGTCAGCAGCGGGACAGAGGCGACCATGAGCGCCCTGCGCGTGGCCAGAGGGTTTACCGGTCGATCCGCAGTTGTTAAGTTCGCCGGCTGCTACCACGGACACGTCGACGCGCTCCTGGCCTCAGCCGGCAGCGGTCTTGCCACCTTCGCACTGCCTGACTCTGCCGGAGTTCCTGCGTCCAGCGCCAGCGAGACGATCGTTCTTCCCTACAACGATGTCCCAGCCCTTGAGGCGGCATTTGCCCAGCACGGTGACCGAATCGCGGCCGTGATCACCGAGGCATCCCCGGGCAACATGGGGATCGTGCCGCCGCTGGCCGGCTTCACCGAGGCTCTCCGGCGGGTGACCACGGCCTACGGCGCACTGCTGATCTCCGATGAGGTGATGACCGGATTCCGCTGCAGCGCTGCGGGTTGGTACGGCCTCGAGGGTCCTTACTCCGGTGGCGCCCCAGACCTGTTCACCTTCGGCAAGGTCATGGGCGGCGGCTTT
>Ga0097691_1001901_pt1 | contig 14655 bp, 12 predicted proteins | sample NGESurdeep072012_8_FD_72858 | JGI IMG/M metagenome (GOLD analysis project Ga0097691, IMG submission 72858) | Arctic peat soil microbial communities from Barrow, Alaska - NGEE Surface sample 210-1 deep-072012 | ecosystem: Environmental > Terrestrial > Soil > Wetlands > Peat ...
TGAAGGCCTATTTCGACGCGCTTCGCGCCGCCGGCGGCAAGCCGGGCCGCGACTGGGACAAGGAGGTCGGGTGACCCGACCGACCGGGCCTGATCGGCCCGGATCGTCGCCATGGCGGGCGGCCCGCGTCATCGGCGGGTCACCTCTTTCCAATTAACAGCGAGTGCGCATTTGACCAAGACCGTGCTTCCGACCGCGCTCGACGGTCCAGGTACCGAGGCGTCGCAGGGCAGTTTGCTAGTGCGCTTCGCCGAGATCCTGTCATCGATCGGAACGGTCTGGACGTTCGGGCTGATGCTGCTCGTGGTAGCGGACGTGTTAGGACGCGACGTCTTCCGCTTGCCGATCACCGGCGTCGCTGAGATCGCGGCGCATTCAATCGTCGGCATCGTCTTCCTGCAACTTGGTGCCGCGGTTGCCGCTGGACGCATGACGAGTGCCGATTTCCTCATTGACAACCTCAAGGGAGGTCGGCCGGGCCTGGCGCGTGGGCTCGAGGTCGTGTTCGCGCTTCTGGGTGCCGGCACCATGGCGCTGATCGCCTACGCTTCCTGGCCGGCGTTCGTGCAGGCGTTCAGGGCCGACGAGTACTTCGGTGTGCAAGGCATCTTTACGATCCCAACTTGGCCCTTCCGCAGCCTGATCGTACTCGGCGCCGGGCTCTCCGCCGTCATGTATCTGCGTGCCGCCCTGAAACTCGTGAACCGAACCGCTCGCCGCTGAACCGCCGCACAGGAGACCGCCCCGCATGACCGACCTGCAGATCGGCCTCTCGCTCATTGCCGGAATGGTTGCGCTCATCGCCGTGGGACTGCAGATCGGTATCGCGCTGGTGCTGCTGTCGCTGGTGGGGGTGTGGCTGATCAAGGACAACTTCGAACTCGCCCTCAAGCTTATCGCGCTCGCTTCCTACTCGGGCATCCAGGACTATCTTTTCGCCACCATCCCGCTGTTTGTTCTCATGGGGCTGCTGGTCTCGATCTCGGACGTCGGCAAGGACACCTTCGAGGTGGCGGAGGCCTTGCTCAAGCGCGTGCGTGGCGGGTTGGCGATGGCGACGGTGGCGGCCAACGCCTTGTTCGCCGCCGTCACGGGAATCTCGATCGCGTCCGCCGCGGTTTTCACCAAAGTGGCCGTGCCGGAGATGGTCCGCCACGGCTATACGAAGCGCTGGGCGGTCGGAACCGTGGCGGGGTCGTCCATCCTCGGCATGCTGATCCCGCCGAGCCTGCTGATGATCATCTACGGCGTGCTCTCCGAACAGTCGATCGGAAAACTCTTTATCTCCGGCGCCATCCCCGGCGTCATCATTGCCACTGGGTTCATCGTCATGATCTATGCGGTCGCCACCTTGAAGCCGCATCTCGTCTTTGAGAGGGGCAATTCCGACAAGGCTATCGACGGTCCGCCGCTTGGGAGCCGCGAGCTTCTCGTCAAGCTAGTGCCTATCCTCTCGCTCGTCGCGCTCGTGCTCGGAGGGCTCTACGCCGGCTTCTTGACGCCGACCGAAGCCGGCGGGGTGGGCGCATTCGGCGCCTTTCTGATCGCGCTCGCGCGCCGCCGGCTAAACGCGGCTAAGCTCTGGCGTGTCCTGAAGGAAACTGGCTACGTCTCGGTCTCGATCCTGTTCCTGCTGATCGCGGCCGGCCTCTACAGCCGTGTCCTTTCGCTGGCCGGCGTGCCGAACGCCATCGCCGATCTTGTGCGCGACCTCGGGCTCGGGTCCTATGGATTCCTGCTGTTCTACGTTGCGATCCTGCTCATGCTCGGAATGATCCTCGATTCCTCCTCGATCCTCCTGATCATGGTGCCGATCGGCGTGCCGATCGCACAGGCCTTTAATTTCGACCTCATCCATTTCGGCGTCATTACCGTGATCGCGGTCGAGTGCGGTCTGCTGACGCCGCCCTTCGGCATCTCCGTGTTCACGGTGAAAGCGACGCTCGACGACCCGAGCATCAAGCTTGAAACCATCTTCGCCGGCTCAATGCCCTATTTTTACGTGATGCTCGGAGCGCTTGTGCTGGTCGCGCTGGTGCCATGGTTTTCGCTGGCGCTTGTTCGCTGATACGCGGAGGAGGCTCATCCATGGTGGCAACCGGCGCCCGATCGCGGCCCCGGATTGGCACTCAAAAGCGGCCTCCCGCATTTTTGCTGCAGCGTTGGTCACGCGGCGCCCATTATTGTGAAGCCGGTTCGGGAGCGGAGCGCCCCAAGGGCGATGGCACAGCGGCACCTGATGGCCGGGATCGAAAAGCCGGATTAGGGCGCGCCTTGCGGTCACGGGGGCGCCAATGGGCGCGGACCGGTGCGCCGAGCGTTGCCATATGTTACATGGCAGAAAGCGGCTTAATGGCGACGCGCACCTCATGCCGTTTTCGGCTGAAAACAACCTCATCAAGAACGACGTCGTATTGCCGCCTTCGGAGCCCCGAATCTATGGGGGTGTGTACCGAGAACTTCATCCGCATTGATTAGCTGAAGGAATCACCTAACGTCAGTGCATTACGTTTGCACTGCTCTGCTTCGTCCTGGCCGTCTTGGCCTCGCCATTCAAGTCGAAGTGCCGGCTTTGTAGTTGAGTTAAATTGATCGTCGATAGTACGTGAGCCATTGGGACCTTCCTCCGTCTAAGCCACATCCGCACTTGTGAACGGCGAAAGACGCTTATCATATCTTTTGTTGGATGCCGATATTTAGACCTGGAAATGCCAGTTACGCGGGGTATGCCGACTTCTGTCTTGTTGCCGCGGATGGTAGCGAGACAGGCGAGAGAGGGTCAATCCACGATCGCAACCGCCCGCGTCCAGCCTGCGGAGCCGCCGCGCACCTTGACCGGAAAGCAGCTTATCGTGAAGCCTTTCGACGGCAGCACCTCGAGATTGTGCAGTTTTTCGAGGTGGCAGTAGCCGATCTCGCGGCCGGCACGATGGCCTTCCCAGATCAGGCTGGCGTCGCGCGTCCGCGCATACTTCTCCCTGGTGTGCACGAATGGCGCGTCCCAGCTCCAGCCATCGATGCCGGTGACGCGCACGCCGCGCTCGAGCAGATAGAGTGTTGCCTCGCGTCCCATGCCGCATCCTTTGGCGACATAATCGGGCTGCCCGTAGGCCGCGCCCGCGCTGGTATTCACTACCACGATCTCAAGCGGCGACAGCGTGTGGCCGATGCGTTTCAATTCTACTTCGACATCGGTCGCTGTCGCTACATATCCATCCGGAAATTTCCGGAAATCGAGCTTGACCGCCGGTTGCAGGCACCATTCCAGCGACACCTCGTCGATGGTGATGGCGCGCTTGCCGCCATCCATGGTGGAGGCGAAGTGATAAGGAGCGTCGAGGTGCGTGGTATTGTGGGTAGAAAGACGGATCCATTCGATCGCCCAGCCTTCGCGATCAGGAAGATCATCTTCGGTCAGGCCGGGAAAGAACTTGACCACTTCGGGCGCGGTCTGACGGTGTGTTTGATATTCGATCGCCGGCGCGTAGCCGGGCGGATCGGCGATGACGGTGTTTTCCAGCGGTACCGAAATATCGATCAGCCTGCGCGCCATGTTCCCTCCTAGTAAGTTATTATTGTCTGCGGAAGTGCGGCATTCAGTAAACCGGCATTCCCCAGATGAACTCTGAAACGGCGTAGACGATAGCAGACGGCGGGGTTCCTGTGTGTACCAAAAACCTATACCCGCACATAGTGGTGATGAAGCCCTCCAAGAATCGGGCGTGAATTTATGATTCCAGTCCGCTGAACGGGGCGAGAGACCGGTGCATCTTTGGCCAAAGACCGGTGCGTTCTGATGTTATTGTAATAGCGAGCATAGGCTCGCAGGATCCAGCGCAGATGCGCCTCACCCAAGACGATGAAATGGTCCACACACTCGCGCCGGATCGATCCGATCAGCCGTTCGGCAAAACCATTCTGCCAAGGCGAGGCTGGCGCGGTAGGCTTGTCCCGGATTCCCATGGCGCGCATTCGGCGCGTGACAATGCTGCCGTAGATCCGATCCCGATCGCGGATGAGGTAGCGTGGCGCCTCATCCCAAGGGAATGCCTCGGTTAACTGGCCTGCGATCCATTCAGCCGTGGGGTTTGTTGTGACGTTGATCCAGACCAGATCTCTGCGGTCCAGACGGACGATGATGAAGGCATAGAGCAGGTCGAAGCCAATGGTCGGAACGACGAACAAATCCATGGCAGCGATGTCCGGCGCGTGGTTCCGCAGAAAGGTGCGCCATCCCTGACTTGGCGGCCCGCCTCGCTTGACCATGTACTTGGCGACGCTCGACTGTGCGACTTCAAACCCAAGCTTGAGCAGTTCGCCGTGGATGCGCGGCGCTCCCCAAAGCGGGTTCTCCATGCTCATCCGCCGGATCAGCGCCCGCAGGTCCGCATCAATCTGGGGTCGCCCTCCCCATGGGCGCGATTTCCAACGCCAGTAACGGCGAAAGCCGGCCCGATGCCACCGCACGAGCGTCTCAGGTTGGACGATCGTGAGGACCTTCAAAATCGACGGAAACCAGCGATACAGTTGGATAAAGAACCAGCGATCGTTGTTTGTGAGCCGGACCCGGCCCTGCACCTTACGCCGCAGAACGATCAACTGATGTCGGAGCGCCGCGTTCTCGGCTTCAAGCCGGCTCTTCGACTTGAATGGCGCGGCCAAGACGGCCAGTACGAAACTCAGCAGCGCGATCATGGTGCGCTGAGGTTAGGCGATTCCTTCGGCTAATCAATGCGGATGAGGTTCTCGGTACACACACCTAGTCAGAGGCGCGTTTGAGGGTAAGCACCGACAGGTCAGCTGGGCGAAGCGGTTCGGTCAGCCTGTTCCCGGCGGACGGGTTCGCCGAAATAGGACATCAACAGGACCGCACCGACGATAAGGAAGAGCAAAAGCAGTTTCATCGGATGGGCTCCCTGATCCGCAAGACGACAAGCTGCTTGGGCGCGCGTTCTCTGGACGGTTCTAATTTTGGGTTTTGGTAGCCTAAGATCGTTAACAAAAATGACGCGCGCTAATGGCCGGATCTTCCCGAATTGCCTCAGGCCTCGCCAAGGCTGTTGTCGAGGAGATCTCGCGCAAAGCTGGAGCTTGAGGTAGAGCCGCTTCCGGGGCCGATGGCCACAGGAAAGATCTCCCATCGCGCGATGGGGGATCGGCGCTCGGCGCGCTGCGGTTTTGTGAAGGTCAAAACCGACGCCGCGCCTTCTATTTGAGCTACCGAGGCAGCTGCTTAATCGGCTTCCACTCGCGTGCGAGCTTCTGCGCCTCGGCGATCTGCGCGGGGGTCATGTGCTGTGCGTTGATTTCTCGTTTCTTTGCCGCCGTTTGATTACCCTGCTCCGCCGATAAGATGAACCACATTTGTGCGTGAACATAGTCTTTCGGGACGCCCCGGCCATAGGAGTACATGTCGCCAAGATTGGACTGGGCGAGGGCGTCATTTTGGTCGGCAGCGAGGCGATACCACTTTACCGCCTCAGCATCGTTCTGCGTCACGCCCCGACCATTGGAATACATGAACCCAAGATTGAACTGGGCGAGGGCGTTGCCTTGGTCGGCAAGGAGATGGAAAAGCCGTAGCGCTGTCGCAAAGTCGCCGCGGTCGTAAGCAGCACTACCATCCTCAAGCGGCCCTGCGGCGATATGTGCCGCAAGGCTCAACATCAGAAGGATGGCGACGATGGCGTGCTTGAACGCGAGCCTCATGGTCTGCGACCTTCGCTCTCATGTGCGCCAATAATATTTCATCTTGATTGGCGAGTCTGGCTGCTGTTTGTGTTTCGGCGTGGGGTCCCGACGCCGATCGGCGCCGCAAGTATCTGATTTGATTGATTCCGGTGGGGTCCCGAGAGCGCGCCTATGCACACGCTGCCTTCTTGCATGGTGGAAGCACCGTAAGAGCCAGCGCTGTTGATTCCGCGCAACATCGCCAACTGCTATCATTCTCTTCGGTCCAGGGGTCATGTCAGGGATGTTGATTACGAGAAATGACCATACCTAATCCAGCATTTCCCGCGCCTGATCCGCATGCACCGCGGCGGCTCTCGCCCAATGTCGCCGCGCTTGGATACGTCAGCATGCTCACGGCCATGTCGTCGGCGATGATCTACAGCCTCTTGCCGGTTTTTATGGTGCGAGTTTTGGGCATCAGTATTGCGTCGGTCGGCGTCATCGAAGGAACGGCGGAGGCTGCAAACTCCCTAATCAAGATCGTTTCGGGGGCGGCGAGCGACTGGATTGGGCGCCGCAAGCCTCTTGTCGTCTTTGGCTACACGCTGTCAGCGGTCATCAAGACGATATTTCCGGTTGCGGGGACTGTATCCGCTGTGCTGGCGGCCCGCGTCATTGATCGGCTGGGCAAGGGTATTCGCGATGCTCCGCGCGATGCATTCCTGGCAGACCTCACAGCGAAGGAGATCCGGGGAGAGGGCTTCGGCTTGCGCCTGGCACTCGCCATTTCTGGTTTTGTTGTGGGGCCGCTTATTGCGATCGGCCTCATGAAACTAAGCGGCGATGATTTCCAACTGGTGTTCTGGATCGCGCTGATCCCGGCCTATCTCTCACTCGTCGTGCTGTTCGTCGCGGTCAAGGAATTGCCATTCAATTATGACGAAAGCCAGCGGCGGCGCCCTATTCGCCGTGGCGACATCATAGCCTTGCCGGCAGTATTCTGGTGGGTGGTCGCAATCGCAAGCCTTTTGTCCTTGGCGCGCTTCAGTCAGGCATTCCTCGTGCTCAAGGCCCATGACATCGGCGTAGATGCTGCCTTCGTGCCAATGGTCTTGGTCGTGATGTATCTCGTATTTTCGGTGGCAGCATATCCGTTTGGTGTTCTCGCGGATCACCTCGATCGCCGGCTCCAGCTCGGGATCGGCACAGTCATCCTAGTTGGCGCCGATGTGGTATTGGCCAATGCGAGCACCGTCTGGCTGACGATGCTGGGTGCCGCACTCTGGGGCTTGCAGTTGGGCGTAACGCAGGGGCTGCTGGGGGCTACTATCGCCGACGTTGCTCCCGATCGCCTGCGCGGTACCGCGTTTGGGATCTATGATGTTGCCATTGGCGTCGGAACGTTTATCGCGAGTGCCGGAGCCGGCGCTCTCTGGATGGCTGGCGGTCCGTCCATAGCCTTCAGCTTCAGCGCATGCGTCGCTACCGCAGCAGCTCTCATGCTGCTGCTTCAACCATTGCCACGGACGACGAACACGGCGTCCTAGGCCGTGTACTCATAAATTGATTATGTCCGCTTAGCTCCCAGAAGCGGGAGAAAAGCGGACATTCGAAAACCGCCACTTAGTGCCAGTCACGTCACTTCGCGCCGCGACAAGAGCGTAAGGACGCCAGCCCCCGTTCGATGGTGCGTTTCGTCGGGCGCGTCACCAAAGCCTGGAAAGCTGCGACGCATCTCCACGTTCGCTCCGCCACCCGTCAGATGATTCGCTCTTCGGCACAGCTCGTTTGGAACGTCTCCAGGCGTCCAGGTCCCAGGCCGGCCGAATGGCCATGCCGGGGGTCACCGATTTCAGTCGTTGCGCGCTGCGCACGCGGCAGATAGATCGTGACCGTGGTTCCCTTGCGGAGCTCACTCTCGATCACCGCGACACCGCCGCATTGTTTGGCAAATCCATAAACGCTGGCGAGACCGAGCCCGGTGCCTTTGCCCGGCCCTTTGGTCGTGAACAAGGGCTCGAATGCAACCGCGAGGATTTCGGGCGGCATGCCCGAGCCCGTGTCGGAGACCGCGACTGCCACGTAGTCACCCGTGAGATTGTCGTGCTCGCCGTGCAGCGTCGTATTCATCGTCGATATTTGCACAGTGCCTTCCGCGGTCATGGCATCGCGCGCATTGACGACCAGGTTGAGGATCGCCATCTCCAGTTGGCTCGCGTCGGCGCGCGCGGGCCAAGCCTCCGGCGCCAGGTTGAAGATCAGCTTGCCCATTGCCCCCCGCGACTGCTCCAGCATTCCCTCCATGGCACGGATCGCCTGATTGACGTCGATCATCGTCATTGCCGACGGCTCCCGGCGTGCGAAGGCCATAAGGGAGCGGACGAGCTGCTCGCCCCGTTTGGCGCCAGCCAAGGCATTACTGATACGCAGTCGCGATCGGGGATCATCGATCCGCTTCTCAAGCATGTCCAGGTTTCCAAGGATCGGGGTGAGCAGATTTCCGAAATCGTGGGCCATGGTGGCCGCCATCTGGCCAAGCGCTTCCAGCTTCTGTGATCGCCGGAGCGACTCCTCGATTTGCGCTTTTTGGTGCTGCGCCTCGTCGCGCTCGACCTCGCGCTGCTTGATCAATTGGGAAGCCGTTGTCAGAGCTTGGCCTAGCTCGTTCACCTCCCGAATTTCGACCCTCGGGACATCAATCTTCTTGGACGATCCAAGCGCCAGCGCCGGGGTGGTCATCGCGCGGATCGAGCGGCCGATTCGCCCGCTGATGCTTGCCGCCAACACCGCGCCGAGCAACAGCACGAGGACCGCGGTCGCAATGTCGATCGTCAGTTCCCGCTGCAGATCCGTCGTGAAGACGCTCTTGGGAACGCCGAATGCGATCATCCAGCCCGTGACCGACGACCGGTGGAATCCGCCGACGACTGCGACGCCTTCGAGCGTCGGGGTCTCGTATATGCCCTCCTGCCCACTCGACGTCTGGCGCTGGAATTCAGGCGTTCCCTTCTGGCCGATGAACAGTTCCGGATTCTTGGTCCGGGCGACGATAGTCCCGCGGCTATCGAGGATCGCCACGATCCAGCCCTCCGGGATCTTCTGCCGCTCCAAGATTCCGGCAACATGTGCGGGAAGGAGGCCCATCACGAGCGCATACGCAACCTTCCCGTCCCGGAACACGGGCACACCGACGGCGACTTGTGGCTGTCTCGAGGTGGCTCCGATATAAAAATCGGAAATCGCAGGTCGGGCGGACTCGAAGACGGCGCGGACCAGGTCTGGAGCGCCGGTCCTGGGCAACGGCTGACCGTAGGGTACGATCGTGCTGACCAGGAGTTGTCCGGCCGGGTCCGCCAGGACGATTCCATTGCCTGGCAGCCCCGGCAGCACCTCGCGCGCCGCCTCGTGAAAGGCGGCAAGATCGCCGGAGCGGAGGTAGGGTGACGCTGCAAGCACCCGCAAGCCTGACTGGGCGCCGAGCAGGTCGGCGTCGACCGCCTGCATCAGCGCGCGTGTCGTGGCCAGGGTATTGCGTTCGGCACTGGCGCGTGCCGCTGTATACGAGTCGGCGATCAGGTAGCTGGCGACCAACAATGCCGGAACCGTGCAGGCCACGACCAACAATCCCAACCAGAACCGAATGGAGCGATCACGGCGTCCGAAAGGACGTACGCACGTAGGCATCTCTCCCTCCGCCTTTCACCGATAGAGTTTTTGGACGAACCTCGCGACAGCCCACGAAACGTGTGACAGTATGAGCCGAGCCGGGTTCGCCTTTGATTTAAATCAAGCGCCTACGATGAGAACCCGGGCCAACGCAGCCCCGGCCCAGCTATGGGACCGGGACATTTTCGCCGCCTCATGCCTGCCCTCAGGCTCAGGAAAGGCCATCGTGTCGGCTCAAGGCAGGACTCCGGAAGGGGCCTTCGCTACTGCAACGCGGATGCTGGCCAAATGACGCAGTGGGTCAAATCCGGAGCTCAAAGTGAGCATAACGAGTCCGCTTTCGGGGGTATAGCGACCAAAAGCTTATGGCGGGGCGTGTTGAGCCTGGCTCCCCAGGCGTGATTCAAGCTCCCAAACCGGAGCCTCGAATCATGCGCTACGAACTTACTGACTATGAATGGTCCGCTATCAAGCCGTTCCTACCGAACAGGCCGCGCGGCGTGCCGCGTGTAAATGACCGGCGCGTGCTCAATGGCATCTTTTGGGTGCTGCGCTCCGGCGCTCCCTGGCGCGATCTGCCGGATAGCTTTGGCCCTTATACGACCTGCTATAACCGCTTCGTTCGCTGGGGACGGGCGGGCATCTGGGACCAGATTATGGATGCATTGGCTGCAACTCATGATGCGGCGGTACAGATGATCGATACGTCCATCGTGCGCGTGCACCAGCACGGAGCCTGCATTGCGGGCAACAACGAGCAACACATGGGCCGATCCCGAGGCGGCCTGACGACCAAGATTCACGCCGTCGTTGATGCAAATGGTCTTCCGGTCCAACTCGGCCTCACGCCCGGCGAGGCGCACGATAACCGGCTCTGCTCGATTCTCCTGAGCGAATTAAGTCCACGAACAATGTTGTTGGCGGATCGCGGATACGACGCGGATTGGATCAGGGCGCTCGCCAGTGAGCAAGGCGCATGGGCTAACATTCCGCCGAAACGAAATCGCAAGGAGCCAGTCTGCTTCAGCCCTTATCTGTACCGAGCGCGCAACTTGGTCGAGCGGTTCTTCAACAAGATCAAGCAATGTCGGCGCATCGCAACGCGCTACGATAAGCTTGCCGCCAACTACCTTGCCTTCATAAAGCTCGCATCCATTCGCATTTGGTTACGTGCTTATGAGTCCACGCCCTAGTGCGTCCCATTGCGGTGGCTACACTGAACTGTGAACGCTCGGCTACGGCGACAGTTCTTCGAGAACTCTCCCTTTTGTCTCGATCGCAAACAGAGCGGTCGCCGACGCGCCGACCAGCAGCACGCAGGCAAACACGGCAAAGACATACTGGATGCCAAAGCCGGCGATTACCGAGCCGACCACAATCGGGCCTGCCGATGAGCCGAGGCGCAGCCAGGCGCTGCCAAGGCCTGTTCCGATCGCGCGCAGCCGTGTCGGATAAAGCTCTGCCGAGTAGAGATAGAGCGAGAAGGTGATCGTTTGCACGATCGCATAGGCTAGACCCGCCAATACAAGGACCTGAATGGCGGTCGTCGCGCCGAGTACCGATAGCGTGATCAGTGGGATTGTCGCGCCGAGGAAAGCGAAGACATACCAGCGTTTGCGTCCGACCTTGTCGATCAGCAGGGCGCATACGATCGCAGCGGCAAGGCCCGCAAACGAAGCAGTGAAGCCGTAGGCAAGGCTGGTCTGCAACGGCAGCTTGAAGGTTTCCCGATAGAGTGTCGGTAGCCAGGTAATCGTACCGTTGGCGACAAAATAGCTGGTGAACCACAACACCCAGACGGTCAGGGTCCGTTTTCGATAGATGCCGGAGAACAGTTCGCGCCAGTTCGTCTGCATCTGTGCGCTCGCACTTGCGACGACTGGCGCGGGCTCGGGAAGCGTGCCGCCATGGGCCGTCACGCTGTTTTCAAGACGTTTCACGATGGCGTCGGCTTCGTCATAGCGGCCTTTGGCGGCCAGCCAGCGCGGCGATTCTGACATCAACCAGCGCAGCGGGATCATGAGGATCGACGGCACAAGGCCGACGACGAACATCGCCTTCCAGCCATAGACGGGCACAAGGAAATAGCCGATGAGACCCGCGCCGACGAGACCAACCAGGAACATTGCTTCGTACAAGAGGAAGAACCGGCCACGCTGGCGGGCGCCGATGTACTCATTAATGTACGCGCTCGCGACCGGCACTTCGCCGCCGGTGCCGATGCCCTGCAGAAACCGGACAATGATCATCGACCATGCGCTCCAGGTAAACAGGCAGGCGATGTCCATTGAAACGAACAACAAGATCGTGAACAGAAGAACACGCAAGCGGCCGACCTTTTCAGCGAGCGAGCCGAATCCGATCGCGCCAATCAACTGGCCGAGATAGCCGGCCGAAAAGATCATGCCGATTTCCTGCGGGGTGAGCTTCCACTCACGCACCAGTACAGGCATCGCATAGGCAATGGCGAGTATGGTGTAGCCGTCGAAAAAGGTCGCGGCGCCGATGATGTTTCGCGCCCAGAAGACCGGGCGCGTGATCGGAAGTCGTTCAATACGTGCGCCGATTTTTGCTTGTGCTTCAAACGCGCTCGGCACGCCGGCGAAAGCTGGGGTTTGGGTCAACATGATTCCTCCACTTTGATCTCACTTGTTTTTATTGTTTTTGTTGTTGCGAATGGCTTTCGCGAAAGCAGCGTTAAGCGGCGAAGGACCAATATGCTTCGGAAATTTCTGTCGTGTCGGGCTTGAAGCTGGGATGTCCACGCGCGGTTGCGCGCGGACACACCCTGTTCTTGGGGGCAGAGCAGATATTCGCACTGCCGGCGGCGATCGTGCGCCGTCCTACGCTGCGCGGGCCTTTGCCTGGCCGATAAGACCGGCCGAGCGTAGCGCATTTTCGATTTCGACTTCGGCGCCGGCCGGGAGCGGCAACAGCGGCGAACGAACTGTCGCATGCTCGAGAATGCCGCGGGCGACGAGGCCGTGCTTGAGGGCAACAGTGCCTTCCATGTGTGAGCCGCGATGATAGACGCTCGCCGTCACCGGCAGCAGCTTGTTATGGATCGCAAGGGCCTTGGCATAGTCCTTGGCCTTGCCGGCGGCGATCATCTCGATCAGCGGCTCAGGCGCAAGGCTACCATAGCCGACCAGCGCGCCATCGACATCGAACATCGTGTGCAGCAGATATTCGTCGTGGCAGGTCAGGATTTGCAGGTTCGGACGCTCCTTGCGGATCACCGGGATTTCGCGATCCCAGCGGCGCATGTTGCGAACGCCGTTCTTCATCGCGAACACGCCCGGCAGCGCCGAGATTTCAAGCTGGGTTTCGAGGTCGTACGTCGCCTTCGTCGCGTCCGGATACTGGAACAGGATCAGCGGCAGTCCGCTTTCCTCGTAGATCACGCGATAACGGTCCTGTGCGGCGCCCTTCTGGTAACCGAAGCGCAGCCAGCCATGCGAGGGATAGACCAGAGCAGCCTTGGCGCCAGCTTTGACCGCGCGCTTGGCCTCATCTGCGGCAACCTTGGTGCCTTCGAGCGTGATGCCGGCAATCACCGGAACACGACCGTCGGTCGAAGCAACGAAGCTCTCGATAACCGCACACTGTTCGTCGCGCTCAAGGAAGGTGCCTTCGCCAGCATGGCCGAGAACGGTCAGGCCTTTCACTTCTTTGAAGCTGCCGAGCCAGGAGCCCAGCCGCTTAATGGCGGCGTGATCGACAGCGCCGTCGCGGGTGAATGGGGTAACGGGAGCGGGGACAAGGCCGCGCAGGTCAAGGGCTTCCATGAGACTTTCCTCCGATAGGGTTGGATTTCGGCGGGATCGTCGGCGGACCATCGCGCGCCGATCTCGTGGAGCGACCCTATTGAAGGACAAAATATAACGGAAGACATAAGTCTGATAATTCAGATATACTAAAAGAGGTATAAGTAGGCATTGCGATGGAATACGCGGCCTGGAAGCTTTTTATCGATGCCGCCGAGCTCGGCAGCCTGAGCAAGGTGGCTGCGGCCTATGGCACAAGCCAGCCGCATATCAGCCGGCAAATCAGCATCCTCGAACAGGAATGCGGCGGGCGCCTGTTTCAGCGGACCGGCCGCGGCGTCGTGCTGACGGAACTCGGGCAGCGGATCGCGCCGAAAGTGCGCGCCTGGATGGCGAGTACGGACCAACTGGTCAACGAGGTGCGAAGCTCCGCGGGCACGCCGATCGGCAAGGTGCGGATCGGCAGCCTGCCATCGACAGCACATCCATTGGTGAGCACCATCTATCGGCAGCTAAAAGAGCATTACCCGCTCATCGAGCTTACGGTTCGCGAGGGGCAGGGCTCGCAGCTTGAGACCTGGCTCGAGGACGGCAGTGTCGATCTTGCGTTCCTCTATCGAACAAGCCAGTCACCAAAGAGTGGCGATACCTATCTTGTCGAGACATCGACCTATCTCGTCAGCGCCGCGGGCGATCCGCTGACGTCGCAACCGACAGTGCCGTTTTCGGAATTGCACAATTTGCCGCTCGCCCTGTTTTGCCGCCCGAGCAGCTGGCGCAGCTATCTTGAGGAGATCAGCTCAGCGCGCGGCATCACGTTGAACGTCGTCCTTGAAGCGGATTCTATTAGCCTGCAAACGCACATCGCCTCTGAAGGCGGCATCTACACCTTGCTCGGCCCCTATGCCATCACAGCCGCGTCGAAGCAGCATCGGCTTCAATCCTCGAAACTGGTCAATCCGGTGGTGACCCGCCACATCGCACTCGCAATGTCGCGTCATGGCGAGCTAACGCTGGCGAGCCAGGTCGTCACGCAGCTTGCGCGCGAGGTTGCAAAGTCGAGTGTTGGCGGATTGTTTGGCGATTAGCGTGGACTCCGTTCCGCTTTTGGCACTTAGCGAACAATCGCGGCACCGCAGCAATTTGTTCTCTTTTAGATCAAAGCGGGCAAAGCACGAATTTGCGTTCGCTTTGAGTCATTAGGAAGCATCGCGATAGATTGACGTTCCTCGGAGCGAGCGAAACTGCAAACAAATTTCTCTGCTCGTAGTGCAGAGTAGGCCCAAGTAACCCCACTTGCCTGATGCTCCCTAATGCTCACTAAGCGTACCTAGTCGTACCTAATCGCACTTAATCGCGTTGGCGGAGGGAGTGAAACTACAAACAAAATTCTCCGCTCGTAGTACAGAGCAGGCCCGCGTACGTCAGCGTAATTTAGCGTAAATTAGCGTAAATTAGCGTATGGCGGCGGATGCAGTCATAGTCGAACCCCGTGTGGTCAAGATATTGGTCTGAGGCTTCTATCTCTCCGATTGAGAATTTGATCGCG
>Ga0097691_1001902_pt1 | contig 14633 bp, 12 predicted proteins | sample NGESurdeep072012_8_FD_72858 | JGI IMG/M metagenome (GOLD analysis project Ga0097691, IMG submission 72858) | Arctic peat soil microbial communities from Barrow, Alaska - NGEE Surface sample 210-1 deep-072012 | ecosystem: Environmental > Terrestrial > Soil > Wetlands > Peat ...
GTTGCACAAGCGAGGTCTAGCCGACGGTGGCGGGCTCGCGCTTGCCCGGCGCCACAGCCAGAACAGCCTGCGGTGGGGTGAGCTGACGGCGTTCGCCCACCTGCTGCCGCCACATCGCGTAGTAGAGTCCTTTCCGCTCGAGCAGCTCGTCGTGGCCGCCCGACTCCACGATGCGGCCGCGCTCCAGAACGTAGATCCGGTCGGCGTGCATCACCGTCGACAGACGGTGGGCGATCAGGATCGTCATCACCTCCCGGTCGCCGGCGACATCGCGCATCGTCCGGCTGATCTCCTCTTCCGTGAGCGAGTCGAGCGACGACGTAGCCTCATCGAACACCAGGAGATGTGGTCGGCGTAGCAACGCCCGGGCAATCGACAGCCGCTGCTTCTCGCCACCCGACACTTTTACGCCGCCTTCGCCGATAACGGTGTCGAGTCCGCGGTCGGCCCTCGCCAGCAATGTGTCCGCCGCCGCCTTGTGCATCACATCGAGGCACTCGATGTCGGTGGCGCCCGGACTCACGAACAGCAGATTCTCACGAATAGTTCCGGAGAAGAGCTGGGTGTCCTGCGTCACGAAGCCAATACGCTCACGCAGTCGGTCGAGGTCGATTACCGTGCCGGAAAAACCGTTGTAGAGAATCTCGCCCTGCTTTGGCGGATATAGCCCGACGAGAAGCTTGACGAGCGTGGTCTTGCCCGACCCTGATGGACCGACGAACGCGACCGTGTCGCCCCGCTCCACCGAGAACGAGATGTCGCTCAGGGCCGGAGCGCTTGCAGTCTGGTGAGTGAAGCTGACATTTCGGAACTCGAGGGTCGTCAGATCGTCGATCGGCACCGGGTTCGCCGGCTTGGGATCCTTCGGGATGTTGAGTATCGCGCGGAAATTCTCCAGCGAAACCTCGGTCTCGCGATACGTGTTGATGATGTTCCCGAGCTCCTGAAGCGGCCCGAAGATGAAGAAGGAGTAGATGAGCAGTGAAAAGAACTGGCCGACGGTGATCTTCTGCGTGAAAATCAGGTAGAGCATCAGGAAAAGAATGCTCGTCCGGAGAAGGTTCACGAAGGTGCCCTGAATGAAGCTGAGGCTCCGCAGATACCGGACTTTCTTCAGCTCGAGCTTGAGGATCTTGCCGGTTGTCGCGTTGAGGCGACGAACCTCCTGATCGGCAAGGCCAAGGCTCTTTACGAGCTCGATGTTTCGCAGCGATTCTGTGGTCGAGCCGGCAAGCGCCGTCGTCTCGGCGACGATCTCCTTCTGTATGACCTTGATCCGCTTGCTCAGCACCGAGCTGAGAATTCCGATCAGCGGAACGGTGAGTAGAAACGCCGGAGCGATTATCCAGTGAACGCTGAAGGCATAGATCATCACGAACACCACGCCGACCATCGTCGTGAACATGACGTTGATCGCCGCCGAGATGAACTTCTCCACATCGCTCCGCACCTTCTGCAGTTTTCCGAGTGTCTCGCCGCTCCGCTGGTCCTCGAACACCGAGTACGGCAGCTCCAACGAGTGGCGGATTCCATCGGAGTACATCTGGGCTCCGAGCCGCTGCGTGATGACGTTGACGAAGTAGTCCTGGAAATTCTTGGCGACACGGGAGATGAACGCGACGCTCACCGCCAGAAAGAGAAGGAAGGACACACCGCGAACGAACTGGCCGGTGGTGTAGTCGTGGAACCGCGTCGCGTACTGGTCGATGATGTGACGCAGGATGAGCGGGTCGAGAAGCGAAAATACCTGGTTTGTCGTCGCCAGAACAAGCGCGAGACCGACAAGCTTCCAGTACTGGCTCAGGTAGCCCTTCAGAATGTCCATCAGGCCCGCGCAGCGATGAAAATCATCTCGGGTGAGGGATCAGTGAGCGGTGTGCGGTCGAAATCGCCAAAAACGGACTCGACCCGGAATCCGCACCGCGACAGCATATGCTCGATTTCGTAGCGCCAGAACCAGCGCATTGGAAACGCCTGAACGAGCCGCTCGGTTTTCCCGCCAGTTCGCACGTAATAAATGAGCTCGACTTCGCTGTACTGCTCGGTGATATAGATCGCGGGAACGCGGCCCGTTCTGCGGAACGTGCGACCCTCGGACAGCGGAGTCTCGGGAGTGTCTTCGTGCTCGTCGACGCGATGCTCGTCCACGAAAAACCGCGGATTGGGATTGAATACGTCGAACACCAGACGGCCATTCGGCTCGAGATGGCGGTGCACCGACCGGAGCGTCGCCACCTGTTCGGCGACGGTGATGAGAAGCTGAAAGGGCCGGAATGGAATCGTGACCAGGCTGAAGGTCCGGCCGAGGTCGAGATTCCGCATGTCGCCGAACTGAATCGTCGCCCTTTCCTTGACCGCGGCCGGCTCGGCAGCGAGGTGCGTCTCACACTGCGCAAGCATTCGGGGAGAGCTGTCTATGCCGGTGATTCTCTTCCCCAGTCTGGCGGTCGGAATGAGGACACGTCCCGTGCCACAGCCGAGCTCCAGGACGTTGCCCGGAGTGGCTCGCGCCTCGTCGGCGTAAAAGTCGATGTCGTGCCGGGACTGGTAGTTCGGCACATGATCATAGAGCTCGCCAATGATCTCGACGGTGTCGTAGCCGCTGACGGCGCGGCGTTCAACGACGGCAGCCACGGAATTACCGGTCATGGTTGACTACCGCGCGCCACGAAGCCGGCGAGAGGCGACCTCCCCAATGAGGGCGAACGACACAAGACTGAATAGCCACGCCATCCAATGTGTCGGATTGACTGCCCCCTCCGCCACTGCCGACCCCGTGCTCCGAGGCCCAATAGCCGCCGCGAGCTGTGCCATTGGCGCGTCATCGGCGAGAAATCCCGGTCTGACGGCTTTGCGCGGGGCGTAGGCAACGCTGCTCACGAGTCCGGCCCACCACGCCCGATGGTCGCGGAGAGAGTCGTCGCCACCTCCCATCCGCCATCGCCACGTGTCCCCATAACCCACCTGAAGAGCGCGGCCGGCGCCAACTCGGCGCGCCGCTACAGACACGCTTCCATTCCGCCTCTCGAGCGGCACCGCGTCGTTCCGCAAGCCCATCAGCGGTGAAAACGGGAGAGTCGCCAGGCTGATGGAGCCGCTGGCCATGACTCCCTGCGCAGTCTGCATAACCTCCTCAGAGCTCCCCGCCCGAAGTGAGCCCATGGCATCGAGCGCGGCGGCTCCAGGCCCGAGAATGAGTCCACCACCGCTCCTCACAAAGTCAGCGATTCGGCCGGCATACGGTGCCGACGCGTCATCGAGTGCCACGACTGCCGAGTAACGCGACGTATCGATTGCCGCAGCGGAGCCCTGTGTCACGTCTACGCCCGGCGCAACACGCACCAATGCATCGACTTTCCATCCCTCTTCCTCGAGCGCCGCGATGACGAACTTGGATTCCCAGCCCGCATTCCCGATCACCAGTACCTTCCGCAAAGTGACGGAATCGCGCGGCAGGGTCACTGCCACCATGTGGTCCGCGATGGCCTTCACCTCGCCCGCCGGTGCGTTCATCACGAGCGAGGCACCGCCATTAGCCGCCCTCACTGTATCGAGAGCACCGATATCATCACGGAGCTCCACATTCACACCGGTCGGCGCGGCAACTCTCACCCGGAGCCCTCCACCGGGAGACGGCACCGGCTCTGCCGCGATCATTACCGCCGGAAGATCGCCAGTCCACGCAATCCGGCTTCCCACGCTGGCAAGCGCCTTGAGCCAGTCTCGCTCTAGCGGGCTTGGGGCACTGTCGAGGCGAATGTTGATGTGGCGAGGCGGAACGGGCATCGCCGTCCACTGCGGCAGTCTCCCATCGAGCCCCGGCGCGTTGATGTCTTCCTGCACCGCCGGCCGGGATGAATGCAGCGACTGCCAAAGCATCAGCGCCAGGGCAGTGAGTACAACGCCTCTCAGGACGTGCTCGCCACCCACTCGCCAATCAGCGCGTGAGGGCATAGACGATGATGTTGACGCCGAAGCGAGTGTTGTCTACGGTCGAGAAACGCTTGCTGTCGGGATGGTAGTTCCATTCCGAGCTGTAATCCTTGCTGCTGTAGAGAACCGCTATCCGGTCTCCATGCATCACGGCCTGGAGATTCTTGTGGACGAGGTTGTCGCCCCAGCCGTTGAGCTCGTGGCTGGTTGCCGGCGGGCCATCGTCGAATTTGAAAAAGCAACGATAGATGGAATGGTCGTTCGGCAGGTCCATTGGCTGGGAAAAGCTTCGAGTGATCTCCTCCATCGCTGTTTTATGAAAAACCCCGCCAATGTCGTGATTATGGTCGTCAATGAAGATCATTCCGCCCCGCTCGATGAGGCGTCGCGCGTTTCGCCGCTCCGCTTCAGTAAATCGGAATGGCAGATGACCCGTCATGTAGACCAGCGGATACTCGAGGATCATGTCGGTACCCAGGGGCACGATCGCACCGGCGGGAGCGACCGGAATCCCCGTATATCGCGCAACTGAATCAATGAGGTTCGCCGGCAGGCTCGGCGCGCTGTCCCAGTCCCCGGACTCGTAACGGCCGGTGCAGAAAACAAAGTCGCTCATCAGTCGCCGCCGCCTGACCATGCGGGTAGCCCGGGGGTAGCTTCGGGACTGCCGTCCAGCGCTCGACGGGCGCGGAGCAGAGGCAGCGTTGCGTCGCGCCCTGCTCTCATCGCGTCTGCCGCTTCGGCAAGCGCAGTCGCGAAAGCCGGAAACAATGAAATCGCATCGACCCGAATCAGGGCGAGATCACGCATCGCCCTCGCAGGCTGTGCCTGAATCAGATCGAGTGCGGTATTGAAGCGCCCGGAAAGCCGCACGCGCAACGAGTCGGCAAAGAAGCGTGGCGTTCTGACGCTGCTGATTCCCTTGTCTTTGCCCGTGAGCCGGACGCGCTGGAGATCTACGATGATCTTCGGCGGAATGCCGTGCAGATACAGGCGATTAGCGAGTCGTGCGAGGTCCAGCGCCTTGAGTGCGACACGCATCGGCGGCAACGCCGGGGCCGGCTCGGCGATCTGCAGAGATCGCACGGCCTCCCAGAGCGCGTTGTAGGCGGTCGTCAGATTCGGATTCGCGAGTCCAGTGATCTCGTCCGGAGGCTCCATTTCCTCGACGCCCGGAAGAGGCTCTCCGGGCTGCTGCTTCTGGCCGGAGAGATCCTGACCCTCGAAAAGAATCTCATGGACTCTTTTTCGCATGCGGTCTTCGATGTCACCGATCTCCGTCGAGCGCTTCACAAGCTCCTGGCGCGTGAGTTTCTGCTGCTCGCGAACGAGCTTCTCGGTCATCGCGATGAGCATCCGCTGGCTTATCGCCGAGCTGTCGAGCGGGGTGGGCGCCGCCGCATCCACTGCCAGCGAATCATATTCGCCGGCGCGCGCGACCCGGAATGTGCGCGTCTCGGATGTGCCGATGGACGGGCCGCTGAGCGTGTTTGCATCACGAACGATTGCGCGAACCGAGACAACGTCTCCCTGCGAAAGTTTGAGCGACGCGAGACTGAGAGTCGCGTCGAGCACGCCTGTCCGCGCTCCACCAAATTCCACCGGGGACGTCGTGACTGTTCGCCCCGTGAAGATCTCGCCCGATCCGGACGTTATGAGGTACTCGAAATATCCCGCCGTGAGCGCAATGTCATCGGTGGCCTCAGCATGAAGCCTCACCACGAGCTGCGGCACTCGCAGCGTCGTATCCCGCATTGGTAAAAGAAGAGCAACTTTCGGTGCTTCGTCGGCCTCGGGCTCGAGCACGATGACCTTCTCGTACGGCCGATCGGTGAGGGTGAGCGCGGCCGGCTTGTCCGGCATCGTGAGCTGCGCTCTCCATGTCCCGTCGAGCTCCGTCACCCGCGCCTGAGCGGACCCGGCCTGCGCAGTCAGTCCCGCGCTCGAGCCCTCACCCATTACGGTGAGGGTGCTGCCTACCAATGCCTGGACGGAGGCGGGATCGTCGAGCGTCCGACGCACCTGCCGCGCGTATGCCGGAGGAATCACTTCCACCTTGAGCGCATTCAGGCGGCTGCCCGCGAGACCTCCGCCTTCAGGGAGACCTCGGTTTGGGCCGCCCAGCAGAACCGAGCGACCAAAGGCGGACGCCGGCGATACATATAGTAGTACGCCCGCGAGAAGGAGCGCGCCGACGGCCGGGAGAACCGTGCGTCTGACGGCCGCGGCAGCCACTCCAGCGATGTCTTCCGTCGCCACCGCTGCCTCCAGTGCGCGCTGGTCTCCGACAAGGCCCGGCTCGATTGCCGAGATGAGCGCGTACTGGAGACGAGGAAGACGTTCTTCGATCCACAGCGCGACTCTGCCCGTGGATGCCACGCGCCGTCCTCGCCACAACAACAGCGCCGTCGTGACAATTCCGGCAAGGAGCGCGGCTAGAGAGCCGGTCGTGCCGGCGAGCGCGGGCGATCTTGCGATCGAGCCGACGATCGAGACGATCGCCAGCGACGCGAGAAAAACCGCACCTCCCCACGCCAGCACGGTCACAACCACCCCCGCTCCGAGCAACCGCTGCGCGCGCACGAGTCGCTGTCTCGCTGTCACCCAGCACTCCTTGAGCGCACCACGAGCTCAGCGAGAGCGGCGATAAGAGCGAGGCCGAACAGCCACGGTGCGAGGGGTGAAGGGATATTGTCGCGCGGGATGAACGCGTCGCGAGGAGCCAGGCGGCCGGCCCCGCCCAGCGATGCGACGCCGGAGGCAGCAAGCGGCGTCGCCGCCACGAGATCCCCGCAGGGCGCGGTGACCACTTCGACAAGCCGCTGGAACTCAGGGCGAATCACCAGGTCGCCAACATCCGTTACGGGAATGCCGACCGACTTGAGGCAACCATTTCCGACGCGCTTCTCGATGACAGCCGGCTCACCATCCGCCCATCGCGCAATCACCCGGGCGTCGCGCAGCGAATCAGGCGGGTATTTCCACCGCCTGTCAAACGTCGAGACGAGTCGAAGGTCGCGGCCGACAATGCCGCCGGACTGATCGGCTGGCCCCCGTTCCTCTGCGAACGGGGGTCTCCCGGACGTCGGCCACAGCGCGAGAACATGATTGTCCGTGCCCATCCATGCTGAGTCGGCAGCAGTGAGCTTTCCGCTTCTCAGGATCCGCGCGTTCCCTTGAAATGGGCGTTTCGCTGCCATGGATACCGTGATGGCAAGCGGATCAGTCTGGTCAGTATCGATAGCGATGTCGCCTTTCGCTACCGACAATGATGAGTCAGATGTCGCGGGCCGAATGCGAATCAGTCTGGCCCGCCCCGGCCAGAGCTTCCGAATCGAATCGGTGGCGGCATCGCGTTCTTCGGCCAGCAGCGGAGACACCAGGACGAGCTCCACCGAATCCACGCGATCACGCAGTGCGCTGCCCGCTCTCACCGCGGCCGTGAGCCCTGCCGACAGATTTCCGGACGTGGTGGATGCGTGCACCGTGGACAGAGACTCCGGCGCTGCCGGCCCGAGCGCGCGCGCGGCAGAATCGAACAGGACGATTGCGTCGCCCTCCCTGAACAGAGGACGAACGCTGTCTGCTGCCTCTCTGAAATTCGACGTCGCGCGCGATGCGTCCACCACAAACACCCGGCCTGTTGCCTGCCGCTTCTGCTCGAATACAGGCTTTGCCAGCGCTGACCCGACTGCGAGCACAATCAACACGCGCAACAGCATCAGCAGGAGATCGACTGGCCTTGCATCGCGCACAATCACCGTTGCGGGCGAGTCCGGAACAAATCGCGCCGTAGGGAGCACGGTTGCGGGGGGTTGTCTCCTGACGATGAAGTGCAGCGCCACTATTCCCGCGGCTAGAACGAGCGAGGCCCACAGGAACCCGGGAGCGAGCAAAGTCACGCGATTGCGGCCCCACCCCTGACCGCGGCAATCCGCCGAATCAGGTGATCGGTTGTGTCGTCGCCTGGCACAGCCAGCGTGTAGGAGATACCGGCATCGCTCCAGTCGTGAGCGATCGTCTCCCGCCAGGCGGTGAACTCCTCGAGGTAACGCTCTCGCGCATCGCCGATCAGCGGCCGCCTGATCTCGTTCGATTCAGGATCGGAAACCATTGCACTCTCGCGCTCCGGATCCAACTCTTCCCGCGCTACTATATGTATGGCGTGCACCTCGCGTCGGGCGACCACCCATCTGCTCGCCACAGTGAGCAGCTCCGCGGCGTCGCCCAGAAAATCAGTGATGACGACAAGCCGGCCTCCCGTCTGAGCGGCAATCGACAGCGATGGTGCGAGCGGAGTACTGCCGGCAGGCATGGTTTCGGAAACAGCGCGAATGATCTCATGGGTCACGCTCCGCCTCGCGCGTGGCGGCAGAAGCACCGGGTCATCGCCCCGCGTCACGACCATCCCCACCGGATCGCCGCTGTTTCGCGCCACCGCGGCAAGGCCGACTGCGAGTCGAGCCGCGAGCTTCCATTTGGCGAATGTCGCCACCGGAAACGCCATCGACGCACTCGCGTCGAGCACGATCATTGTCGGCAGAATCGCGCGATCGTTGGAGAGCCGTATGTACGCGCGGTTGCTGCGGGCAAAGAGCTTCCAGTCTATCCGGCCTGGATCGTCGCCCTGTCTGTAGGGCCGATACTCAGTGAATTCAGCGGAAATACCTCGTAGGCGCGACGTATGAGCGCCGGGGATTCCGCCTCTCACCGCCGATCGTGCGGGCCAGCGAATGCCCCGAACCGCATCGAGCAGGGCGGCGTAATCGTCATATGCCTCGCCAACACCGGCAGCTTCGAGTTGCGCATCACTCCCGCGCATGCCGGCTCCTCCTCCGCCCTGCCGTAAACGAGCCATGGCCCGCTAGAGCTTGATCTCGCTCTTGGGTGGCTTCACGTCCTCGAGAAGCCGGTCTATGATCTGTTCCGCGCTGATCCCCTTTGCCTCGGCCGCGAAGTTGGGAAGCACACGGTGGCGAAGAACGGGACGTGCAACTCGCAGGATATCGGCAGGTGACACGGCAAACCGACCGGCGAGGAGCGCGTGGGCCTTGGCGCCAAGAATGAGCGCCTGACCAGCGCGCGGGCCGGCTCCCCACCGCACGTACTTCCTGATCATCTCGCCTGCGTCGGTCTCCGTCGGACGTGTGGCGCGCACGAGCTGTGCGGCAAACCGAAGCGCCGGCTCGGCAGCCGGGATTTCGCGAACCATGCGCTGCAGCGCACGCGTCTCTTCGCCGTTGATGACCGGAACGAGGGGCTCCGGATCGGCGCCGGTAGTGGCCCTGAGAATTCCGATTTCGGCGTCCTCGTCCGGATAGCCCACGCGAACGTCGAAGAGGAACCGATCGAGCTGCGCCTCGGGAAGCGGGTAGGTTCCCTCCTGCTCGATCGGGTTCTGCGTCGCGAGGACGAAAAACGGCTCGGGCAGGAGCATCGTCTCACCGGCGGCCGTAACCCTGTGCTCCTGCATCGCTTCGAGCAGCGCGGCCTGAGTGCGCGGCGGGGCGCGATTTATCTCGTCGGCGAGAAGTATGTTGGCGAACACCGGACCGCGAGCGAACCGGAATGAGCGCGACCCCGTGGCCGTGTCCTCCTCCATGATCTCGGTGCCGGTGATGTCACTCGGCACGAGATCGGGAGTGAACTGGATCCGCCTGAACTCCAGGTCCATGGCTTCACTCACGCTTCGGATCATCAGTGTCTTTGCGAGACCGGGAACTCCAACGAGCAGTGCATGCCCTCCGGCAAGCAGCGCCATGAGGATTTCGTCAATGACAGTTTCCTGTCCGACGATTCGCTTCCCAACCTCGGCGCGAAGACGCGAAGCAGCGCCGAGGAGGTCCTCGCGCGACGATGCGTGCGTCCTGGTGGTTACCGATTGCAGAGCCATTCAACCCGGGTCAGCGACTGATTGTAGAAGGGGAAAGCTATTGGGCGACGCTCTCAAATGCACCGACGGCAACCTGTAATTCTTTTGTAAGACTGTCACTCGAAGGCTCTTTTCGGCGTTCGTCGGATTGCGGGCTCAACAACCGCTCCCGATATTCGGCTGACACTGCCAGCCCAGGCCGGGCATCGATCAACTCCAACCACAATCCCGTGAAGACCAGGCGCGATTTCCTCAAGCAGAGCGGCCTGACGGCGGCAGCCATTGCTGCGGTCGGCACGCTCTCGCCCGCCAGTGCAATGGCAGGGCTCATCCGTACTGCTGCCGTGGAGATGCCGCCCGATGACGTCGTCCGTGCCCTCATGCTGGATGCCATCACCGCGGCGAAGTCGGCCGGAGCAAGTTACTCCGACGTGCGCATCGGACGTTATCGCAACAGCATCGTCTTCACGCGCGAGCAGCAGATCGTCCAGACGGCAGACCTCGACAATGTCGGCGCCGGCGTCCGCACCCTGGTTGATGGAACGTGGGGCTTTGGCGCCACCAAAACACTGACGCGCGATGGTGTGGTTGCCGCAGCTCGTGAGGCGGTCGCGATCGCAAAAGCCAACCGCATTGCCCGCGACCAGCCCGTTCAGCTCTCACCGGTGCAGGCTTATCCAAACGCCACGTGGAAGAGTTCTTTCACGACCGATCCGTTCACCATCCCCGTCGAGCAGCGTGCAGACCTTCTCCTCAAGGCAAATGCCGAGGCGCTCAAAGTGAAGGGAGTACGCTTCGTGAATTCGGGGCTGCTGTTCGTCAAGGAGGATCGCAACTTCGCCTCGACAGAAGGGTCTGTCATCGCGCAAACAATCGTCCGCGTCGCCATTCCGTTCGCGATCACCGCCGTGTCTGCCGATTTCTCCGATTTCCAGACGCGCACCAACGTCGTTGCGCCAGCCGGCCGTGGGTGGGAATACGTGCTGGAGCAGGACCTTGTCGGCAACGCCGGTAAGTGGGCGGAAGAGGCGGTGCAGAAGCTCAGCGCAAAATCCGTCGAGGTTGGACGGTACGATCTGGTGCTCCACCCGACGCATCTCTGGCTCACCATCCACGAATCCATCGCCCATCCCACCGAGCTCGACCGGGCGCTGGGCTACGAAGCCAACTATGCCGGTACGAGCTTTGTCTCTCCACCCGAGAAAATGCTCGGAAAGCTCCGCTACGGCCCGGAATTCATGAACATCCAGGGCGACCGGACGCAGGAAGGCGCCTGCGCAACAATCGGCTACGACGACGAAGGCGTGAAGCCGGATCAGTTCCTGATCATCAAGAACGGAATCGTGAACGACTACCAGACCACGCGCGAGCAGGCCAACTGGCTCAAATGGTGGTACGACTCACAGGGCAGGCCGACGCGTTCCCACGGATGCTCCAACGCAGACTCGTGGGGTACGGTGCAGTTCCAGCGGATGCCGAACGTGTCGCTCCTTCCCGGAGAAAAAGAGCAGAGCTACGAGGACATCATTGCCGCAACCGACCGCGGCATCGCGATCGTCGGCGACGGGTCGTTCTCGATCGATCAGCAGCGCTACAACGCTCAGTTTGGCGGCCAGGTGTTCTACGAGATCAAGGGCGGAAAGATCATCGGCATGCTGAAAGACGTTGCCTACCAGATGCGCACGCCGGATTTCTGGAACTCGATGGACATGATCGGCGGCAGGAAAAGTTACGAGCTCGGCGGGAGCTTCTTCGACGGAAAGGGGCAGCCGCCGCAGATCAACGCCGTCAGTCACGGTGCCGTGCCCGCGCGGTTCCGCAACATCAACGTCATCAACACCGGAAGGAAAGCATGAGCGCGCCAAAGCGATTGATTCGGGTCGAGCAGGCGCTCGAGGATGGAGTTCTCTCGAGCGCCGACGCGCAGGCGCTCGCAAGCCGCATCCTCAAGATGTCCACTGCCGACTCGGCCGACGTGTTCGTCAACAGCAACATCGCTAACAACCTGCGCTTCGCTGCGAATCAGGTGTCGACTGCCGGCAGCGTCACCGACATCAACGTCCAGGTGACGAGCAACTTCGGCCCGAAGCACGCGACGGTCGTCACCAACAACCTCACAGACGAGGCGCTGCTGGCAGCGGTGAAGCAGTCGGAAACGCTCGCGAAGCTGGCGCCGGATGATCCTGAGGCAATGCCGGACCTGGGACCACAGGACATCAAGACTGTGAGTGCGTGGTTTCCTTCGACGGCCAATCTGAGTGCGGCCGATCTCATTCAGGCCGGCCTCACCGCGCTGACGCCATCGCGAAAGTCCGGTGATCTGGCAACGTCCGGATACCTCGTGGTGAACGCCGGCTCGTCGGCGCTCGCCAACACCAAGGGACTGTTCGCATACCATCGCTCGACGAACGCGAATTACACCGTCACCGTGCGCACCTCCGACGGCACCGGCTCCGGCTGGGCAGGAGCGGAGCATCCGGATTGGAACCAGGTGAACATCGGTGAGGTGAGCGCGCGGGCCATCGAGAAAGCGCGACTCTCGCGCAATCCAGTCGCCATCGAGCCCGGGCGCTACACGGTGATTCTCGAGCCCCAGGCGGTGGGCGACCTCGTACAGCTCATCGGCAATTATGCGGACGCGCGATCGTCGGATGAAGGGCGAAGCCCATTCACCAAGCCGGGCGGCGGCAACAAGATCGGCGAGAAGATCATGGACGATCGCGTCAGTCTCATTGCCGATCCATTCGACCCGATGATTCTTTCGCAGCCGTGGGACGGCGACGGACTGCCGCTTGGACGACAGGTGTTCGTGGACAAGGGAGTGCTCAGGGAGCTGTACTACTCGCGCTTCTGGGCAAAGAAGCAGGGCAAGCAGGCCACCGGCGCGCCGACGTCGTTCATCATGACCGGCGGCACGACGTCTGTGGACGACATGATCAAGTCAACGCCGCGCGGCGTGCTCGTCACGCGGCTCTGGTACCTGCGCGAGGTGGATCCGCGGACGATTCTCTACACCGGCCTCACGCGCGACGGAACGTTCCTCATCGAGAACGGAAAGATTTCGAAGGCGGTGAAGAACTTCCGGTTCAACGATTCGCCGCTGTTCATGCTCAACAATCTTGAGGCGCTGGGGCGTCCGGCGCGTCTGGCGGGCACGGAGCAGGGAGGCGCCGTGGTGGTGCCGCCGATCAAAGTGAAGGACTTCAACTTTACCAGCTTGTCGGACGCGGTATAGAGCGCGGCGCGACAACTGGGTAGCGCTGCCCCGGTTATAGCTGCAGTACCCGCCGCCCCGAGTGCGCACGCCTGCGGTCGTGCCACGAACGGTATAGCGTCCACGAAATAACCACCGCGTCGAATACCAGCGCCGTGATTAGGAGGAGAATCGGGAACAACAGTGCGACGAGCGGAATGATTAGTGCGCCGCCCATATATGCCTCCGCAAAGGACGCAGCGATCGGCCTTATGTCGACCGTCGCCCTAAGGATGGAGAGCGGCTTTTCGCGGCGCCATAGGGGAATCCCGCACGGAGCACACGAAGCTTCCTGAGACTTATCCAGCGCCATTCGGCAAAATGGGCTACCACTAGTCGAGAGTTACGAAATACTGACACGGCCCGCGCTGGAGCTCACCTTTGGTATGTGCAGCGTGGACCCAACCCGTCTCGCCCTTGGCGGGTTCACGGATGGAGCGACGTAAGCATTGTCGCTGCTGCCAAATCGGGCTCGCTGGCATCAGCGAAGCTCGACGCTAAAACGGGACGAACACCTTCAGCGCCATTCCGCCATCGGAGCCAGGCGACAGCTGTGCTCTCAGGAGCCACCGATCGAGCCGCGTTCGGCGATGGTGGTTGTATCGCACAACCTTGATGCCGCTGAAGGTTCCGATTCCCGCTCCCAGAGCTACATCACTCGCCCAGTGTGCGTTGTGATACATGCGTGATAGCCCGACCATCAGCGCACTGCCGTACATGACCGGGCCGACGATCCACCGGCTTCCTGGCGACCATCTCACCACTTCCGCCGTCACCGCCGCCGCCGCGCCAAATGCTTTTGCAGTGTGGCCAGAAGGAAACGACGTATACCCTTTTTCCTTCCTCAGGCCACGGGCGAACTCGAAGCTGCCGGGAACCGAGTCGCCGACGACGGACGGCCGGGCGCGTCCGGCAAGACCTTTCACGATGTCCGTGATCTGTACGGCCATGAAAACCGCTTCAGTGCCGTGCAGTCCAAGATCGGCGACGCGGTCGAGATGTCCGAGACGGCCGGCAGCGTAAAGTACGCCCCCCATCAGGTACGCTCCGGGAACGGCCGCCCGTTCGAAGTCCGTTGCCGCTCCAGCAAGGAATCGATTTGACTGTGTCGCTGAGTCCTGGAGTCGTTCAGCGATCACTCTGTCCATCGGGAGCAGCGCAAGCGTCAGCGCGGCGAATCCGACTCCGAGAAATGCGTCGCGCTTCGTGAAGAGCGGCGACGCGTGCGCACTTGAGTCCACGGTCTGCGCGCGGGCAGCGCAGATCGAAGGCGACAACAGCGTGACGACAACCATGGCCATCCAGCCGAAGCGACGCATGATGTCCGGGCGTGGAAGATTCGTGCTAGGATAAAGGGTGCTTCCGAAATTGCGGTTTTGGCGTCAGGCGGCTGTCGTGGTGGCTCTTGCCGCGATTGCGCTGTTAATTTATGCGGTTTCCCGCCGCGTCGGAGCGACGCGCGAGCCGGCGGACAGCGCGCCTGCGAAGTTCGTCGGCGCCGCCCGATGCGCGACGTGCCATGCCTCGGAATACGCGGACTGGAAGACGTCGCAGCACTCGATTGCCATGCAGTAC